>OCPI01000133.1_pt1 | contig 46854 bp, 45 predicted proteins | sample 1476291 | NCBI WGS metagenome assembly OCPI01 (sample SAMEA2580054, study PRJEB22360) | human gut metagenome | reverse complement strand
TAAATTATCGTTTTGCGCCGACCGAACGACCATCCACCCGGCAGTCACCGCGCAACACGAAGAACAATTCGACGCCACGCTGTACCTTTTGACGGAGTCACCGCGCATTCGCCTCCGTGGGTGGATGCGCACCTTCAGTAACGGGATAACCGAACGACGGTACAAGATTCGGTGGCGTATCGACTCATCGGATCAGAACGATGATCCCCTGGCAAAGTTCCACTTCGCCGTGCTACCGCGCCAAATCAGGCCACGAGCACATACTCCGGCACACCGTCACTTTGTATCAACTGGCGCGTACTACGTTTCATGACGATGACCGTGATTGCGGAATCCTTCTCCGCCTTCGCGCGCTCGTTGTTGGTGGTCAGGCCCTCGAACTCCTCGGTGATCGTGCCGTCGCCCTCGTGGAGCTGGAAGGGGTCCGTCAGGGGCATGCCCGGGAATTCGACGTAGCCTTTGTCCACACCCTGCTCGGCGCGCACCTGGTGCTACACCTGCTCGATGTTGATCGATGCGGTGTAGGACATCAGGACGAACTCGTTTGCGAAGATGTTGTTCTTGTATTTCTCTTCTAGGGCCTCGGGTGTGATGACGCCCAGCTGCAGCAGGCGTGCCACGAACGTGCCCGTCCCAACGAAGGGCTCGATGAAAGCCACGCCCGGATCCCCCAGGCTCTGCCCAAACGCTGTGCGCATTGCATCATCCGCACTGCGGATGATGCAGTCCACGCCCTCGCTCAAGCAGTGGGCATTTGAAAGAATCCGACAAATTGGCTCTTCATCAGTGCCCGCGCCTTCCTTCAGCCATTCCATTTCGCGTGCACGCACCGCCGCGTTCATCGTGCCGTCCACGTGCCTGCACTCAACACGAAGATTGTCGGTTGTATCGTCATTCTCCAGATTGCTCAGTCCATCGACCAAATCTGGGAATTGAGCTGCGACCTGTTTTGAAGCTTTGATGTCGCGGCAGAACGCAACCGCGCGACGCATGGGGGAGAGGTCGTCGCCGTAATCGGTGTCTGAGTCAGGGTGTTTCCTCTTAGCAAGCGCATTCCAGCAGCCCGTTAGCTTTGCGGCCGTATCGAGGTTCAGTTCGCCGCCCATCTCTGCAATTGCCTGGTAGTGCTTTGAAACTTCATCTTCGCTGACGGTGAGAATGATGACCTTGTAGTCGGTGAGTAGTCCTTCCTTCACAGCCTGACCAAAGCCCAGACGGAAGAACACCGGACCAAAGGTGTTCTGATCATCCATTGAGGTCAGGATCGCGTCCTTCTCCGACGCCTTATTCTTTGCGTTCTCCGCGAAAATACGCGGTGTCGCCGTCATATACAGGGTCTTTGAGCGGCGGATGAACTTATCGCTGTGGATCTTCGTGAAGGCGCTTTCGTCCTCGCCGGTCAGCGTTGCGCCTGTCGTGCGGTGGGCCTCGTCGCAGATGATCAGGTCGAAGTCACGCCAACTGTCACCAGTGATCTCTTGTGCATCGTGGATGAACTCGATGGATTGATAGGTCGCGAAAACAACCTGCAAACCCTCGGTTGCGTTATTTGCACACAGTGAATGAGCAAGGCGCTGTGCGTCAGTCGTCGCCGGGATCGGTAGATCGACCGTGGAATCGGCAGCAGTATCGTTTCGCGCGGCTGACGATACTTTCGTATCCGAACACACTGCCCACGCGGTAAACGCGCCATCGGCCTCGGCAGCCTAATCATCCAGCGTCTGATTGAGGAGTGCGAGCGAGGGGACTGTGAAAAGAATCCGCGCAGTGCCGCCTTCTCACTCCATGAACTCGCGAGCGATGGTGAGCGCAGTGAAGGTCTTGCCGGTGCCGCAAGCCATGACCATGGTTCCGCGGTCGTGTTTGGTGAACCCCTCCATGACTGCGGAACCTGCGCGTACCTGGTGATCTCGAGGAACTTTGCGCTCGCGGGTCTTGGGTGCCTGCATCGAGCCCAGTGAATACGTGCGCCAGTCGATGTCTGAATCGCGCAGATCCGCCAAGGTGATACGCGAGACAGGGATTTGCTGGCCTTCGATCGCGTCTTGGCGTTCTTACCCCAGTCGGTGCCAGAAGTGTCGACAACGATGCGGCGAGCGAAAGGTTCCTTGCCTGAAGCAGATAGGAAGGTGTCGATATCTGCTTTGCTGACCTTATGGCCCGGTGCGTAGAACTTGCACTGAATGGCCACCGGATCCTCGCCGTCGCGGACCGGGATCGCGACTAGGTCGATGCCAGTGTCACCCGTGCGGCGCTGGGGCTACTCTCCCCACAGGTAGACCTCTTTGAATTGGTGAGTGAAACGCGCGTCATGTAGCAGGAACTGACGGGTGAGTTCCTCGAAGAGCGTGCCCTTCGCGCGCTCGCTTGTCGCGCGCGCACGGTATTCGTTCAGCAGCGTGTCCAGTGCACTGGCTGAAGAAGATGGGGGAGCGGAAGGCTCAGTGACCGCCGATGCAGAAGGGGTAGAGCTCTCGTTGGGCGCTGGAACGCCATCAACGTCAAATGCGAGCTGGTCTGCGTTGGGATCACTGTGCATGGAGATGCCCTTCTGTGTGGCGGATAGGTGCCGGGTGAACATCGCTGATCACTGGCTGCATTCTTAGGGATTTCCCCGAAGGAGTGCTGCGTATTCTCAGATTAATGCATCTGAATGACGTAGATGTAATTTTTGCCTGCTGTATTTTGTACTTTTCGTATTGGGATTGCGCGGATTTGCACAGGTGTCAATCGCTGTTGTCAGCCGGATCAATCCAGCTGGTCATACTTCACGCTGCTCCCACGCGACTTTTCAACCGGATACTTCTGCGCCGTGACAGCAAGCTTTTCCAGCACGATCTGATCGGGCTCAAGCCCGACCTTCATTGCAAGGAAATAACAGTAGGTGAGGACATCGGCGAGCTCTTCCTTGACAGCCTGAGGATCTCCATTGGGCGTCCATTGGAAGCACTCTAAGAGTTCCGCTGCCTCGATCGAAATAGATTTCGCCAAGTTTTCGGGAGTGTGGAACTGGTCCCAGTCGCGCTCCCCAGAGAACGCGCGTAATTTCTGTGCAACCGCATCGTCAAGCATGCTTTCACTTTACTGCGCGCCACCCACATCTGCGGGCACGCGCACGATTCTTCTACTCAAAGACTAGTTGGTATCTTTTTCTTCGCGGATTTCTGAACGCGTCCTCGCCATAGAAATCGATTTGTCTGTCGCCCCACCAGGCAAGAAACTCCTCAGCGGTTTCGCCGTTGTATTTTTCGTCAGATTCGCAGTCAAATGAGGCGATGATTCCTTCGGTTGCTTCAGCCAGAGCTGCACAAACCAAACCGTAACCGGTTGAGGCAACAGGAGGGCCATCAGAGTTATTTTCGTCAAACCAGTAGTGGTCCTGTGCCAGAATTTTTGAAAGTCGAGTTGGGGGAACAATATCTTCGAGCTCTTCGACGATGTACCGATCGTCAGCTTCGATACAAGAACAACTATGCCAGGAATTCGAATCCCAGATCCCATCAATCAAATATTCGAAGCCTAGATACAAATCCGGCGTCCACACCGTGTCTTTTTCGACGTCCTTAATTGGTACCTTCGACGGAGAGGGATAGAAAGCTATAACCTCTATTGTTGAACCGATACCGTGACGGTTCAATAAAGTTTGAAATAACTCTTGTGTGCGCCCACGAATCTCCTCAACAAGAGGCAGGGCATTTACTGTCGGATAAACATCAATGGCTGTCGACATGGGATTATGCTACTCACCCCCGCCTTCAATTCGCGCCTGTTTGGCTCACAAGCGGAAAACAGATTTTAAGTCCAGCTTCCATCCGCTCCATTCGCCCCATGCCACCCGTACCCCCGAAAGCGCCGTCCTTCACCATCACAACGCTCGCTTGGAGGCTCCCACAACAGCACGTAACGAGCGGGAATAGGCTTAGAGGCCACCCCGATCGCAGCGCTAATTCGTCTGCGCAGCGCTTCCCAGTCATTGAAATCTAGCCAGTTGACTCGGAGGAAATGCCAGCCTTGGTCTTGTAGCGCCTGTTCGCGTTGAACCCACGAGCGTTTCGCGCGGTCGAATTCTCCCTGTGTCGAGCCCAGTTTCTCGATCCCATCGAACTCGATGACGAGTTTGCACTGCGAAATCGCGATGTCGGCAAAGAAGCGTCGTCCACCTGCAGATAGCTCATACTGCGTCGAAACTTCGTAGGGGCATAGCGCGCGAACCACCCAAGTCAGTGCGGCCTCGGCAGGATTGCTACACCCAGGATCGATCGTGGTCAGTATCCGTCGCGCGCGGGCAAAACCTCGACGTCCTTTCGCGTGTTCCAAGCGCGAAAGAAGCTTTTCGCGTATGACTTCGGCGCGCCCTCGGCACACATCTTGCGAGAAATTACTGAATCCAGACCACTTGTGGAGGGCGCTGCATCCCAGTGCAAATGCTTGCAGCACGTCATCGTGCATCGTGCAGCGGATCAACGCGTCGTAGGGGTGTTCGGTAAGCAAGCCTGAAACCTGCGTGCGTTCCGAGGTAATCGGGGGAGTGCGCCGATAGACTCGCAGGGCTGCGGGCACAGAAATTGTCTTGCATCTGCACGGAGGAATGAGCTGGCTTGTACGGCGCCCCGGCTGGTACAACTCAACGTTTGGGTTTGAGATCCAGCCTTGCACCCCGTGGAGTAGAAGCGCGGAGCTGCCAACGACAAGTGGTGTTGCTTGTCCTCGCTGTACTGACGCAATGATGCGTGCCAGCGCAATTGATTCCCAGATCTCCCAGGGCTTTGCTTGGCTGAGGTCGAATGGCAACCGGACGTAGGCGCCGCGGTGTAAGCGCAATTGCCCCTTGAGATGGGAACTTCGGCAGGAGCTCCCGCGATAGCTCAAGGTCACGTGCGGCAGTTGCATGCTCATAGTGGACAGTGTGGGGCGGGGGAGAGGGCTGCGTGTTTTCTGGCTGAAAACATGTGGATGAATCGTTGCAAACCCGCATTGTGGAAAAGTTTGTTGCGTGCGCAGCGGGTATTTCGAGCGGTGTTGGGTCGGTTTAGAGCTGTTTCGTGCTTCGTGTGTGGTGTCTACGGCGGAATGCGGTGACCTCGACTCAGATTGACACTGTTTGGCGCGATTGACACCGTTTGGAGGACGGGCATTGCGGTTTTTGGGCTATGCGATGCCGCCGAGTGGTGTCGATGCTGCCATGTGGTGCCAATGCTGCCGAGTGGTGTCGATAGGGGAGGCGTGGGGAGCTGAGTTCAGGAACGAGGCCCCGCCCCACAACCACCCCGAAATATGGACACCTTCTGCTGACCTGCCGCCCCCGCGCAACAATGGCAATATGACAAATCTGAAACTCGCAGTAATCCCCGGTGATGGCATCGGGCAGGAAATCGTCCCCGAAGGCATCAAAGCTCTGGAAGCTGTCATTCCCTCTGACGTCACGCTGCAGTACACAGAATTCGATCTTGGCGCACGGCGCTATCACCGCACCGGTGAGATCCTCACCGACACGGACCTCGAAGTTATCGACCAGCACGATGCCATCCTCTTGGGCGCGATTGGCGATCCCTCGGTCCCCTCAGGTGTCCTTGAGCGCGGCCTGCTCCTCAAGCTCCGATTCTCGCTCGACCACTATGTCAACCTGCGCCCTTCGCACTACTATCCGGGCGTCCCGACCCCGCTGGCTAACCCCGGCGACATTGATTTCATCGTCGTGCGAGAGGGCACTGAAAGCCTTTACGCCGGAAACGGCGGAACTCTGCGCAAGGGGACAATTCACGAGGTCGCGCAGGAGATCTCCGTGAACACAGCCTTTGGCGTTGAGCGCCTTGTGCGCTACGCATTCGAACAGGCAGCAGCTCGTCCGGCTCACCATCTCACGCTGGTCCACAAGCATAATGTTTTGGTTTTCGCCGGTGGCCTGTGGAGCCGTATCGTCGAGGAGGTGGGCCGCGAATACCCGCAGGTCCGTGTCGACTACTGCCACATTGACGCCGCAACGATCTACATGGTGACCGATCCGGGCCGCTTCGACGTCATCGTCACCGATAACCTCTTCGGCGACATCTTGACCGATGAGGCGGGAGCTGTCACCGGCGGCGTTGGCCTTTCGGCCTCGGGAAATATCAACCCCGAAGGTGCGCACCCCTCAATGTTCGAGCCCGTCCACGGCTCCGCGCCCGACATTGCAGGCCAGGGTAAGGCGGACCCGACCGCAACGATTGCTTCTGTTGCGCTCATGCTCAATCATCTCGGATACGCCGATCAGTCGCGCGCGATCATGGACGCGATTGAAGAGGACATGCGTAACCGCGCGGCCGCTAACGCTGCTGGTGATCCCTTGGTCCGTACGACCGAGCAAATCGGCAACGACCTGGTCGCGCTGATTCGCCGCTGACGAGGCCATGGCCGGGGGAGTGGGTGCGAAAGGCCCACCCCACCGGCACCGAGCACGCCGCCCCGGCACCGCGCACCCCACCCCAACTGGTCAGATGGCGGACCACCTAATGCCTGACCCCCGCAAGGGGAATATTCTGAATGTACTTCAGCTTTTGAGGAGGATACGATGACAGAAACGCAGCACACTCCCACCGAATTGGAGCGATTGGGGGAGGAGCCTCTGCCTTCGGCAGATGAACTGGCTGGTCGTTTCCCGCTGACCCAGAACCCGAATCCGACTCCGCAGGCGGATTACGAAAAGGCTATGGAGGAACTGAACTTCGGAACAGTTTTTACCGACCACATGGCACACATGCGTTGGACGCCCGAAACCGGATGGGGCCAGCGTGAGGTCATTCCCTTCGGTCCCCTTGACCTGTCTCCCGCGGCCGCTGTCCTTCACTACGGCCAGTCTGCTTTCGAAGGCATCAAGGCCTACCGTCACTCCGACGGCAGCATTTGGACCTTCCGTCCCGGCTTCAATGCCGCGCGCATGAACCACTCGAATTGGCGTCTGGCTATGCCACAGATGGATCGCGAGGACTTCGTGGGCGCGCTGGTGAACTACGTGCGTGCGGACGAAAAGTGGGTTCCGGGTGCTGAAGGATCCTCTCTCTACCTGCGTCCCTTCACTTTCGCCTCCGAGCCCTTCCTCGGCGTGCGCTCCGCTCACCAGGTTGATTTCTACGTCATCGGTTCCCCGGTTGGCCCCTACTTCAAGTCGGGCACTCAGACCGGCGTCTCCATCTGGGTTGAGAAGCACTATCACCGTGCCGGCCCCGGTGGAACCGGTTCGGCAAAGGCTGGTGGTAACTACGCGGCTTCGCTGCTCCCGCAGAACTTGGCCGCTGAGCGCGGTTTCAAGCAGGTCTGCTACCTGGATACCTACGAGCACAAGTACCTCGAAGAGCTCGGCGGTATGAATATGTTCGTCGTCATGGCCGATGGGAGCGTGCGTACCCCCAAGCTCACCGGCGTGATCCTCGAGGGTGGCACCCGTAGCGCGATTTGCCGCCTCCTGCGTTCGCGTGGTGTGCCGGTAACCGAGGAATCTATCGCTCTTGCCGACTTGGTTGAGGGCATTAAGAACGGTTCGGTCGCTGAGATCTTTGCCTGTGGTACCGCCGCTGTCGTGACCCCGATTGCGCGCCTTGCCTCGGATGATTTCGACGTCGAGCTTCCCGCGGGTCCCGTCACCCACCAGATCTGGAAGGACATCACGGACATCCAGATGGGCCGCGCAGAAGATCCCTTCGGCTGGATGTACCGTCTGGCCTGACCCGATTGCCGAGGCCGTGGCCACCTTCCCGCGCTGCTGAGCATGGGTGAATCCGCGGTTTTGCATCGTAAAACTTTAGTGTGAGGGGCGTTCGGAGTGATCCGAACGCCCCTCACACGTCTTCGCTATGTAGCTTTCCCTTCTATATGACTTTCTGTCATTAAGAAGCTAAGGTAGTCCTAAGTAGCGTCATAATGAAATGACGTCATATAGCCGAATGAGGAGAGCGAATCGATGGGACCCGAGCTCAACGCCTCGCCAAGCGCACTACCGCAGCCTTATCCCAAACAGCGGATATCGAACGTCATTGAGATCATCAAGAATCTGCTGCCTGCGATGTTCCTGATCATTTTCTACATCGAGCTCGGTTCGGTTATTGACTCCCTGATCAGTGGTAATGTCACTTTTCTGTCACTGGGATACCTTTCACTCTTTGCCTTAGCAGCAGGAATGATGGCTTTTAGCGCTTCCTTCTCGAGCGGTACACGCCTGCGCGCAGAAGAACCTCGTATTCGCCACGCCATGGTTGCCCAAGTTTTCCGCCTCGGAGTCAGTGAGCGGACAAAAGAACGCTCGGGTCGCATCGTCAATACCGCAACCGATGGTGTTGAGCGCAGCTCGAATTATCGCGGTACTTTCATCGCACCCATGCTGGCCTCGCTGATCACGCCGATCATGGTTGTTGCAGTCGTATGTGCTTTCGACTGGGTTTCTGCAGCGGTCCTGGCAATTTCCATCCCCGTTGTGCCCCTTACCGTTGGAGCTTTCCAAAAGGCATTCCGTTCGGTGTCCACCCGCTATCGCAGGGCCTCGCGCGCTCTTGCCGCCCAAGAACTTGACGCGATCCAAGGACTTTCAACGCTGTCCTACATCGGCGCAGGGAAGCGTGTGGGCCGCACCCTTGCACAGGCGGCGGAGAATGTTCGCCGCAAAGTCATGCGCTACCTTGCCGGAAACCAGATGGTCCTGCTGGTTGTCGATGGTGTCTTCTCACTGGGAATGATCACCGGTGCGACCGCACTTGCCTACTGGCGTCTGAGTGACGGTTGGTTCAGCGTCGGCCAAGCCATCACCCTTGTTCTGCTCTCCTCGATCATGCTCGACCCTCTGGATCGAATCGGCCAGTTCTTCTACATCGGCATGGGCGGTATCGCTGCAACCCGCGAAATTAAGCGCTTCACCAGCGAAACTCCTGAGGTCGTCGACCCGGCAGAAGGTGGTGCTTGTGCGCCCGCAGTCCTTCCCGCACCCGGGGAAGTGAGCATTGACGGCGTTTCTTTCGCTTACGAGGCCGACACCCCGATCCTGCGCGGAGCTACACTTCGCCTCGCCCCCGGTGAGCACATTGTAATCACCGGTACCTCGGGCGCCGGAAAGTCAACGCTCTCAAGCCTGATCCAGGCGAACCATCGCCCCAATAAGGGATCCATCTGCATTAATGGCGTTGACATCTCCCAGGTACCCCTACAATGGCTTCGCTCGCAAATCGCTGTCGTCGAACAAACCACCTACCTTTTCTCTGACACTTTGCGTGCGAACATCCTGATCGCCAACCCCGCAGCCAGTGACGAAGAGATCCTCACAGCACTGCGCATCGTCGGCCTCGACGATCTTCTGTCGCGACTTCCCGAGGGCTTGGATACCCGCGTTGGTGATAAAGGGCTGGCCCTCTCAGGAGGTGAAGCGCAGCGCGTCGCACTTGCTAGGGCGTTTGTCAAAGACGCCCCAATCCTTTTGCTCGATGAACCCACTGCGCATGTCGATCTGGAAAGTGAAAGACAGATTCTCAACGCTATCGATACCATCGCTCGCGGGCGTACGACCATCACGATTTCTCACCGAGGAGCAACGATCGCCCATGCAGACCGCCAAGTTGAACTGAAGGAAGGGGAACTTCGATGAACCCCCAGAGCTTCACGCGCATGGACCTCTCGCGCCGTCTCATTCGCGTCGCTCGTCCTGTCCTTTTCCCGCTTGTTTTCTCTCTGCTTGCACGCATTGTTGCTTTGGTTTTGGGGATCGCACTCTTTGCGGTGGGAACATGGGCATTGGGCTCCTATGCCTCGGATCCTGCTTCGCTCACCCTGTCAGGGGTGGTCTGGGCGCTGGTGATTATGTCCCTGCTCAAGGCCTTGTTCCGCTATCTCGAGCAATACGCGGGGCACTATGTGGCCTTCCGTTCTTTGGCCCTCCTGCGTAACTATTTCTTTGACTCTCTTGAGCCTCAAGCTCCGGCGATGACGGAAGGCGCCGATACCGGTGACCTGCTGTCGCGAGTCACGAAAGACGTCGATCGTGTTGAGGTCTTCTTCGCTCACACTCTGGTTCCTCTGGCAACGGCTGTGATTGTCCCGATTGGAACTGTTGTGTGGATGGGCGTGGCAATCTCGCCGCTTAATGCTCTTGTTCTCGCACCTTTCCTGATCTTTGTGGGGCTTTGCGTTCCGACCTTAGGTAGTAAGACCACCGACGAAGCTGCGCAAGTGCTTCGCGCAACACGTGGCAGGCTTTCGCACCACGTCACCGACTCGGTTCAGGGCGTGCGCGAAGTCATTGCTTTTGGAGCGCAAGAACGCCGAATCACCGAAATGGCTGACGAGCTGGAAGAGTACATTTTCCACGCTCAGTACAAGACGTCTTTCTGGATTGCTATTCGCCGAGGATTGAATCAAGCGCTGCTTCCCCTCGCAGTTGTTGCCCAGCTTCTTGTTGCCGTCTTTTCGCTTCGTTCGGGTGCTTTGAGCATTGCTCAGGTCACCATGTCTGTGGGTGTTGCTCTTGCTTCTTTCGCGCCGGTGTTGGCTGTCGAAGATCTGACGGCGGATTTGGATCAGGCATACGCCTCGGCAGCGCGGATCTTCGCTGTGACAGACCGCGAAGCACTGGTTCCTGATCCGCAAATCGCTCATTCCATCGACGGACACGGTGATCTTCAGATTACGGGCGTGGACTTTACCTACCCGCAGGTTGCTATAGCTTCAGGCCTTCACGATGATGCGGAGGAATACGAACACCTTCGTCCCCAAGTGCTTCACGACGTGAGCGTCACTATTCCTGCCGGCTCAACAACCGCAATCGTTGGTGCGTCGGGCTCGGGCAAGTCAACCCTTGCCGCGCTGCTTGCCCGCGTGTGGGATCCGGACTCCGGTTCGATCCGCATCGGGGGAGTAGACCTGCGTGAGGACACTCAAGATCACATTCGCTCTGTCATCACCTTGGCTCCGCAGCGTGCACACGTCTTTAACGACTCAATTCGCGCAAACCTTCTGCTCGCGCGCCCTGACGCTACCGATTCCCAGCTCCGCGAGGCCCTGGATGCGGTCGACCTCAGTGAATGGATCGCCGCGGAAAGTGAAGGGATTGACACCAAGGTCGGCGAAATGGGGGAGCGCATCTCCGGCGGACAGCGCCAGCGCCTGGCCCTTGCCCGCGCGCTCTTGCGCGAAACCCCCATCATGATCCTGGACGAGGCCACCTCCCAGGTTGACCGCGAAACCGAAGCTCGAGTTCTGGCGGGGATTCGCCGTCGCACCAGCGATAAGACCGTGATTGTTGTTGCACACCGCCTAGATACTATTCACGATGCTGATCAAATCATCGTTATGGATTCGGGGCGCATTGTTGAAGTTGGAACTTGGGACGAACTTTATGAATCCGGCGGCGCCCTGCGCGCTTTGGCGGACCGTGAAGAAGGTGCACGCTAAACTTTTCACAGATATCACGCGTTTTGTGAAGAGATAACGCCATAGTTCATCTGTGACAACTCGCGGATACGCCGCTGTTACAGAGAAGTTGAGGAGACCGGGATGCAGCAGCTTCAGGGCTGGCGCAAGTTTGACGATTGGGGCTCGCAGAGCGCAATCGCCGAATTCTTGGGTGAAACTCCAGGGCCTCGGCCTGTTTCTGAACTCTGGTTCGGTAATCACCCAGATGGTCCAACCCTCCTCCACGACGGTTCAACTCTGGGCGACCTCATCGCACAAGATCCGAAGAAGGCCCTGGGATCGGGAATCCTCTACGCCTTTGGAACAAATCTTCCCTTCCTGATGAAGGTCATCGCACCCGATGAGACGCTCTCTCTTCAGGTTCATCCCACAAAGGAAATCGCTCGAGAAGGCTACCTACGCGAGGAAGTGCTGGGAATCGAGCGCACCGCTCCCAACCGTTCCTATCGGGATATGAACCACAAGCCCGAAATGCTCTACGCCCTGACCGATTTCGAGGCCCTCATTGGTTTCCGGGTCCCTCGAAAGGCGCGCCGGCTTCTGGAAGGCCTCGAGGGTGAGCTGGCTGAGCTTCTTCGCCGACGACTCAAGCTCTCAACTGTGCGCGGGGGCCTGCGTTCCTTGGCCTCGTGGGTTTTCGATATCGACTCACCCGTCACCCCAGCCCTGGTTGAGGAATTCGTTGATGCTTGCCGCAGGCGTCTGGAATCGGGTCATTCCCCCTCGCTTCGCGCCGATCAATTGGTGTGCGAGTTGGAAGCAGCACACGGTGGCGATTCTGGAATTATCTTGGCATTCCTGATGAATCCCGTTTCGCTTCGTGCAGGTGAGGCTGCGTATATTCCGCCGCGCCAGATCCACGCCTACCAGCGCGGTCTAGGAATCGAGGTTATGGCGGCCTCGGATAACGTCATTCGAGCGGGACTGACCCACAAGCATGTTGACAGTGCACAACTCGTTGAAATTGCCGAGTTCTCTGCGCTTCCTCCAATTCGTCTGGCTCCCGAACATCCCAGCCCGCATTCGGATCGTTTCTTGGCTCCCGCTCAGGAATTTGAACTCACCGTGACGACCTGCACCCCTGACCTCAGCAATCTTCGAGTTCCGGGTGAGGGGCCTCGAATTGCCATGGTGACGCGTGGGCGTTTGAGTTTGTCGACCGAGGCCGGGGAGTGCACCCTGGGCCGCGGAGAGGCAGTGTTCATCTCCGCGTCCGAACATCAGCTGCGTATTGCAGGCGAGGGCGAACTGGTTCAGTGCTCCGCGCCGTGATTGGCTTTCACAGCTCACGCAAAGGGTGAGCAAAACTCTTCCATGCCTTGCGCCGTGATGCTACAGGCATGAGTAATCTTCTTGAACCTATTGTCCAAGCCGTTGTTTCGCTTGTGGGTGCACTTGGCGCCCCAGGAGTTGGAATTGCCGTCGCGGCAGAAAACCTATTCCCACCGATCCCGAGCGAAGTGATTCTGCCTTCCGCGGGCTTTGCTGCTGCCTCGGGAAGTATGGGATTGGTGAGCGCAATTGTGTGGGCAACGATCGGATCAGTTGTCGGTGCGCTCGCACTGTATGCGCTGGGTGCATGGTTTGGGCGTGCGCGTTTCTACTCCTTGGCCTCGAAGATTCCCTTCGTCAAGGAAGCTGATATCGAACGCGCCGAAGCATGGTTTGTGCGCCGAGGCCCGCTGGCAGTTCTTCTGGGACGTGTCGTTCCTGTTGTTCGTTCCTTGATTTCCATTCCGGCCGGTATTGAACGAATGAAACTTCTGCCCTTTACCCTGTACACGGCAATTGGCTCGGCCCTGTGGAATTCCGTTCTCATTGGTGCCGGATATGCGCTGGGCGCGAACTGGGCGATCGTCGAAGAATGGATTTCGCGATACCAACTTATCGTTTTTGGTCTGGCCGGCATTGCTCTGGTCGTGTGGATGGTCAGGAAGTGGACAGTCCGCAGACCCCGTGAAAGTGCAGTAAAAGCACGCCATTCTAGCGAAAACGTGCGCAAGGCCTCGTCCATCTCGTGAACCTAGCGAGCCGTTGCCCGGAGGTCGAACTAGGGTTGAAGGCGTTACAAATTCGTCATAGGGGAGAAATCCATGAGTAAGCCTTTGCGCTCAGCAACATCGACTCAAGGACGCAATATGGCCGGAGCGCGTGCGCTCTGGCGTGCGACCGGAATGACGGATGGGGATTTCGGCAAGCCGATTATCGCGATCGCCAACTCCTACACCCAATTCGTTCCCGGCCACGTCCACCTCAAGGACATGGGCGACTTGGTTGCCGGAGCGATTCGCGAAGCAGGCGGCGTTGCGAAGGAATTTAACACCATCGCTGTTGACGACGGCATCGCAATGGGTCACGACGGCATGCTCTACTCGCTGCCTTCACGTGAGGTAATCGCAGATTCGGTCGAGTACATGGTCAACGCTCACCGCGCCGATGCGCTGGTGTGTATCTCGAACTGCGACAAGATCACCCCCGGTATGCTCATCGCCGCCATGCGTTTGAACATCCCGACGATCTTCGTTTCGGGTGGCCCGATGGAATCCGGTGCTTCGATTGAAGGCGTTGTTGAACACCGTCTTGACCTCATTGACGCCATGGTCATGGCTGTCGATGACTCGGTCTCCGATGCCGAGCTGGCGCGCGTCGAAGCGAACGCCTGCCCGACCTGTGGATCCTGCGCTGGCATGTTCACCGCAAACTCCATGAACTGCTTGAACGAGGCCATTGGCCTGGCACTTCCCGGAAACGGCACCACCTTGGCCACCCAGGTTGAGCGCAAGAAGCTCTTCTTGGAAGCCGGCCACCGCATTGTTGATATGTGCCGTGCGTACTACGACAATGACGATGATTCGGTTCTTCCTCGTTCCATCGCCACCAAGCATGCCTTTGAGAACGCGATGAGCTTGGATGTTGCGATGGGGGGCTCGACCAACACCGTTCTTCACATTCTTGCGATCGCCCACGAGGCCGGGGTGGACTTCACCCTGGATGATATCGATGCGATTTCGCGTCGCGTTCCCTGCCTGTGCAAGGTGGCCCCGAACTCAACGAAGTACCACATCGAGCACGTCCACCGCGCCGGTGGCATTCCCGCACTCCTGGGTGAACTCAACCGCGCTGGTTTGCTGCAGCGCGATGTGCACTCCGTCCATGCTCCTTCCTTGGAAGAATGGCTTGCTCAGTGGGATATCCGCAGTGGCAGCGCGAGCGACGAGGCCAAGCATCGTTACCTTGCGGCGCCCGGTGGCGTGCGCACGACCCATGCTTTCTCGACCGCAAACCTTTTCGAGTCCTTGGAAACTGATTCCGAGAACGGCTGCATCCGCGATGTTGAGCACGCATACACAAAGGACGGTGGACTTGCGGTCCTTTACGGCAACATCGCCGAGAAGGGCGCGATCATTAAGAGCGCGGGTATCGATGAGTCGCTCTTCCACTTCGTTGGCCGTGCTTTCGTCGTGGAGTCTCAAGAAGAGGCCGTTGAATCGATTCTGAGCAAGAAGGTGCAGGAAGGCGACGTCGTCGTCATCACCTACGAAGGCCCCAAGGGCGGTCCGGGCATGCAGGAAATGCTCTACCCGACCTCGTACCTCAAGGGACTGGGTCTGGGTAAGAAGTGCGCACTGATCACCGATGGCCGTTTCTCTGGCGGTACCTCCGGTATCTCCATCGGTCACATCTCTCCCGAAGCCGCTGCCGGCGGTGCGATTGGCTTGGTTCGCACGGGTGATGAGATCGAGATCGACGTCAACAAGCGTCTGCTTCGTGTGAACGTTTCTGACGAGGAACTTGAGCGCCGCCGCGCGGAGATGGGCGCCACCCCGTGGAAGCCGTCCAAGCCTCGTTCGCGTCACGTCTCTGATGCCTTGAAGGTCTACGGAATGCTTGCAGCGTCTGCCGATAAGGGCGGCGTGCGTATTCTGCCCGATTGGGCTTGAGCGCGTGAAGGATAAAGCGATGACCTTAGCGACCTTTGGCCGTTGGGCCTATCTGCTTGTTGCAATCGCCGCCTGGGTGGGTGTCGTTTTCACTCTGGTTATCACCGGTGTGGATGGATATTCTCGCGAGGCCGTGGCCCGGTCTGGGATGTTCGGTGGAGCTCCCTTTGGCTGGGCCGGCTTCGGCCAGCGAATGATTGAATGCCTGTCCTATTTCACTGAGTGGTCAAATATTCTGGTCGCCATTGTCGCGACGTTGATCGTGTGGAAAGGTCCTGACATCGGTTCGTGGGGACGTGCACTTCAGTTGTGTGCCCTCATGATGATTACCGTGACGGCGATCGTCTACCACTTCTTGATTCGTCCCACTGAAGTACTCAGCGGCTGGTCGGTGTTCACGAACCCGCTCCAACACGTTGTTGTTCCGGCGCTAATGATTCTGGCAGCTCTACTGTGTGGACCTCGTGGCGGGTTAGATGCTTCGGTTGTCCTGAAAGCCCTGGTGATCCCAGTGATTTGGGTGGTCTACACCTTAATTCGCGGGGCTTTTGTCCACCAGTATCCGTACGATTTTGTGAACGTGAGCGTCCTGGGTTACCAGCAGGTGCTGATTAACATCGTTGCGATTTTGTGCGGTGCCCTGGTATTTCTTGCGGTTATCGCCGGAATTGACTGGGGTGTAGGGAAGGCTCTACCCGCGCGCAACTAAGCGACGCGGACCAAAGACTGCAGTCCCTACACGGACGATTGTTGCACCTTCTGCGATCGCCCATTCCAAATCGTGACTCATCCCCATGGACAGTTCCAGCTTGTTTGCCGGGATCGCAAGGTGTTGCGCGGCGGTGTTGCGGAGCTCTCGCAGGAGCGCGTAGCCGCGGCGAACATCTGCTTCAGCGGGGGAGTTCAGGCCAACGGTCATGAGGCCTGCGAGCCTGAGGTGCGTAGAGGCATCGACGGCCTCGGCAATCGAGGAAAAATCAGCAGGAGAGCAACCGTGTTTGGTGTCTTCACCTGAGACATTGACTTCGATGAATACCGGGAGTTCTGCGGCCGCTCGTGAATCGATTTTTTCTACCAGAGCTACAGAATCAATCGATTCAATCGCGTCGACACAGGAGAGAGCCTGATTGATCTTATTGGACTGGAGCGGCCCGATCAGGTGAATCTGAGCCCCCGGGACCTCACGGATCGCATCCACGGTTGCTTTCGCCTCTTGAACTCGGTTGTGTCCCAGCAGGATCGGCTGACCTAGGTCGCTCAGGGCCTGGGCCGCCTCGCGACATTCCTCGGGGCTGCGCGTCTTCACTGCGAGTTCTAATGCCACGCGATCGCTGCGGCCGGCGGCTTGGCGTGCGTGCTCAATTCGGTCAAGGGCCTGGGCAATTGCAGACGGGATGCTCATAGCTCAAGTGTAGACGGCTAACTCAGGGACGAATCAGGGGAAAAACAGAGCAAAAAGCGCAGCTGAATCCCGCAGTCACATGGCAGACTTGAGGTAAGTCGAAAGTGAAGTGGATTAGCGAAAGGATGCAGATGCGCTTCTTGCTGAATGTGATTTGGCTGGTTTTTGGTGGGTTCTGGCTGTTTGTGAACTATATTCTGGCCGGAATTGTTGCCTGTATTTTCATCATCACCATCCCTGCAGGAGTCGCATGCTTCCGTATTGCAAGCTATGTGCTGTGGCCGTTTGGAAAGCGCGTTGTTCCAATTCCTGGCGCAGGTGCGGGATCCGCGCTGATGAATTTCGTGTGGTTTATCATCGCAGGGTTCTGGCTGGCAATTGCGCATATCATCACCGCTTTTTTCCAGGCAATCACCATCATCGGTATCCCCTTGGCAATTGGCAATCTCAAGCTCATCCCGATCACCTGCTTCCCCTTCGGCAAGATGGTGATTGACGATCCCACTGCTGGGATCTGATCTCAGGTCTCTACACTGGAAGTATGGCTCGCAAACACTCTAAAGATCACGCTTCAGGCCCCACTCACGCAATTGAGGAATTGAACGAGGCCGGGGTTCCTTTCGTTGTTCACGAGTACGAGCATGATCCTTCCGCGCGTGCCTACGGTGAAGAAACCGTTGAGAAATTGGGGATCGACCCAGCAATTGCTTTCAAGACCTTGATGGTCAAGCTTGAGCCGACGGGGGAGTTCGTGGTGGGGTGTGTTCCCGCGCTTGCGCACCTGTCAATGAAGCTCATTGCCAAAGCCGCCGGAGCGAAGAACGCGGCTATGGCTGATCCTGCCGTTGCGCAGCGCCGTACGGGCTATGTCGTTGGCGGGATTAGTCCTTTGGGGCAAACGACAAAACATCGAATCTTCATTGATTCCTCATGTTTGGATCATGAAACGATGCTGGTATCGGGAGGCCGCAGGGGAGTGAGCGTAGAGCTGAGTCCGCTTGACCTAGCAGAAATTGTTGGTGCCGAGGTCGTCGATCTTGCAGCGCAAGCATAACTTTCCGGGTTTGTGCTCTGCTTCCTCTTAACGATCTTCGAATAACGTTATTTGGAATTAAAATTGCACGATTGTCTAATCGTGCAGATCTCTTGTAATGACAAACCGCATCATGTGTCATGCGTTGTGCTGACGTTGTAAGATTGATGCTGTACATCTATTTGTCGAAGGGGTGAGTCATGAAGACTGCAACACTCAACATGCGTGTGGACCCAAGCGTGAAAGAAGAGGCTGAACGGGTGTATGCCCAGTTTGGGATGAACCTCACTGACGCTGTAAACGTGTTTCTGCACAAGTCGATCATGGAAGGTGGTTTGCCCTTCGAACTGCGCCAGCCTCGTTTCAATGCCGAAACTGAAGCTGCGATGCGTGAAGCCCGCGAGATTGCTGCCGGACGTGTCGCTGCTAGTCGCTATGCCTCGGCATCGCAGGCGTTCGCTGATGTCGATGATGAGTGAATCTCAACAAGGGCGACGGTCCCTTGTGATGACAAGTCAGTTCAAGAAGGATTTGAAGCGGGCCCGTAAACGGGGGCTTCCTAACCGCCTTGCAAACCGTGGGAATTGAAATTGTCCGACAGTCGTGACCGAGTTCAACTTCTGTATCCGAGCTGCCTGATAGAGTAAAGAAATGACCTGTGAACCCGGGCTTGTTCCTGAACTTTCCGTCACCGACTACGAGGCCTCCCGGCATTTCTGGTGTGATCTGATCGGTTTTTCCCTCCGCTATGAGAGGCCCGAAGAGGGGTTTGGATACCTCGTCTTGGGTAGTGCGCACCTGATGCTCGACCAAATCAACCGGGGAAGAACGTGGGCGACCGGCGCACTTGAGCCACCACTTGGTCGCGGGATCAACTTCGAGGTACAAGTCGAGAACCTGGATACCGCATTGCAGCGCATCATGAGCGCAGGGTGGCCAATCTTTGTTGAACCCGAAGAGGAGTGGTATCGAGCAGGTGATATTGAGATCGGTGTCCGTCAGTTCTTGGTTCAGGATCCCGACGGCTATCTCTTGCGTCTTCAGCAGGAGATTGGCGAGCGTCCCGTGGGGGAGAAGTCGTCGCGATCTTTGTAGTAGTCAAGGCTGTCGATTAAGACTTGTCCCCGCTCGTGATCCTGCCAGATCCTAGGCAGAATGCTGTTGTGTGCTCACTGAGCGTATCGTCATAGATACTCGTTGAATCCGTCTATACCCCCTAATGTTGCATCGGAACAGGCCCGCCACTATAGTAGTAATCAACCGATTACAACAAGAGGAAAATGATGAAGATTCTCGTTATTCAGGGCAGTCCAGACGCTGAGAGCTACTCTCATCAACTTGCTTCCGCATACGCCGATGAGGCGCGCGTTGCTGGGCATGACGTGCGTATGATCGATCTGGCGACGGAGGATTTTGATCCTGTTCTGCGCTACGGATATCGCCAGCACATGGAAGATGAAAACGCACCTATGCGATACCAAGAGGACATCGCTTGGGCGGATCATCTCGTGTTCAGTTTCCCGATCTGGTGGTCAGCTGAGCCCGCAATTCTTAAAGGTTTCCTTGATCGCACTCTCACTCCCGGATTTGCGTACCGTTACATCGGTGCTAAGAGCCAGGGACTACTGGAAGGTAAGACCGCAGCGCTAATCGTCACGTCACGTGCGCCATCGTTCATTTACCGGCTCTTCGGAGGTCCGATTTCGCGGTGGAAGCAGATGATTCTGGGATTCGTTGGGATTCGACTCACTAAAACTCTAATGCTCGGCCGGATCGAGCAGGACGTGGATACTCCCTCATACCGCGCTGCATTCGTCGAAAAGGTTCGTGCTTACGCTCGCGGATAGACTGTATGTAACAGTGGCACTGAGAGGATGAGACATGGTTGCGACGCGTATGCCTGCGAATGAGCGCAAGGCGCTCATGCTAGAAGCTGCAGTGCGCGTGTTCGCTCGGGTCGGCTACGCTGCGGCCACGACCGACTCGATCGCGCGTGAGGCAAGTGTCAGTCAGGCATACGTCGTGCGTTTCTTCAGATCTAAGGAGACGCTCTTTGAAGAGGCTGCTACACATGTGGTTGAACAGCTGTGCCAACGCTTCGTCGAAGCCCCGGTGCCGCCGGATGCAAGTGAATTTGAACGCCGACAAGCGCTAGGGGATATGTACGCGGAGATCGTGAGAGACCGCGACACATTCATGATGATCGTACGTCTCTTCATGATGGGATCCGACCCGCGTTTTGGCCAGCTCGCCCGCGAGAGTTTTGCTCGCGTGTACCGTCTGCTTCGGGATGAAGGCGGAATGGATTCAGCCCAGGCCCGGCTCTTTCTTTCTCACGGTTTGCTGATCAACCTGGTGCTTTCTCTTCGTCTATGGGAAGGCGAGAAAGAACTATCGGATGAGATCCTCGAATTCCTTGGGGATGGTCGCGTGGAAAGTATTTATTTACTTCACGAGGGCGACACCTTGCCGGGTGAGGGAACCCCTACCGCGCGTCGACCGTGAGCACTGTCAGAACCGCCCGCTTTTCCTTGTCAGAGGCAGCCAAGTCCACGAGGGCGGCAATACGCCAGTCCATATTGCCTTCAGGATCCGTGATGGTCTGAGTTGCCAACCAGACCGAACCGGCGGGAGCCTCATCGACAGCCCGCGCAAGGGCCTCGAAACGACTGCGCTGATTGGCGTTATCCCTGGCAGAGAAGGGCATCAAGGCCAAGATGTCTTCGCCGCTGATCTGTTCCTCCAAGGCACAAAGCGCTTGGGAACGCGCGCCCTGATTGATATCGATCCAATCGTGCTCAGCCCAGTAGCGTTCCAGCGCATGATCCCAATCATCGCCGGTCCAAGGCGCCGCCTCAGCAAAGAGTCCATCACTATCTGCGGCCTGCGCGCTTGTTCGCTCAAGCCCATCGACATCATCACGACTCATCAACTCAACAAAATTAAAGAGCGCCCGACGTACGGCATTGCGGAAAGCATGACGATTTGCGGTGAAAGCAATAACTCCGGACTCATCGGCTCCGAATGCGCGCTCAAGTCCAACGGTAGAAGAAACCCCTTCGGCCTCGGTCAATTCCTCCCCGTTCATCATTGCTTCCCACTCATCCAGAAGAGAAGAATCAACACTGCGGATCAGATCAGCCAACCACGAAATCATGGACTCAAGTTCGTCAGTCATGATTTCTTCCGGGATCACTTGACGCATCATTCGATAGGCATCACTGAGATAGCGCAAAATGACGCCTTCTGAGCGCCCCACGTCGTAACGGGAAATAAGCTCGGTAAAGGTCATGGCGTTTTCAATCATTTCGCGGATGACCGACTTGGGAGAGAGTTCAAGATCTCCCACCCACGGGTTTGAACGCGCATAGACGCTGAAAGCGGGGGAGAGGAGTTCTTCCAAAGGCTTAGGCCACGAGATCTCCTCTAGAGCAGCCATGCGCTCGTCGTACTCCATCCCCTGCGCCTTCATGGACGCAACGGCCGCGGCTTTCGCCTGGTTTTCCTGCGCATACAGCAGGGGCCGGGGATCCTCAAGCACGGCCTCGACAATGGAAATCACGTCAAGGGCAAAGGTCGGCGAATCCGGATCAAGAAGCTCGAAAGCAGCCAAAGCAAAGGGAGAAAGCGGCTGATTGAGCGCAAAATCATCCGGAAGATCCGCGACCAACTGCAACCTAGAGACACCTAGCTCCTGAGCCCGAGCACTGGAGAGATGCTCAACAACCCCGGCTTGGAGTAGAGAGGTATAAATATCTGCAAGATGACGGATATGTGGGTTCGCTGGAAGTGGCTGGTCATCATTGTGAAGGGCCAAATGAACCAGGTGCTCTGCGGGATCTCGCCCAGCATCTGCTGCTCCACCCAACACGTTGAGAACAGTGGAGTGAGTCATCTCAAAGTGAGACTGCAGGGCTTCGGGAGCAGCATCACGCAAGCGCTCAAAAGTCGAACGAGACCAAGTGATCTGGCCTTCCTTTGGACCGCTGCGCTTCTTAGACGCCTTCTTCTTGGCTCTCTTCGCCTCGCGCTCGTCACGAGCCGCCTCCTGCGCAGCCGTTAAACGGGCGCGCTCGCGGGCTGTTTCCACTTCGTGCTCGGGGGCCAGAACGCGAACAAAACCAACGGTGTCAAAACCTGCACGCCCCGCGCGCCCGGCAATCTGGTGGAATTCACGCGAACGCAGGTGACGCATTTTGCTTCCGTCGAACTTCACCAGGGAGGTGAGCAAAACCGTGCGAATGGGGACATTGATACCGACTCCAAGGGTGTCAGTCCCACAGATAACCGGAAGCAGGCCCTGCTGTGTCAGGCGCTCAACAAGTCGACGATACCTGGGCAGCATTCCCGCGTGGTGAACGCCAATGCCGTGGGAGAGGAGTCCGCGCAAAGTCTGCCCAAAACCCTTTGTAAAACTCACTGACGAGAGCTCACGCGCGATTTGGCTGCGAACCTCGGGGGAAACAAGCTTGCGGTCCATCAATGACGAGGCGGTATCAACCGCATCTTTTTGTGAGAAATGAACGATGTAGATCGGGTGGCGCCCCTCTGACAGTAGGCGCTCGACCGTGTCCTGAAGAGTGTCCACAACATAGTCGTATTCCAAGGGAACAGGGCGCTGTGCGTCGGTAATTTCCACCGTCGGACGTCCCGTGCGTTCCGTCCATTGCTTGCGGAAAACAGTCGTATCTCCAAGCGTCGCGCTCATTGCAATGAACTGTGGACGAGTGAGTTCAAGGAGTGGAACCTGCCATGCCCAGCCTCGTTGCGGATCGGCGTAGAAATGGAACTCGTCCATGACGATCATGTCGGCGTCGAGCGTCGGTCCTTCACGCAGGGACTGATTTGCCAGAATTTCCGCGGTGCAGCAAATGATCGGAGCGTCTGCGTTCAACGAGACATCGCCCGTCACCATTCCGACATTGTCGGCGCCGAACAGCGACACCAAGTCGAAAAACTTTTCGGATACCAGCGCTTTCAGTGGCGCCGTGTAGTACGAGCGGCCGCCATGTGCCATGGACACAAAATGCGCAGCCAAAGCAATAATTGACTTGCCAGAACCCGTGGGCGTTGCTGCAATGACGTGGTTTCCCGACAAAATCTCAATCAAAGACTCATCTTGGTGCCGGTAGAGCGGACGCCCCGTTGATGATGCCCACGACGAAAATGCCTCATAAAGGGCATCATCATCGGTCAGTAAACCGCGATCTTCCAGATCGTCGAGGAGTTCATTTAACGGAGCGCTCATGCTTCTATCTTCCCAGACCTCCCCGCATTTGCGTCCAGTTTGCGGCTAAAAGCGAAGAAGATCGCCCCATCGCGATAGACTTCGAGGCGCTGACCCACAACCTTGTTGAAAGTAGATAGCGGAGGAACGAATGGCGGATCTGGCACAGTCCATCCAAAACATCGCTGACTGGATCACCTTGCACCTGACCGTGTGGATCCTGATTGGCACGGGACTTTACCTCACAGTGCGATCCCGATTCATGCAGATTCGTCAATTCCCCGAAATGATTCGCTCAATTTCGGGTTCTCGCGGCGGGGCGAAGGGTGGAATTTCTTCCTTCCAGGCATTCACGATCTCTCTGGCCGCACGCGTGGGCGTCGGCAACGTCTTTGGCGTGGCCGTTGCGCTGCTCATGGGCGGTCCAGGTGCGATCTTCTGGATGTGGGTTGTTGCACTGGTCGGTATGTCAACCGCCTTTTTCGAGGCCACGCTTGCGCAGATCTTCAAGGTTCGTTCGGCTGACGGAACTTTCCGCGGAGGCCCTGCCTACTACATTGCGCGAGGCATGAAGAATAAGGTATTGGCAAGCATTTTTGCTGTCATCACTGTTGTGACCTGTGCGTTCGTGATCACCTCCGTGCAGTCCAACGCGATCGCCACAACTCTTCTGGGTGCGCTCAGCCCCTCAAGCCGCGAGCCTCTTCCGGGACTTGGTGGCCTTTCCAGCGCACATCTGGTCATTGCAGCATTGCTCTTTGTGTTCTCCGCAATGGTGATTTTCGGTGGAATTAAGACCGTGGCTCGCGTGACCGAATGGATGGCACCGATCATGGCCACCGTCTACGTCATCATGGTTGCCGTGATCTGCGTGATGAACCTGCCCAAGTTTGGTTCTGTTCTGGGACAAATCTTCGCAAGTGCGTTTGCCCCGCAACCGACGCTTGCAGGCCTCGGCGGCGGGATTATCGCTGCGGTCATCAACGGTACGAAGCGCGGCCTCTTCTCGAACGAGGCCGGTCAGGGTACTGCTCCCAATGCGGCTGCAACCGCCACCGTCGCTCACCCCGTTCGCCAGGGCCTCATCCAGTCTCTGGGCGTTTTCGTTGACACGATCATCGTGTGTACCGCAACGGCTTTCGTCATCTTGATTGCTGGCGAAAAGGTCTGGTCAAACCCCGAGGCAAACCCCGCGAACCTCACGACACTTGCTGTGGCCGACCAGCTGGGGCAGTGGACCATCATGCCGATGTCGATTCTGATCTTCGTGCTTGCCTACTCGTCGATCATTGCGGCCTACGTCTATTCCGAAATCAATCTGTCCTTTGTCGTGAAGTCGAAGGCTGCGACTTGGACTGTTCGAGTGATCTCCGTTGCCTCGGTCGTGATCGGTTCGCTGACAACTCTGGATCTTGTATGGAATTCCGTCGATATCGCGATGGCCATCATGACCTTGACGAACTTGGTCGCCTTGATTGTCCTTGCCCCGTGGGGCCTGGGTGCTCTTCGCGACTACGAGGCCCAGCGTCGTCGCGGCATCGCAGATCCTGTCTTCGTTGCGCAGGGTAATGACCTTCTTCCGGGCGACCTTCCCGGTGATATTTGGGCTGCAGAACCCGCTTCGCGTTAGGCTACTGGCAAGACTTAGGAGGTCGCGATGCGCATTGCTCGTTTCTCGCAAGGAAGCTCTATTCACTACGGAGCTTTGGAAGATGAATCGACCCGGATTGTTGGTTTGAAGGGCGATCCTTTGTTCTCGCCGGTCGAGCCCTCTGGCCAGATCTTTGAACTGGATGAAGTTCGCTTGCTTTCTCCGGTGATCCCTCGGTCGAAAGTCATTGGTCTGGGCGGAAACTACCCGGCACCTGGCGAGCAGCGCAGTGAGGATCCGGCGCGTCCCTCCGTCTTCTTCAAGCCGAATACTGCCGTCATTGGCCCGGATGATCCGATCGTCTTTCCTTCCTGGGGCCAGGAAGTCTTTTACGAGGCCGAGCTAGCCGTGGTCATTAAGACCCTGGCAAAGGACGTCAGCATTGAAGACGCCTCTTCCGTGATCTTGGGTTACACCTGCGCGAATGACTTGACCGCTGCGGATGCAGCTCGCGATGACGGGGGAGCACTTGGTCGCGCGAAGAGTTGGGATACCGCGTGCCCGCTGGGTCCGTGGATCACTGTCGGCGGGGATTTTGATCCCGATAATGCTGAAATTTCGGTCCGCATCAATGGGGAAGAACGGGGGAGCGGAAGTACCTCTCAAATGGGATATTCCGTTGCGCGAATTGTTTCCTATGTGTCGGGGATCTGCACGCTTCTTCCCGGAGATGTCATCTTGACCGGTACGCCGGCCGGCGGACCGCTCAAGCACGGTGAACGCGTCGAGGTTGAGGTCGCAGGAATTGGGACGCTAACAAACCTGGCGATGTAGTCATTATTTCTTCTCGCAGTCTTTCTTTGGGGTGGCCGTTTAACACGGCCACCCCAAGGTTTTTGATGACCACATTCTGACGTCTAATCTGTTGAAATTTGGCAGAGAGCCGCTCAGTGGATGTAGCGTAAAAGCATGGCAGCTTTGTCAGGTTTGAGTGGATTCGAAAGATACTACGCTTCGGTGAAGACAAGGATGCCTGAGGAGGTGCCTGATGGACTTTGCTGATCGCCTCGCTGAGGTGCTTTATGACGCCTGGGGTATGAAGGTCGCTGGGAGCTTCGCCGCTACCGGTGGGCTTGTCTTCAACGCCGGAGTTTTTGCCGCTCCCCACGAAGAGGCCGATTACCAAGAGGGTAAATATTCCTTCTACTACTGCGAGCGCGCTTCCCGAGGTGCTCCTCTGTTCCAGACGACTAATCGGCACGTTTTCGACCACTGTGTCCTTCAGAACTATGGAAACCCTCTGCGCATTCGATACGGTTTTCCCAAATTGACACTGGGAGACAGTGCTTCGATCCGTTCGGGGTGGACAATGGTTCACACGGGTTCTTCACTTCGACATGATTACCTTGGAATTCGCTCGGGCGATGGGAACTTCTATCCCTGCGAAACGAGCGATTTTCGCCTGCTCGCAGGTCTTTCTCACGTTGTTAAGTATTCGCCTTTGGATGTGTTGGAGTGTTATTTGCGTCCGGATGCGGGACCGCTTTTATCGCAGTGGCTTTCGAAGCCCGCAAGATGACATTTTCGTGGCATATGATGGGAAACATCTCGCGGAAAGGTGAAATACATGGATTCAACGATGACTCCAGAGCCTAAGGAACCGCAGGGTCCTTGGCGTTGGTTGATGGATAGTGAAGAGGTGAGTTCTTCACTGCTGCGTTCCAGCATTGAGCAGTTCGCCAGCTTGGAGGCCTACACCTCTAAGTACGGCGACATGGTCGATATGATCGGCTACCCCTATCTTTCGCGCGTGTGGCAGGTTGACCCGAACGGCAAGCCCTATTCTTTCCAGCAGCGCTGCCTGGTAATCACCGATGTTCACTCGCCCTACTACGCGTACACGATTGCGAAGCTTCCCGAATATGCGTTGATCGTCACCGGAGTGACTGCACCGAACTTCGGCGCGAAAGGCGGCGCGCGGGAGGTGCGTTTTTTCTACGGCGGCGAGCTACTCACGGTTGCCGAGTGCGTTGAACTGGGAATCTTGAAGGGACGGTCTCTGTCATGAGTACTACCAGTCAACTGATCGAATTCGCTAAGTCCTCCGGTGCTTTCTGGATGAAGCGCGGCACTGGTATTGCACTGACGTGGGATGGCGGTATTTACTGGCATAACTTGTGGACCGAGCACGATGATCAGGGAACTTTGCTGTACAAATACGGTCCCAGTGAGCGCTGGGAGGACCGCTCGACTTTCGTTGCCTCTCCTTTCGAGGACTGGACCGCGAAAGGCGCGATTATCCACGTCGGCGAGTTCGCCCGTAGCTATTTTGGATGGGATCCGATCATCATTCCGCAGGTTGATTCTGATCCCGTTGCTCATCCTTACGTCTATGTGCAATTCTTCCCGTGGGTTGGAGGGCTTGAGCTGGGTGGAAAAGTCCTGCCTTTGACCGTGCGCACAATGTTCCCGACCCATCGAGAACTCACTGCGTTCGCGCATATTGCGACTCTTGATTCGCAGATGCTCCTTGATGCGTATATGTCTGAAGATGGTGGTGCCTTGCGGAATTGGGTTCGCCATAGTTAGTTTCTCGATTTTCGAGGCCGAGGCAGCCGGGTGGACATGTTGAGTTCGCCCGGCTGCTTTTTCGTCCTGTGAAGGTCTTTTGGACCTTCTTTTGAATCTTGAGATTGTGGGGGCGTGGTTGTAGCGTGGGAGCATGGACGAGAGCTTTGGTTCGGACCGTGTTGGAGGTCCGAATGGAAAGTTTCTTGGCGCTGTAGAAGGCGGGCGTGTTGCTTCGTTTGAGGAACGCGGGCTTGCGCCTGGATCAGTACATGAGCCCTACTATCAGTATGTATTTACTGGTCATATGCCTGAGGGCTGGCAGATTGAGCATGGAATCGCTGCATCGTGGGAAAGCGAGTGCGGTGGGGTACGTCAGTTGAGAATTCTTGATGAGCTTGGGAGTCCGGTAAAAATCTCGGACTTGATTAAAAGGGGTGTTTTAAAAGGCGTGGAGGTGCCTGTTGGGTTTTAGTGAGCGTCTTGGTCAGGTGATGCATGAGGTCTGGGGATGTGACGTGGTGGGTGATCTGGGGAAGGATGGTTATTTGGAGTTCTTTCCCACGGACATGGTCTCTGAACCGGAGGTAGTGCATCGTAAGGAGGGTTTGTTTGCCTATTACGAGTATGAGCGCGGGAATATCGGGGCACCGGTTTTTCGGTCGAGTAGTTTGCATGTGATGGAGCATTGTTTAACTCTGTGCTATGGGAATCCTCTTCGTAAAAGGTTAGGGTTTCAGCCTCTTCGTCTTGTTCGTAATTTGTCTATGCGTCCTGGATGGTCGTTGGTTCCGGTGGATTCAAAGCCTTGGCATGGGTTTGTGGGTATACGAAATAGTGAAGGTGTATTTTTCTCATGTAAGACGACGGATGACGATCTTCTTTCGGCGTTGTCGTATGTGGTTGAGTATTCGCCTTTGGATGTGTTGGAGTGCTACCTACGTCCGGATGCTGGTCCGCTCTTGAGTCAGTGGGTTGATCGTGAGTGGACGCCTGAGGAGGATGAATAGGGCTTCTTTGTTGAGGGGACAGTTTTCTGCGTGTGGAGGTGCCCGTTGGATTTTAGCGAGTGTTTCTCTCACGTCGCCGCAGCATCTCTTCCTTTCAAGGTGTGGGCAATCCCTCGAATCAATTTCGTGAGCATCTGCCCTTCGTGTGCTCGCTTTCCCTATAGTTCATAGTGTGGATTGAGAGCCACATGAACTGCGGTAACACGAATGCAGAGGAGCATTGTTCATGAGTGAGACCACTCAGGTTTCGTCTGGTCTAAACATCGAGATGGCCGGTCTTGATGTGATCCCCGAATCCGAAAGAAAAGGCACGCCATCGTCCTTATTCATGCCTTGGTTTGCCGCTAATATCTCTGTCCTCGGTATTTCCTGGGGTTCGTGGGTGCTGGGCTTCGGTCTTTCACTCACGCAGGCGATTCTTGTCAGTGTTGTTGGCGTCGCACTCTCATTCCTTCTGTGCGGATTGATCGCTATCGCCGGTAAGCGGGGTTCTGCACCGACCCTCGTGCTCTCTCGCGCGGCATTCGGATATAACGGAAACCGTATCTCTGCAGCAATCTCGTGGATCCTCACTGTTGGGTGGGAGACCTTCCTTGCCATCATGGCGGTTCAAGCAACCGCGACCGTCATGGGAGCGCTTGGTTTCAGCAACCACCTGCTTGCGCAGATCATCGCCTTGATCGTCGTTGTTGTCCTTGCAGCAGGAGCGGGCATCCTCGGATTTGAAGCGATCATGAAGGTGCAAACGTGGATCACCTGGGCGACGGCAATCCTCACGATCGTCTACCTTCTGCTCTCGGCCTCGACAATCAACTTCGCGGTCCTTTCTGCACGTCCCGCGGCTCCCTTCGCGATGCTCCTGGGTGCGATGTGCATGCTCATGGTTGGTTTTGGTTTTGGATGGATTAACGCAGCAGCGGACTATTCACGCTACCTTCCTCGCAAGGCCTCAACCGCCGGGGTCGTTGGTTGGACGACCGCAGGTGCCGCGCTGCCCGTCATTATCTTGGTGATCTTCGGTGTGCTGCTGGTTGGTTCCAACTACGACACTCTCTCTGAAGCCATCGGCAACGACCCGATCGGCGCGTTGACAACAATTCTTCCGACCTGGTTCCTGATTCCCTTTGCGATCGTTGCAATCCTTGGTCTTGTCGGTGGAATCGTTATGGATATCTATTCTTCTGGACTTTCCTTGTTGGCAACTGGCGTCCCGGTGACCCGCCCCGTTGCCACCGCAATCGACGGCACCATCATGACCATCGGAACGATCGTCGTTGTCTTCTTCGCCGATTCTTTCCTCACTCCTTTCACTGCCTTCCTTACAACCCTTGGCGTGGTCATTGCCACCTGGGGCGGCGTCATGCTTGCTGACATCGCGCTCCGTCATCAGGACTACGACGAGCCCTCACTCTTTACATCAACGGGACGCTACGGTTCCGTTAACTGGGGAGCAATCGTCACACTGGCTGTCGGTTCCTTCGTTGGCTGGGGCTTTGTTGTCAATGCGAATGCCTCGTGGCTTGCGTGGCAGGGTTATCTCCTTGGTCCGCTCGGAGGTCGAGAGGGCGATTGGGCCGGTTCCAACATCGGAATCCTTCTTGCCCTTCTCGTAGGCTTCTGCGGATATTGGCTGACCAGTGCGCGTCGCGTTCGTGCGCAGGAAGCCGCGCCTTCCCACACGCTCGGCTAACTTTTGAGGAAGGTGTGCTTTGACAGCTGATCCCCGTTTCTCTTCTGTTCTTTTCGATCCCGAGGCCACTGCCGCCGCGGAGCAGATTCGTTCCCTTTGCGGGGGAGTTCCCTTCGCATTGGTCGTCTTGGGATCGGGCTTAGCAGACGCGCTTAACGACCAGTGGGGAGTGCCATCGGCCTCGAAGCCTTTGGGCTCACTTCCCGGTGTGAATGCCCCGGTTGCGGATGGGCACCGCAATGAACTTCGTGTCTACATGCGCGAATGCGGCCCCGTTTTGGTTGCAACCGGACGAACTCATCTGTATGAGGGACACGCGCCTCTTGCTGTCACTGCGCTGATCCGTGCGGCTGCGTGCGCGGGTATCCAACGCGCCATTGTCACCAATGCGAATGGATGCCTGCGCGACTGGTCCTTGGGTGATGTCATGATCATTACGGATCATATGAATCTCAGCGGTTCCTCGCCATTTGATGGGCCCCTGTTTGTCGATATCTCACAGGTTTGGGACAGTGAGATGAACAAGAGGATGCGTGAACACTGCAGTCGAGAGGGGACTTACGCCTTCCTTCGCGGGCCTGAGTATCAAACAGGTGCAGAAAGTCGAGCCTTAGCGCAATTCGGCGTTGATTGCGTTGGGATGTCGACCGTTCTTGAGGCGATAACCGCTCACGCACTCGGAGTCCGTGTTGCCGGCATGTCTGTTGTCTCAGACCTGTCTTTCGCTCAGGCGCAAACCGACCCGCAGGACGTTGTGGACGCCGCGCGAAAGGCATCCACAACGGTCGTTGCTGGTATCGAGGCCGCTCTGGACGCGGAGTGAAGGACTAAAGAACGTCCAAAACCCGAGAAACCAATTCTTCAGTGACCTGTGGTGAACACGCCAGGTTCACGCGCACCCACTTCGAGTAACGCTCACCCAGGGTGACACCTTCATTTGTCGCGATGTGCGCGCGTTGGAGCAGGGTCTTGGAAGGATTCGGACCCAACTCTGGGTAGGCCTCGAAACCCCACCACGTCAGGTACGTTGCCTGCGGGGGACGGAAGTCGATCTCGGTGGGTGCCAGTGCCTCGGTAACGGTGCGGATATTGCCCTCGATCACGGACAGGACCTCGTGCTGCCAGTCATCACCGTTTGTGTAGGCCTCGATTGTCCCAAGTGCGCCGATTGTTGAGGTCGAATGGGGGAGCTTTTCCTGGCACACGCGATCCCAACGCGCTCGTAATTCTTGATCGGGCACGATTACCTGGGCATTAGGCAGCCCCGCAATATTCCAGCCCTTTGTTGCCGCAGTTGCGGTGATCGTATGCGCTGCAAATTCTGCGCCCAGTCGCGCATAGGAGGTAAAGCCTCGGCCACCCAAAACCAGGGGGGAGTGGATTTCATCCGCAAAAACCAAAGCGTCGTACTCAGACACCACCATCTGCAAAGCTCGCATCTCGGACTCTGTTAATACGCGCCCCACGGGATTCCACGGATTGCAGAGAATTACTAGGCCAGCCCCGGCCTCGAGACCTGCCTTAATTCCCTCAAGGTCAAGGGTCCAGCCGCCCGGGTATGCGTCATCGTGCAACGAGGGCACGTCGATGACCGGATGCCCCAGCGCGGGAGGAATTGTCAAGAAGGGCATGTACGCGGGAGTCGGCACGATAACCGCTGATCCGGGACGCACCATGTACTGGATCATCACTTCCAATGCCGGAAGGACAGCAGGCGTCATGCGAATTGAATCAACGTCAAGATCCCAGCCGAAGCGCTTCTTCTGGAATTGAGCAGTAGCTTGGGCAACCTCTGGCGCAAGCCAACGGGGGTTGTAGCCCAGCAAACCTTCGCGAATCGCGCGGGTCATTCGCTCCTCGACACAAGGCGCGGTACCGAAATCCATCTCTGCAACCCAAGCGCCCAAGACGTCGCTGCCGTCTGCGGGCTTAACTCCCGTCCACTTCAGTGAACCAACGCGACGGAGTTCCTCAGCGCTGCAAAAATCCATGCGAAAACTTCTTTCCAAACGTGCCCTCAAAGGCAAAGCGTGTGAGCTACCTCCCAGTGTAAGGGGAGTGATGATAATTCGGAATTCGCCTTCATGGAGTGAGCGAAGGTAACAGTGCGCGCATCCCTCGGTGGGGGAGAAGCCCCGCTCAGTCCTCGCACATCCATTGAATTGACGCAGGGCTAATAAGAAGGGGGCTAAACTAGGGGATTATGAGTGTGACAACCGCAAGTGGCGCCGATGTTCGCGTCCGATTCTGCCCTTCGCCAACTGGAACTCCTCACGTGGGAATGGTCCGCACCTGCCTCTTTAACTGGGCATATGCGCGCCACACCGGAGGCACCTTCGTCTTCCGTATTGAAGACACCGATGCTGCTCGCGATTCCCAGGAATCTTTCGATCAGATTCTTGATTCGCTGCGTTGGCTGGGCCTGGATTGGGATGAAGGCGTCGGTAAGGGAGGCCCGCACCCGCCGTACCGCCAGAGTGAGCGCATGGACATCTACCGCGATGTCGCCGCAAAGCTCCTCGAAGCCGGCTACGCCTACGAGTCTTACTCGACTCCTGAAGAGGTCGAAGCCCGCCACATTGCAAAGGGTGAGGATCCCAAGCTCGGTTACGACGGCTTTGACCGTGATCTGACCGAAGAACAGATTGCCGCCTACCGTGCCGAGGGACGCAAGCCGGTCCTGCGCATGCGTATGCCCGATGAAGACATTACCTTCACCGACCTGATTCGCGGAGAGATCACCTTCAAGCCCGGTTCGGTTCCGGACTACGTCATTGTCCGTGCCAATGGTCACCCGCTGTACACGCTGGTCAACCCCGTTGATGACGCGCTCATGGAAATCACGCACGTTCTGCGTGGTGAAGACCTGCTCTCTTCGACGCCTCGTCAGATCGTCCTCTACCGAGCACTGGAAGAACTGGGCATCGCTAAGTTCATGCCTCGCTTTGGTCACCTGCCCTACGTGATGGGTGAAGGAAATAAGAAGCTGTCCAAGCGTGACCCCGAATCGAACCTGCTCCTGCACCGCGAAGCCGGAATGATTCCCGAGGGCTTGAACAACTACCTGGCCCTGCTGGGTTGGTCGATCAGCCCTGATAATGATGTCTTCTCCATGGAAGAGATGGCCGCGGCCTTTGATATCGCCGATGTGAACCCGAACCCGGCACGCTTTGACCACAAGAAGTGCATCGCGATTAACGCCGAGCATATTCGTTTGCTTGCTCCGGATGATTTCCGAGGCCGTATCGTTCCCTTCCTTCACCGTGAGGGATTGGTGTCGGCTGACTCCTATGAGGAGCTGACCTCGGATGAGCAGAAGATTATGCAGCACGCCTCTCCGCTCATCCAGACCCGCATCCAGTTGCTGGGTGAGGCTCCTGGAATGCTGGGCTTCCTCTTCACTGAAGACGATGCGCTTGAGCTGGATGAAAAGTCCGTATCGAAGCTCAAGGAGAATGCTCCTGAGGTTCTGGATGCAACGATCCATTACATCGAGAACTATGACGGCCCCTTCACAACCGAGGCTCTCGAGCATGCCCTCCGTGAGCTGATTGTTGAAGGTATGGATATCAAGCCTCGCGTGGCCTTCGGTCCGATTCGCGTGGCCGTCACCGGTCGCCAGGTTTCCCCGCCGCTGTTTGAGTCCATGGAGATTTTGGGTCGCGAGAGCGTGTTGAACCGTCTGCATGCCTTGCGTAACCGACTGGGCTGAGCATCTGACTGATACCTGATCGCAGGTGCGTGGTGATCAAATATGATCAGTGCCACGTGCCTGCGATTTGGCATCTGAAGCGCATTTGAGTATTCTTTTCTCTTGTCGCCGCCTTGGGTTTTAGCCTGAGCGGATTGCGCCATGGGGTATGGTGTAATTGGCAGCACGAGTGATTCTGGTTCATTTAGTCTAGGTTCGAGTCCTGGTACCCCAGCCATCGCAAAGTTTTTTGCGAGAAGAAAGGCCCCCATCGTCTAGCGGCCTAGGACGACGCCCTCTCACGGCGTTAACACCGGTTCAAATCCGGTTGGGGGTACAAATCCTGTTCATGCCTCGGTATGACGGGAATAGCGCACGTAGTGGCGCGCCGCCCCCATCGTCTAGCGGCCTAGGACGACGCCCTCTCACGGCGTTAACACCGGTTCAAATCCGGTTGGGGGTACAGATACCAGCAGGGCTTCGGCCCTGTTTTTTGTTAGCTGCGCTGCTACCTTTGGCATCTGCAAGAATAAAAGCATGCGCATTGTTTTGGTCTCTGACACCTTCCGCCCGACTATGGGAGGAATTGAAACTCAGGTCGGTGCACTTGCCGATCATCTTCATGCCCGAGGCCACGATATCGTCGTTCTGACCTGCACTCCCGAGGGTGAGGCGCTGTCCACGTCCCCCTATCCGGTGCTGCGTTCCTCGTGGCGCAATCCTTTCAATGCGCCGATTGATCCCAAAGCCCCCCGTCGCTTTACCGACTTCATTCGGCGTTTTAATCCCGATGTTGTCCACTACCACATGGGTGAGCTGACTCCGGTTGTCCAGTCGGTCCTTCTCAACCTAAAGGATTCGAGGATTCCGCAGGTCGTCACCGTTCATTCTCTGTGGGACCCCCGCGTGACAATCCCGACCTTCCGTGCCATCGCACGACGTACAGGACTGTCGAAGGCGCCAATCATGTGGACAGGTGTCTCTGAGCTGGTCAATGAGCAAATCCGCCAGGTCTTGGGGCCAGACATCTGTGTTTCAACCTTGCATAATGGCGTAGATGTCGCGCCCTGGCAGCGCCCGCCTATTGCCCACCAAGGCATCGTCGCGGTGACCGCTACGCGTTTTGCTCCGCGTAAGCGCGTGGATGCCCTGATCGACATCCTTTCTGAAACCCGGCGCCGCTGGGATTCTTATTCCCGAGGCGACGCGGGTGATTTCCCCCTGCGTGCAGTAGTTGCGGGTGAAGGTCCGCTTTTTGACGGTGTTCAGCGCCGCGTTGAGCGCAGTGGGCTGAGGGATTGGGTGCTTCTTCCGGGACGTCTGAGTGCGACGCAGCTCCAGGACCTGTATGCGCGTTCGGATATTTTCCTTGCGCCTTCGGTGAAAGAATCCGCTTCTATCGCTGGACGCGAGGCCTTGGCCTCGGGGCTTGCAGTAATGACACGTTCACAGTCTGGACTTGCAGAAGTCGTTGAAAATGGCCTCAACGGTTGGTGTCTAGACATTGATGACGAGATGATCGAAGCGCTCGTATCTGTGCTTGAGGCTCCCGCACAGCTTGAACGTATTCACGAGCATAATCGCAGTGAAGATTTCCCCTTCACATGGGAGAAAGTCATTGAGGCGACGGAAAACTACTACCGCCGAGCTCAGGAACTGGCTTCGGCGGGGGCTTAGTCTTCCATTCCTTCTGCCGAACGCAAGAAATCGGAGAGTCTGTTAGCTGCAGCAACGGCAGAAGGGCCATGCTGACGGCCAGGCTGACGTCCCATGCGCTCAACAGGACCCGAAATGGTCACTGCGGCCAGCACACGACCCGAAGGTCCACGAACGGGGGCGGAAACTGAAGCAACGCCGGGCTCCCGTTCTGCAACCGACTGCGCCCAGCCTCGGCGACGAACTTGAGCAAGCATCGTCGCATTGAAAGAGGCGCCGTAAAGGCCTCGGTGAAGACGGTCGGGTTCTTCCCATGCAAGAAGGACTTGGGCAGCAGAACCTGCCTTCATGGTCAATGTCGCACCAACAGGGATGGAGTCACGAAGGCCCATCTCGCGTTCGGAAGCTGCAACGCACACTCTAAAGTCGCCTTGGCGGCGGAAAAGCTGAGTGGATTCCTTCGTGTGGTTGCGAAGTGCAACGAGGACTGGCATTGCAGCTGCGAGAAGGCGATCTTCACCCGCAGAGGAAGCAAGTTCTTGAAGGCGCGGTCCTAAGACGAAACGTCCCTGCATGTCGCGCGCAACGAAACGGTGATATTCCAGTGCAACTGCAAGGCGATGTGCAGTGGGGCGCGCCAAACCTGTTGTTGCAACCAATTGAGCCAGGGGGGCCGGACCTGCTTCAAGTGCGCTCAAAACCAATGCGGCTTTATCCAGAACGCCGACACCACTTCCAAAGGCTTCTGAGTCCTCCATGAAGACATTTTCACATCTCATTAAATGAGATATCAAGTCCAACTCTCTAGGAAGTGTCAATCATGGGAAGAAAGAAGTCGATGAAGGAGCGGGAAATGAGCGGAACGCTGGCCGAGAAGGTTTGGGCTGATCACGTCGTAGTGCACGGTGAAAACGGTGCGCCCGATCTTCTGTACATCGACTTGCACTTGGTCCACGAGGTGACCAGTCCGCAGGCATTCGATGGTCTGCGCATGGCCGGACGCCAGGTCCGTCGCCCTGACCTCACGATTGCAACCGAGGATCACAACACTCCTACGGTCAATATTGACCTGCCGATCGCTGATATCACCAGTCGCACGCAGATCGATACCCTGCGAAAGAATGCGAAGGAATTCGGTATCCGTCTGCATTCGCTGGGCGATGCCGACCAAGGAATCGTTCACGTTGTCGGTCCCCAATTGGGGCTCACCCAACCCGGTATGACCATTGTTTGCGGTGACTCGCATACATCAACCCACGGAGCATTCGGTGCGCTGGCAATGGGGATTGGCACCAGCCAGGTCGAGCATGTTCTGGCGACTCAAACACTGCCGATGGCTCCTTTTAAGACCATGGCTATCACCGTCAATGGCTCACTGCCAAAGGGGGCTACTGCGAAGGACATCATCCTTGCTGTGATCGCGAAGATTGGAACCGGTGGGGGACAGGGATACGTCCTTGAGTACCGTGGCCAGGCAATCCGCGAACTCTCGATGGAAGGTCGCATGACGATCTGCAATATGTCCATCGAAGCGGGTGCGCGAGCGGGAATGGTTGCCCCTGATGAAACAACCTTCGAATACCTGAAGGGGCGTCCGCACGCACCCGAAGGTGACGAATGGGATCATGCCCTGGAGTACTGGAAGACCTTGCACTCAGATGAAGATGCGGTCTTTGATGCTGAGGTGGTCCTAAATGCTGAGGACTTGGAGCCCTTTGTTACCTGGGGGACAAACCCCGGACAGGGTGTCCCGCTCTCGGGTAGCGTTCCCAACCCGGATGACTTTGAGGATGAAATCAAGCGAGCCGCAGCGCAGAAGGCTTTGGATTACATGGGGCTTGAAGCTGGCACTCCCATGCGCGATATCAAAATCGACACAGTTTTCTTGGGATCGTGCACAAATGGGCGCATTGAAGACCTGCGTGCCGCTGCAAAGATCATTGAGGGGCACACCAAGGCTCCGGGACTCAGGATGCTGGTTGTCCCCGGTTCTGCACGGGTGCGCCTGCAAGCCGAAGCTGAAGGCCTGGACAAGATCTTCACTGAGTTCGGTGCGGAATGGCGTAATGCCGGCTGCTCGATGTGTCTGGGAATGAACCCCGACCAGCTTGCTCCTCAGGAGCGTTCGGCCTCGACATCAAACCGGAACTTTGAGGGCCGCCAAGGAAAGCTTTCGCGGACCCACCTGGTCTCTCCTCTGGTCGCGGCAGCCACCGCTATTCGTGGCACTCTGTCCTCTCCGGCAGACTTGGACGACTAAGAATTCGCTGATACACATTCGAAGGAAAACTCATGGAAAAGTTCATTTCGCACACGGGTATTGGCGTTCCGCTGCGCCGTTCAAATGTTGACACCGACCAGATCATCCCCGCGGTTTTCTTGAAGCGCGTGACCAAGACTGGATTTGATGACGCTCTGTTCTATGCATGGCGTCGCGACCCAGAGTTCATCTTGAACCGTGAACCCTACAACCAGGGCAGCGTTCTGATCGCCGGACCTGATTTCGGCACTGGTTCCTCGCGTGAACACGCGGTCTGGGCACTGCGTGACTATGGCTTCAAGGTCGTTCTCGCACCGAAGTTTGCTGATATTTTCCGAGGAAATTCAGGCAAACAGGGTTTGGTGACGGGAATTATCAGCGAAGCAGACTGTGAAAAGCTCTGGGATCTGCTCGATGCGAATCCCGGCGCCGAAATCACCGTTTCGCTTGAGGATAAGACCGCGACTCTTGGTGACTTCACCTGCACTTTCGATATTGACGACTACGTGCGCTGGACGCTCATGGAAGGTCTGGATGATATTGCCCTGACACTTCGTCACGAGGCCGAGATCACCGCTTACGAAGAGCGTCGTCCCTCCTTTAAACCGAAGACTCTGCCGGCCAAGACCATGCCTTCGAAGCCGGTCGTTTCCGCCCGTCCCACCGAAGGTGAGTAATTCGCCACGCCCTCAAGATGCGTTAAGCGCACGCAGATGAGGGCGTGCTGCTCTAAAGTGGTCACAGAAGTCGACAGCTAGGAGAGCATCACTATGTCCTCGAAACTTCGAGTTGAAGGTGGCCACCCCCTTGAGGGGACCATTACCGTCCGCGGGGCGAAGAACTTTGTCCCCAAAGCAATGGTTGCGTCACTGCTCGCAGATACTCCCTCCGAGCTGTACAACGTTCCCTTGATTCGTGACGTCGACGTCGTATCTGACCTCCTTGCCCTTCACGGCGTCAAGGTTGATTACGACCAAGAACGCGGTTCGCTGCGGATGGATCCTTCGCAGGTACGTGTTGCTTCACGTTCTGATATCGACACACTTGCCGGGGCCTCGCGCATCCCGATCTTGTTCTGTGGCCCGCTTCTTCATCAGCTGGGTGAAGCTTTCATTCCTGAGCTGGGTGGCTGCGCAATTGGTGGCCGTCCCATCGACTTCCACCTGGAAACTCTGCGTAAGTTCGGTGCAATCGTTGATAAGCAGCCCGAAGGGGTTCATATCAAGCGTCCTACGTCCGGTCTCCACGGTGCGATTATCGAGCTGCCTTTCCCTTCCGTTGGCGCAACCGAGCAGACTCTGCTGACTGCGGTTCGCAACGATGGAATTACCACGCTGAAGGGCGCTGCCATCGAGCCTGAAATCATGGACCTCATCAATGTTTTGCAGAAGATGGGCGCCATTATTTCTGTCGACACTGACCGCACCATCCGCATTGAGGGTGTGGAGTCCCTGAGCGGGTACCGCCACACCGCTCTCCCTGATCGTATCGAGGCCGCCTCTTGGGGCGCTGCAGCTCTTGCGACCCGAGGTGATATTTACGTTCGGGGCGCGCATCAGCCAGATATGACGACCTTCCTCAATACTTTCCGAAAGGTCGGTGGCGCGTTTGATATCGATTCAGAAGGTATTCGTTTCTACCACCCCGGCGGCGAACTCCACTCCATCGCCCTGGAAACCGCGGTTCACCCCGGCTTCATGACCGACTGGCAGCAACCGCTGGTTGTCGCCCTTACTCAAGCAGAAGGACTATCGATCGTCCACGAGACGGTGTACGAAAACCGTTTTGGTTTTACCTCAGCACTGCGTCAGATGGGCGCAAATATCCAGGTGTATCGCGAGTGCTTGGGTGGAACACCCTGTCGTTTTGGCCAGAAAAACTACTACCACTCAGCAGTTATTTCGGGACCGACTCCGCTGCACGCAGCTGATATTGTCGTTCCGGATCTGCGCGGCGGATTCTCACACCTGATTGCAGCCTTGACCGCAACTGGTACATCGACTGTGTCAGGGATTGATGTCATTTCTCGCGGCTACGAACATTTTATTCGCAAGCTTCGTGAGCTCAATGCTCGCGTGGAATACGAAGACTGACGCACCTCTCGAAGGCCGCAGTCGTGGATCAGCCATCCCAGCCCAAACTGAAGCTATTTGTCTCCGCCCTTTCCGGGAAAGGTCGCGCGCTACGTCGAGCTCCCAAGGTAGCGGCACTTTTACGCTCCCAAGGATGGAACGTCGACGTTCGAGTCACCCACCGCTCGGATGATCCGGCAGCTTTGGCGGCAGCATGCACCAATCACTGGGTTGCAGTATTAGGTGGCGATGGCTACATCGCTCGCATTGCTACTCAGGTTGGGGCGCGCGGTGGAGTGGTGATTCCTCTTCCCGGAGGAAGAGGAAATGATCTGTGCCGTTGCCTTGGAATTGGGACTGACGCGGTCGCGCATGTGCGGAGCCTACCAACGGCCTCGGAAATCTGCGCTGAGGACGCGGGGGAGCATCCTCGGATCAGAGGCATCGACGCTATGCAGGTGCGCGCGCTCAATAGGGGCAATGACGGGCAAGATGCCGCCGGGCAGCGGCCACCCTCGCCTGGCAAGGACCTCGAAGGCAATGACCTCGAAGAAAAACCGGCTCAGGTGCTGGGAATCGTGTCTTTCGGCTTAGATGCTTTGGCGAACCAGATCGCAAATGACACATCTATTGCCTCGGGTACTTTCGCTTACGCTTGGGGGGCCTTGCGCGCCCTTCAGCAGTTCCAGCCCAAAACTATGGAAATAGAGGTAGATGGGACGCGAAGGCGAATCCGGGGGTGGCTTGTTTCCGTCTCTAATTCCGGATGGTTTGGAGGTGGGATCAATATTGTTCCCAGTTCCAATCCCAGTGACGGTTGTCTGGAACTTCTCACCGTGGACCCGGTACCGAAGCGCCACGCGATCCGCGTTCTTGCACGGGTTCTTGCAATGCGAAAAGTCGATGATCCGATCCTTCACGTCGAACAGGTCACCAGCGTCAAGATCTGGGAGAGTACCGGGTTAGTTGCAATGGGAGATGGCGACCACGTGGGAGAAGGGCCACTTGAAATCTCGGTCAGCCCTGAGGTTTTTCGCGTCTTTGTTTAAAGCCGTGGCAGTTAGCGCGAACTTGTTGCTTGTCCCAGCTGTCTTGTTGATCTTTGGCCCCAGCACCTTGCTTGGATAAACTACACACATGACTCACCGACTCACAGGTTTCTACCGTTTCGCGCGAGGCGTTTTCCGCAGCTTTATGGTCCCGTGGATGAAGATTGACGTCCAGGGTCTTGAAAATCTCCCCAAGGACCGCGGATACCTGCTGGTATGTAATCACCTGTCAAACATTGATGCGGTCTGTTTACTGTGGGTCATGATGAAAGCGGACGTTCCCGTGCGCATTATGGCCAAGTCAGAGCTATTCAAGGTCCCGCTTTTGGGTGGGGCCATGCGTCGGATGCAACTGCTTCCGGTCGATCGAAAGTCGAAGGAACCGGGGGCGATTTTGGCCTCGGCAGCGAAGGCACTTCGCGATGGCGAATGCGTGGCAATTTACCCCGAAGGCACCTTGACCACTGACCCTGAAGAGTGGCCGATGCGCATTAAGACCGGTGCGGCGCGTCTTGCTCTGGACACGGGGGTTGATGTTATTCCCTTCATCCACTGGGGAGAGCAAAAAATTATGCGTTCGGGATCGGCGCTGATCGATTTTCGTCCCCAACGCAAAGTGAGTGTCCACATTGGCCAGCCAATCGACCTGGATGACCTTCGCCATGACACCGGTTCTGCTGATCATCACGCTGTTGATGAAGCAACCGTACGTATTCAGCGCACGATGATTGATCAGGTTGCTGCTCTTCGCGGAGAAGATGCCCCGCAGGGCGTGTGGGATCGCAAACTGAAGAAACGGGTGGAGATCTAAACCCCTTACTTCTTACTTCGCGATATCAATCACCACGCGCGAGGGGTTGCTGAGCGCGCTCAAAGTCACCTCGCGCTTGTGATCCATTCCAATCACGATATGCGTATTTGCCTCAAAGCTTCCGTCTTCGCGTACGCGAATTGGCCCGACTTCCTTGGTTTTTTCGCCCTTGTAGTAGTCTTTTTGGAGTTCTTCGCTGACGGGCATGGCTCCGCCTTCCAAGGACAACTCAAGGTAAATTGGCGTCCCTAGATCAATTGGATCGCCTTTACCCTGGGTTGCTGGGGAAGTCGTCCACCCGCCTTGCCATCCCACATCGTCGCTTCCCGTGAACTCAACGACGACCCTGTAGAAAGTATCGTGCTCACCGACGCGCAGGTCGTGAAAGACCGGTGCGTGATTAGCGTCCTCTTTGCCCTGCGTGAGGGATGCCTTCCGCGAGGGAATTTCTTCCCGATTCTCAAGAGTAGGGCTGGAAGAGGGCGTGGCCTCGGGAGTGGGGGAGGAAGACGCGCTTTCGCTTGCCGAGGCCGTAGCTGAGCTGTTTGCCGAGGGCGCGGGAGTCGGGGAGCATCCGCTGAGCGTGGCTAGAAGGACTAGTGCGCATAGAGATGAAAAATGGTGCGCCTTCACGATCTCCTCCTTGAGCGATCTACGAGTTTGACTTCCCTCATCCTAATGGGGGCAGACTGCGTCGGGGAGTGAAACCTTGACCTTTGGCAAAGTCGATACCGGATTGAAACCCTGAGTGTGTTCAACATCGAATGACGCGGGCATGAGAAGAGCGACGGGATGGGCTGGCCACGCGGTAGGGTTGAGGCCATGAGTGAAGTCAAACGTCCTCGCGTCCTTGTCGTTTTCGGCGGACGCTCCAGTGAGCACCTGGTGTCCTGTGCGACCGCTGCCGGTGTTCTTCATGCGATTGATCGCGAACGCTTCGATGTGCTTGCGGTTGGAATCACCCGAGACGGCCAATGGGTGCACGTCGATAGCAAGCCTGAGCTTGTCGATCTGCGCACGGCCTCGAATACGACTATTGAGCCGGGACTCAGTCGCGTGAGCCTGCTTCCTGGCCTTGCTCGTTTGGTTGAAACTACCTACGACCGCACTCCCGAAGACGATGATGCTCGGATTGTCAGTGTTGAAGATCTGGGTGTTATCGATGTTGTGCTTCCGCTTCTGCACGGTCCTTATGGCGAAGACGGAACGATCCAGGGTCTCTTCGAGATGGCGAATGTCCGTTACGTCGGCTGTGGTGTGACGTCCAGCGCGGTTTCAATGGATAAGCACTTAACGAAGACTGTCCTTGCCGAGGCGGGGATTGCAGTCGGACGGTGGGAATTGGTGACCGAGAAAGAGTGGTCCCGCGATCCCCAGGAGGTGCGCTCACGGATTGAAGCTTTGGGCTTCCCAGTCTTTGTTAAACCGACTCGAGGTGGTTCGTCGGTTGGGATTTCGCGCGTGGATTCCCCTGATCAGCTGGACCTTGCCATCAAGGAAGCGGCCGCAAACGATCCGCGAATCATCGTCGAGGCGATGGCCTATGGTCGTGAGGTCGAGTGCGGGGTACGCGTTCCTGCGGGTGGCGATTCGATGGCTGCGCCTCTGGGTGAAATCGGTGTTCCTGAAGGCGAGTTCTACGACTACGCCCTGAAGTATGTCGATACCGATGCCATTTCCTTGATGTGCCCGGCGGATGTTCCAGAAGAAGACGCGGCTCGTATTCAAGAAACAGCACTCAAGGCTTTCGAGGCCTTGGAATGCGAGGGTCTGGCCCGTGTCGATTTCTTCTATAACGATGCAACCCACGAGATTATCGTGAATGAAGTGAACACCATGCCCGGCTTTACTCGTTTGTCGCTATATCCGCGTGTGTGGGGCGAAGCTGGATTGAGCTACACCGAATTGGTGACCTCCCTGTTAGAGGAAGCCATGAGCCGACCCTTGGGACTAAGGTAAGATATTTTTATGACGAAAAAACCCAAGGTTACCCTTGTCACCTCGGAGAATATGCCCGAACTTTTCTCCGATGAAAGTGGACTTCCTGACGCTCTTGCAGAGCGCGGAATGGACCCCCAGATTGCTATTTGGAATGATCCCACGGTCGATTGGGACGCAGCGGGGGTCTGCGTGATCCGATCCGTTTCGGATTACGCAACGCAGCGCCAGGAATTTATTAACTGGGCAAATTCAGTGCCGCGTCTGCTCAACCACGCAGATGTCATGGACTGGAACACTGACAAGCACTACATGAAGGATTTGGAGGCCCTGGGGCTTCCTGTTATTCCTACGACGTGGCTTGAGCCCTCGCACGGTTTTTCGAAGCATCAAGTTCACTCGCGCTTCCCGGCTTTGGGCGACTTCGTTGTAAAGCCTGCGGTTTCTTCGGGTGTGCGCGATATCGGTCGTTACACCGCTATCGACACCTCACAGCGTCAAGCAGCTTTGGCTCAAACCATGGAACTGCTTGATGAAGGCCGTTCCGTGATGCTTCAGCGCTACCTAGAAGATATCGACGTCCACGGCGAGGTTTCCCTGGTCTTCTTCAATGGTCTGCTGTCCCACGCAGTTGAGAAGCGCGCGGTTTTGCACCCCTCTTCGGTCACAGACCCATCCATGCACGAGGCCGTGGTGACCGCTCGTCCCGCAGACACCGCCACATGGCAGTGGGGTGAGCAGATCCGTCAGGTTCTGCATGAGTACATGCGTTCGCGTTTGGGACGCGATGAGCTACTTCTCTACAACCGCGTGGACCTGGTTCCCGATGGTGAAGGCTCCTTCCGAGTGATGGAGGTGTCCTTGGTGGACGCGGACCTCTACCTGGAGGCAACACCCGATGCTCTGGGTAACTTCGCTGACGCGATCTCTACCCGTGCATTCTGGTGAGATGTAGATCTTGTCCTTGCTCCTCCCTCGTTTCCTTGTGAAGCGGGGGAGGATGTCTATTCGTGGCAATCACCACGCTTCGCTTTTCGATTTCTCACTTGGCGTGCCCAGATGTTAGAGTTTCTCCGTTGCGTTTTTCGCAGCGCTCAATGGTGGCTGTAGTTCAGTTGGTAGAGCACCTGGTTGTGGTCCAGGACGTCGCGGGTTCGAGTCCCGTCAGCCACCCGGTATAACCCTCAGAACCCTAAGGTTCTGAGGGTTTTTCATATGTTTTGAGTGTTAGCATGTGAGCAATATGCGTGCGTAAGAGAGCTTCCCACACGTGCCGTGTGGCGGGGGTGCTCAGCGCTGGGAGGACAAACAAAGGAGTCTCAGATGCCTCAAGTCCGTGCCTATGCCTGTGATGATGCGCGATCGCAATATCACCCCATGATGATTGATATTCGTGAACCCGGACCGGGTGAAGTACTTTTCGACATTAAATATGCGGGAATTTGCCACTCTGATATCCACACTGCGCGCAGTGAATGGGGACCGATTCCCTATCCCTTCGTCGGCGGACATGAGATTTCTGGCGTTGTGACCAAAGTTGGCGAAGGCGTAACTAAATTCAAGGTAGGGGACCGCATCGGTGTTGGTTGTTTGCAGGGGTCGTGCAAGGAATGCGAATACTGCACCGATGGCCACGAGCAGTTCTGTGACAACCCCCGTGCCTATTGGACGTTCCGGGCGGGCCCAGATGGGAAGCCGACTTTTGGTGGCTATGCCCAGGCAATGACGGTGCGCGAAGACTTCGCTTGTCACGTACCGGATGCTGTGGCCTTGGAACATGCTGCACCACTGATGTGCGCCGGGATCACCATGTATTCACCGCTGCGGCGTTGGGGTGCGGGCCCGGGAAAGAAAGTTGCCATTGTCGGTATGGGCGGCTTGGGGCACATGGGCGTTCAGCTTGCCGCCGCAATGGGTGCAGAAGTTTCCGTGATCTCACATGGTCGTTCAAAGGAAGCCGATGCGCGTCAGTTTGGTGCCACCGCTTTCTATGCAACTGCAGAAGAAGGCACCATCGAATCACTGGCCTCGTCCTTTGACCTCATTATCTGCACGGTGAGCGCGGATGATCTGGATTACCCGGGACTGATCCATGCGCTCAAGCCTTTCGGCGTCTTTGTTGACGTTGGTTTGCCCGAGAACCCGATGGTGATCCCCATGCGAGCTGTGGTCAATGGAAACAAAGTCGTTGCAGGGTCGCAGATCGGTGGCATTGCTGAAACTCAGGAAATGCTGGAGTTCTGCGCCGAGCACGGCGTGCGTCCCGTGATTGAGATCATCGACGGCGATTCCATTACCGAGGACTATGACAAAGTTGTGGCCTCAAAGGTGCGCTACCGCTTCGTGATTGATACATCGACGTTCTAGGAACTGGTTACTGCTGTGATTTCGTGATGCACAGCATGGGTTACTCGTAGAAAAACTGCATCCTCGAAGGCTATATGTACTGTAAACTAGCCTTAACAGAGCCCCGGTCAGGCCTCTTTCCCTTTGGGTAATGCACAAATGACCGGGGCCATTTTTTACCAGCAAAGGTGCTGTTTGATGGATACCTCGATAGATAAAAAGTGGCTCAGCTACGGTGATCAGCTTGAGTTGCTCGTTCGGCGTGGTATGCGAATTGAGGACCAGAGCCGCGCAGAGAAATTACTTTCCTATGTGAGCTACTACCGTCTTTCGGGTTACTTCCGGTACTGGCAGAAAGACCCAAGCTACGGTGATGACTCCTTTATCGATGGAACAAGTTTTGAGAGGATTTACGGCCTCTATGAGGCGGAGAGAAAACTCTCTAGCGTTTCTAAGGAGTTGCTCGCAAAATGCGAGATCCTCCTGAGGACTCGCTTTGCTCATCACTATGGTGAATACTTTGCGCCGTCAAAATCCTTTGCCTACGGAAAGGGCTTCACACAACCTCCATCGGCCGATGAAGATCCGATTCAAGAACGAATACTGTCTGATCTAGATAGGAGTAAAGATTCATTGATCATTATCGAGATGGGGTTAAGCAAGGTTCGCATTTTGCACCTGAGGCGTATGACAGGATGCCAATTTGGGTTGCGGTTGAGGCACTGAGTTTTGGAACGCTTTCGCGAATGATTCAAGCGTCCGGTGAATCTGGAGTTCTGGATGCAATGGCAAGCTCTTTGGGAACTACTCGAAGAGTTTTACCTTCCCAAGTCCGCTCTTTCGTTTATCTGCGTAATCGAACTGCCCACTATGGTCGATTGTGGAACATCTCTGTCCGAGACAGTCCTGCGTTGCAGAAGACAAAGAGGCGAATACGGCGGGATTACAGGCCTTTCGCTGAACAATCAGTGTATGAGATTCTCGTTGCACTGCATGATCTTGGGAAGCGAGCTGGAATCTGTGAAGACTTGCTTGGGTTATACATCGAGCCCCTGCTTAAAAACCAACCGCTGCTCGCGTATGGGATTAGCACCCCAAAAAGATATGGCGAGGTGCCGCGTGAGGTTCTTTTGGGTGACGAGTGA
>OCPI01000129.1_pt1 | contig 47443 bp, 41 predicted proteins | sample 1476291 | NCBI WGS metagenome assembly OCPI01 (sample SAMEA2580054, study PRJEB22360) | human gut metagenome | reverse complement strand
GCGGCTTGGGCTGCGGTTTCGCGGCCACCACCGGCTCCTGAACGTCATCGAAGCTGTTGCTGTTCACCGGAATACGCGATGGATCTAACGATGGCGCGGCGGCATCGCCCGCCCGCACCTCTTCCGCCGCTCCTTCCGGCGGTTGCGAAGGCAACGCCTGGGTCGCCGCTGGCAACATATCCGGTTCATCGCGATCGCCCGGTTTCGGCACCAGCGGGATCGCGGCAAACTCATCCTGGTAATGCTTTTTCTGCCCGTCCAGCAGCCCTGGCAGGATAATCACCCCCAGCGCCACCAGCACGATTGTCCCGACTAAACGGTTCTGAAACTTACTCGCCACCGATTCTCCCCGCGTCTATCTCTTCCATAACCTGCGCTACGGTGTGAAACGAACCACACACCAGCACGGTATCTTCCACTTTAGCGTCAGCCATGGCCGCATGCCACGCCTGCGCCACGCTGGTATAGACTGTGCCGCCACGCAAATGTTCCAACAGCTGCTCCGCCGTCGCGCCGCGCGGGCCTTCCAGCGGCGCGCAGTACCAGGCGTCGACTTCCGGGGCCAGATTGGCCAGCGTACCGGCAATGTCCTTATCATGCAGCATACCAATAACCGCCAGCACGCGTCCCGTTTTCGCTAACGTTTTGAGACGCCCGGCGAGATAGGCCGCCGCGTGCGGGTTATGCGCTACATCGAGGATCACCCGCGGGGCATCGCTGATTATCTGAAAACGGCCCGGCAACATCGCGTCGCGGATCCCATCGCGGAGGATGGCGTCATCCACGGCCAGCCCGCTGGCGCGCAGCGCCGCCACGGCCGTCGCCGCATTCGGCAACGGCACCTGAGGCAACGGCAGGCGGCTTAACGCCCCGGCCGCGTCGCGGAAGGACCACGTATCGTCCTCCACCTCATAGCACCAGTCGACGCCGCGGCGCTGGAGCAGCGCGCCTTTCTCGCTGGCCACGTCGGCAATGGTGTGCGGCATATCCGGCTCACCCACCACCGCCGGTTTACCGGCGCGAAAGATACCCGCTTTTTCCCGGCCGATACTTTCGCGATCCGGCCCCAGCCAGTCGGTATGATCGAGGGCGATGCTGGTGACCACCGCGACGTCGGCATCTACGATATTGGTGGCGTCGAGACGGCCACCCAGCCCGACTTCAAGGATCACCACATCCAGCTGCGCCTGCTTAAACAGCCATAGCGCCGAGAGCGTGCCGTACTCAAAATAGGTCAACGAGATGTCACCGCGCGCGGCTTCGATTTCAGCAAACGAGGCCGTATGCGCGGCCTCCGGCAGTTCCGCTCCCTGAATGCGCACGCGTTCGGTGTAGCGCACCAGATGCGGGGAGCTGTAGACCCCCACTTTATAGCCGGCCGCCATCAGGACGGTTTCCAGCGTGCGGCAGGTGGTGCCTTTGCCATTGGTGCCCGCGACGGTAAAAACAAATGGCGCCGGTTTAACGATATCCATCTGCCCGGCGACCTCGCTGACGCGTGCCAGCCCCAGGTCGATGGTTTTACTGTGCAGATGTTCCAGATAAGAAAGCCACGTAGCCAGGGGCGACGTGGCCTGAGGAATAGGATCTTTTTCCATGATGCCCGTAAGAATTGACGGTTAACGCGTATGAATAAAAAAGGGCAGCGCCGCCAGGCCCTGCCCTCTGCTTTATCAGGCCTCAGGTTCCTGATCCGGTGCCGGCGGCACCACCACGCCTTCATGAGGCGCTTCCGAAACGGCAACCGGCGCCGGCAGGTTCATCAGCTTCGCCAGAATGCTGGCCAGCTTGAGACGCATTTCCGGGCGGCGAACGATCATATCGATCGCCCCTTTTTCAATCAGAAACTCGCTGCGCTGGAATCCCGGCGGCAGCTTCTCGCGTACGGTCTGCTCAATTACGCGAGGACCGGCAAAGCCGATCAGCGCTTTCGGCTCGGCAATGTTCAGATCGCCCAGCATCGCAAAGCTCGCCGATACGCCGCCCATGGTCGGGTCGGTCAGCACGGAGATGTACGGCAGCCCACGCTCCTGCATTTTCGCCAGTGCGGCGGAGGTTTTCGCCATCTGCATCAGCGACATCAGCGCTTCCTGCATACGGGCGCCGCCGGAGGCGGAGAAGCAGATCAGCGGGCAGTTGTCTTCCAGCGCCTGCTCCACGGCGCGCACAAAGCGTGCGCCGACGACGGAACCCATCGAGCCCCCCATAAAGGAGAACTCAAAGGCGGCGGCAACCACCGGCATCGCGTAGAGCGTACCTTTCATTACCACCAGCGCGTCTTTCTCGCCCGTCTCTTTCTGAGCGGACGCCAGGCGGTCTTTGTATTTTTTTGAATCGCGGAACTTCAGCACATCTTTTGGCTCAAGTTCGCTACCCAGTTCTACCAGAGAACCTTCATCCAACAGGCTATGCAGGCGATTACGCGCCGACATGCGCATATGGTGATCGCACTTAGGACAAACCTCCAGGTTGCGCTCCAGCTCGGCGCGGTAGAGTACCTGACCGCAGCTATCGCACTTGGTCCATACACCCTCAGGAATGCTCGCCTTGCGGGTGGGAGTGATGTTGCTTTTAATTCGTTCAATCCAGCTCATTGATAACCTTTCTGCCTGAACCTGGTCGATGCCAGTTTTGTCGTAAGGGGCGCATAATGCCATTTTTGCCTCTTACAGACCATGAATGTTGCACATTAAATCATATCATCCCGGAACATGGGATAAAAAAGTGGTCAAACCGCTGCGCGCGACGATCATGTTCGGTCACGCGCAGCGCAGGGCGAACTACTTCGCCTGCTTTGACGCCGCCCGCTTATGGCGGATGATCTCAATCACACCCGGCAGGACGGAGAGGACAATGATCGCCACGATCAGCAGCTTCAGGTTCTCCTGCACCACCGGCAGATCGCCAAACAGATAGCCGGCGTAGGTGAACAGCAGCACCCACAGCAGCGCCCCGACCACGTTATAGGCTGCAAAATGACGATAGGACATATGCCCCATTCCCGCCACAAACGGCGCGAAGGTTCGGACTATCGGCACAAAGCGCGCCAGGATAATGGTTTTTCCGCCGTGACGTTCATAGAAGCTATGGGTTTTATCCAGATAGCTACGACGGAAAATCTTCGAGTTCGGATTACTAAACAGCTTCTCGCCGAACAGTCGGCCAATGGTGTAGTTGACCGCATCGCCGACGATGGCTGCGATGACCATCAGCAGTACCATCAGGTGAACATTGAGATCGTTCGTCGGCAGCGCCGAGAGCGCGCCCGCGACGAACAGCAAGGAATCGCCCGGCAGGAATGGCGTCACCACCAGCCCGGTTTCGCAGAACAGAATCAAAAACAGAATGGCATAAACCCAGACGCCGTACTGGGCAACCAGTTCGGCAAGGTGCACATCAATATGCAGGATGAAATCAATTAAAAAGTGAATCAAGTCCATGTTTGTCTTTACCCTTAATGACTCTATTAGTCCGCCAGAAACAGCGGGCCCATTGGCAGCACCGGTAAATCATAGTGGGCCGGGTAATCCACCGACACCAGATACAACCCTTCCGCTTTTGCCGTTGCCGCAGCGAGCGTCCTGTCTTTTGCTGCCAGCAGTTCTGCCATCCAGCTCTCTGGCTGGTTTCCGGCCCCGACTTCCATCAGGCTGCCCACAATATTCCTGACCATATGATGTACAAAGGCATTCGCTTTGATATCCACCACCACATACGCGCCGTAGCGGGTAACGTTAATATGCATCACATTCCGCCACGGGGTACGCGACTGGCACTGTACCGCGCGAAACGAGGTAAAGTCATTCTCGCCCAGCAGACACTGCGCAGCGCGCTGCATGCGCTCGGCGTCGAGCGGCTGGTGAAAATGCGTCACGCCATGACTTAGCACCGCCGGGCGCAGGCGATGATTATAGATGACGTAGCGATAACGGCGCGCCGTGGCGCTGAACCGGGCGTGAAAATCCGCCGGCACATGTTTAACCCAACGCACCGCGATGTCACCAGGTAAATTCGCATTTACCCCCAGCGTCCAGGCGGCATCTTTACGCTGCGCCCGGGTTTCGAAATGCACCACCTGGCCGGTGCCATGGACACCGGCGTCGGTGCGGCCAGCGCAAAAGACGGTAATCGGTTCGTTCGCCACCTGCGAGAGCGCCTTTTCCAGCTTCTCCTGCACACTGCGCACTTCGTTTTGCCGTTGCCAGCCGTAATATTTGCTACCGTCGTACTCGATGCCCAGCGCGATTTTAAAGATCGGCTGTTGCTCCATCTCAGACATCAGTACAGGTACTCCTCAATCAGCTTCTCGGCGATTTTCACCGCCATCAGCGCCCCGCCGAAGCGCACGTTATCCGCGACGGACCAGAACTGAATCTGCTCCGGCATGCCGTAATCGTTATGCACGCAGCCGATGGAGAGACGAGCGTTGCCGGAGGCATCGCCAACCTGGGTCGGGAATTCTCCCTCTTCAGAAAGTTCGATATCCTCACCGCGGGTAAAGGCGTCACGCGCCTCTTCCGCCGCCAGCGGACGCATCGCTTCAAAGTTCACCATCTGCGCATGGCCGTAGAAGACCGGCGACTGGACCACGTTGGCGGAGATCATCAGCCCGTCATCCTGAAGAATTTTGCGCGCTTCATCGACGATACGGCGCTCTTCGCGCACGCTTCCTTCCCGATCCGGCAGCAGCGGCAGCATGTTGAACGCCAGCTGGCGGCCAAAGAAATCGTCTTCATCGATGGGGATGCCGTTCAGCAGCTTGGCGCTCTGCCCTGCCAGCGCATCCACCGCTTTTTTCCCCTGCCCCGAGGCGGAGAGCAGGTTGGTGACACTGATCCGCGATAGTCCCCCCTGGTCGATAAGCGGCTTGAGCGCCGTCAGCAGCTGGCTGGTCAGGCTATTGGGCACTGCAATCAGATTGCGGTTGCGGTAATCGCCTAACACGAACGGATTCACGTCCGGCACCACCAGCGGTACGTCTGGCTCCAGCGCAAACAGGCCGCTGAGATCGATAACCAGACACCCGGCGTTGGTGGCGTCTTCAATATACGCCGCGCTGGCTTCGACGCCGGCGGCGAAGAAAGCCAACTGGGCCTGGGTCCAGTCAAACTCGGCAGCGTCTTTGACGATCACTGACTTGCCACCAAAACGCAGATGTTCGCCCGCGCTTTCATTGCGCGCCAGAGCAAAAATCTCCCCCACCGGGAACTGGCGTTCAGCAAGAGTTTCGAGCAGGGCTTCGCCTACGGCGCCCGTTGCGCCCAGTACGGCAATATTCCAGCCTTCAGACATGGTGGTTTACTCCAGAAATAAAGCGGCCCTGCCGGAGTATCCGGCAGGGGCATTAAGAAGACATTAACGAACAGGATGATGCACAGCGTTAAAACCGAGCTGGCGCAATAGCGTCGCCGCCTGCGCATCGCTGCACTGTACGTACAGCGAAGACCATTCGCGGCGTTCCTGATAGTTTTTACGCAGCTTGTCAAATTCACCGGCGACGCCGGCCACCTTCCGCAGCGGCGCATCATCGCGGCGCACATCATACACCAAGTGGACCAGCCTTTTCAGCGTCGGCTGATCGAGCGGCCCATGCAGGGTGATGCGGCCAAATTCCGGCGCTGGCAACAGGGTATCCAGCGCCACCTGCTGCGGATGGCCGATAAAGGCGCTGTAGGCTTCAAAAACCTGCGTCGTCCCGCGCGCTTTCCCTTCGAGGGTGTAGCCGGCGATATGCGCGGTACCGATATCCACTCGCTTAAGAAGCTCTACGTTAAGATCAGGCTCCGGCTCCCAGACGTCCAGCACTACGCTCAGCGGCTGTCCAGCTTCCAGCCGTTTCAGCAGCGCAGCGTTATCCACCACCGGTCCGCGGCAGGCGTTGATCAAAATCGATCCTGGCTTCAGACGGCTAATCAGCGACTCATCCGCCAGATGCAGGGTTTTATATGGCCCTTCTTTATACAGTGGGGTATGGAAGGTGAGGACATCAGCTTCCTGAACCAGCGCATCGAGGGAGCGGAAATCGCCTTCGTCTCCGCGATCGGCGCGCGGCGGATCGCAGAGCAGCGTTTTGATCCCCAGCGCTTCCAGCCGTTTTTGCAGTCGTCCACCGACGTTGCCGACGCCGACGATCCCGACGGTACGATCGCGCAGCGCGAAACCGTCGCGTTCGGCCAGCATCAGTAGCGATGAAAAGACATACTCCACCACCGCAATGGCGTTGCAGCCGGGCGCCGCGGAGAAACCAATCCCTGCCTGCTGCAGCCACGCCTGATCGACGTGATCGGTGCCAGCGGTAGCGGTGCCGACGAACTTAACGGCCTTACCGGAGAGCAATGCTTCATTGACCCGGGTGACCGAGCGTACCATTAAGGCATCCGCATCGGTCAGGGCCTCAGCCGGGACCGGACGCCCCGGAACCGCTTGCACATCGCCTAAACGGCTAAAAAGCTCACGGGCATAGGGCATATTTTCATCAACGAGGATTTTCACAGTTCAGTACCTGTCTGAGAACGAGAGTTAACCGGGGAAGTGTGCCATAATCTGGCCGCCAGGCATACTCATCACCTGGTTCCAGCACCGCGATATCGAAAGGATGAATCATGACGCACCCCCTTGCAGATATGCCAGACCGCCCTCCGGGGCGAGGTCCATCAGGCACTGCCGCCACCGGCGAACCTTCGCTTTCCATGCAGCAACGCACCGTCCTGGAGCGACTGATCACGCGCCTGGTGGCGCTGACCTCGCAGCAGAATGCGGAAGTGTGGGCCTGCGTCAAGCATGATCTCGGACTGAAAGGCGACACGCCGCTGCTGGCCTGCCATTTCAGCGCCGCGGAGGCCAGTCTCAATCAGCGTTTAGCCGCCGCTCAGGACAATCATCATCATCGTCAGACGCTGGCGCAGCTCAGCGATCTGCTGGGTCAGGGCAATAACCGTCAGGCGGTCAGCGATTATATTCGTCAACATTATGGGCAAACGGCGCTGCATGCGCTAAGCCAGCCGCAGCTGGAGAACATTCTGCACCTGCTGCAGCGCGGCCAGCTATCGATCCCGCAGCCGCAGCAGCGCCCGCCGACCCTGCGCCCGCTGTTGCCGGCCGAGCACAACACGCTCAATCAGCTGGTGACTAAGCTGGCGGCTGCCACCGGCGAACCGAGCAAACTGATTTGGCAATCCATGCTGGAACTTTGCGGCGTCAAATCCGGAGAGCTTATCCCGGCGACGCACTTCACGCCGCTTTCATACTGGCTGCAGGCGCGGCAAACGCTGAGTGCGCAAAGCGCGCCCACGCTCACCTCGCTGCAGGGTGCGCTCAAGCAGCCGCTGGAGGCCGCAGAATGGCAAAAGATTGTCGACTTTGCTCGTCGCAGCTGGCAGGTCACCCCGCAGACGACGCTGAGCCCAGCGCAGATCCTGGCGCTGTTGAATAAGGTGTTTGTGCTGCGGGTAGCCCGCGCCCAGGAGACGCTGGCCATCCCGCAGGAAAAGCCCGCGCCGAAACGAGCGTGGGCCGCTAAGCCGTGGCAGCTGGCGCTGGGCGGTGTGCTGATCCTGCTCCTTCTGCTGTGGTGGCTGCTGTAGCCCACGCCTTAGGAAAGCGCGCCCGCCTCATGCGGGCGCTCGTTAAGTGATTTGCCGGTTACCACCACACCTCGGCCTGAACGCCAACCATAAACTCATCTTTGCTGTCGTCGTTGAACGCAAACTGCGACAACTGGTTATCGAGAATATTGATATACGTTCCATAGAAGCGAATTTCAGGACGTGACCCCAGCAGGCTCGGCCCAACCTTCAGCGCATGGTACAGCGTCGTTTTATACGCTGACTCCTGCAGATCGTCGCCCTGACGGGTGTTGTTTTTCTGGGTAAACCACCCCAGCTCGACCCCGGTCTGGTTCCAGGTGTCCCATATCCAGGCTGGGCGGATCACCGCGCGCAGGCTGTCGAAATCGCTGTGCGCCCCGCTTTCATAGCTATACACATCATTGCCATGGGCCCACACCAGCGAATTGGCCATGATAATGCGATCGGCGAGATACATTTCCCCCTGCGAGATCAGACGCCAGGCCACGCCGTTGGTATGATCGCCATAGTAATAGCGTCCGCTGGCCATGGAGTTACTGGCGCCGGAGAAGTTGGCGAAACTGCTGGCGTACGAGTTGTTCGCCACCTGCAGCGTAAATTCGTTAAAGCCCTTGCGCTCCAGCTCCTGACGAATAATGGCGGTGGCCATCCAGGTATCTTTGAACCGGAAGTAGCTGTTGTTATCCTCGTTTCTCTCCTGCTCGTCATTTTTATTCGCGAACGCATATTTGCCCATTAGCGACAGAGACCCCGACTGCCACAGGGGAATATTGCGATAGCGCAGGTCGACTGAGTTGGTGTTCATCTGAGTGGTTTGTGTGAAATCTCGTGAATATACGTCGACGTCGTTCCTGCTGATGGACGCATCCAGCTGGCCAACCCCCAGCGCCCAGTTCTGGATCCCGACCCCGGCCGCAACGTCGGTGGTCAGTGACTTCCAGTCCAGCATCTGAATTTCATACTCGGGCAGTTTATGTTTGCCGACCCAGAAATCCGCCTCTGGCGCGAACGGCAGAAAACCTTTGGTGGTCAGGTAAATATCACTAAACTGCAAAATGCTGTCGGTATCCTGGCCAGCAAACCAGGCGTCGTTATACTGCTCGCCGACGTTACCGTCGTACGTCACAACGGCATTCGCCGTTTTGCCATCCTGGTTATAGACCCGCTGATTCAATGTTAAGTCGAACCAGCCACTCATTTCATTACCGAAACGACCCAGCGAGCCGGGGGCGTAGGTCTGCGACGATCCGTGATTTGATGTTCCCCAGCCGGAACGGAAGTACCCCTGGTAGCTAAAGCCAATATCATCTTTAACAAATTTACTGATGTCCTTCAGGGTGACGCTTTCCAGTCTCGGCTTCTGGCCTTCGGTATCAATAACCGCCACCTGCTGAGTGGCTTTCACCTGCACCGGGGCCGCTTTTTTACTCAGTTCATTATTTTCATTGGCTATATTTTCCGCCACCGGCGACGTTGCTGTTGGATAACCCGTCGTGACATGACGTTTTTCATTCTCCTTAATACTTTTTTGTAATTCGGCCACCTTACCTTTATAGGTCGATAATTGTGATTGCGTTTTTTGTAGCTCTTTTTTATTCGCCGAAAGTTCAGACTCCAGTAATTCCAGACGCTGTTCAATGGTTAATTTAGCCGCCATCACATCACTTGTCGAAATAGCCAGCAGTACCGATAAAGACAATAAGCTCACCTTCAATTGACTTGAATACATAGGGTACCTTTACATATTGTTATAATTGGCCTTCAGCCAGAACGGCTGAAGGCGGGTAAATCAGGCGGAGCGCTCCTGGCGCAGGGCAATAATTTCTTTGGCTAAATCCTGGCACAGCATCGCGGTCATTAAGTGATCCTGGGCGTGCACCAGAATAAGGTTAACGGTGATTTTTCCGCAGCCTTCGTCCTCACCTATCAACGCCGTTTGGATCTTATGCGCAGCCCGACAGGCCGCTTCCGAGCTGGCCATCAAATCCGCTGCCCGCCCCCATTCCCGCTGCCGGGAGGCGGCAATCGCCTCCATGGCGTCTGAGCGCGCCTGACCGGCATAAATCAGCAACTCCATGACCGTACTTTCATCTGCAAACATCGCCATCCTCCTGATCCGTCGCCACCGCGGTATTGACCTTGTTGGCGGCAATCACAAACGGTAAGTAAATGAGTGTTGAAACCGCGAGGCACAGAATGCCGACAAACAGCGCCAGCCAGTTGCCGCCGGTGCCAAAGAAGGCGATAAGCGGCCCGGGCGTGGTCCAGGGTACGGCGTAAGCAATCGGCGGAATAAACTCCATGCTAATAAAGAAATAACCGATCAGTGAATTCACAAACGGCACCAGAATAAACGGGATCACCAGGATGGGGTTAAGCACAATCGGCAGGCCAAACATCACCGGTTCATTGATGTTAAACAGGCCCGGCACGAAGGCCATTTTTGCCAGGTCACGGTAGTCTTTGCGCCGGGAGGCAATAAAGATGGCCAGTAACAGGCCCAGCGTCATACCCGACCCGCCGCAGTTAGCAAACGCATCGTTGATGCCGGTCCAGGTAATGGGGTACGGCGCTCCCCAGGTGCTGCCATGCGAGGCGGCATAGGAGAGATTTTCGAGGTTGGCTTCCGAGAAGATGGTCTCACGGATGGCGGCCACGGTGTTCGGACCATGGATCCCCAGCACCCACAGGAAATTCGCCACCAGCCCCAGCACCAGAACCGTCACGATGTTGGTCCCCATATCCTTCAGCGGGGCCTGAATAAGGGTATAGATCAGATCGTTAAGACCGTTAGGCGAAATACGCGTCAACAGATAGTTGAGGATCGAAAAGAAGATCATCACGAAGAAGATCGGCAACAACACCTTAAAGGAACGCGCCACCGCCGGCGGCACCGCAGCCGGCATCGTGATGGTCACCCTTGGGTTGCGCGCCAGGCGGCAAAAGAGTTCGCTGGAAATCAGCGCGACGATAATCGCCACAAACAACCCCTGCGGGCCAAGATATTTGGTCGCCAGATAGGCCTGGCCATCAATGATGGTATAAGGCGTGTACACCACAAAAAAGGCGCCGATCGCCGTCAGGCCGCACAGGAGATCGTCCTGCTGATAGCTGATCGCCATATTGCGCGCCACCAGAAAGGTGATCAATATCGCCATAATATTGACCGAACCGTTCATTACCGGGGTGAAAATCTGCTGCGCCTCCGCGAGGTGGGGGAATATCGTCCCTAAATGCAGAATACTGGCGATAAATCCGTCAGGCGACAAAATAGCAAAGTTGATAAGAATAATCAGCGAACTGGCCATGACGATGGGAAACGAAAGAATAAACGCATCGCGAATCGCTGAAACGTGGATCTGAGAATTTAACTTAATCGCGACAGGCACGAGGATTTTTTCCATGCCGCGCTCAAAGGTATCCATGAAACTCATGACGAACCCTTATTCATAATAATTTATTAACGTCATCGTGTTTTTTAGCCGCAGCAGCCCAGGGCAGCAACGAAAGTACCCACACGATAACGGGGATAAATGAGAAAACTATTGGTTTGCCAATAATGCCAGCGCACTTTCCAGAACAGCTTTACCGTCCATTTGCCCATAATATTTCATGTCAATCACCGCCACGGGTATTTTTCCCTGAGCCACCTCTTCTATTTCCTTTTTTTGAAAGCGGACCTGTGGTCCCAAAAGGACGACATCCACTTCATTGTTCTTAATTTTTTCTTTAGCTTCAGAAATGGCCAGCGCATTGATATTAACCTGAGCCTTAATATTTTCAGCCTGCTCCTGCATGCGTTTCACCAGCATACTGGTCGACATTCCCGCCGCACATACTAATAATATATTTTGCATTACCCCTTCCTGTTTTATTTATGACCTCAATTGACGAGCACTTTAATAATTGTTAATTTTCTTAACCGCGGTTTTGATCACAGTTAGCCATACCAAAGTGGTGCAGAAGCAAAGCAAAAAATGAACGTCTTGCCCTGTATTTAACAACATACGTTAGCAAGCCCATGTTTCCAAAGGGATTGTGGAGGTTCAAAAGTGGTTTACAAAAATATCGTCAATTTGCTTAAAAACAAAATTAATAGCCCATTCTACAACATTGGCGATCTTCTGCCGGCCGAAAAAGAGTTGGCAGAACTTTATGATGTTTCACGCAATACGTTACGTAAGGCGCTGAAAACCCTGGAAGAGGATGGTTTAATCGAACGCCGACATGGCTCAGGTACATGGATTAGAAATAAGCATTTCCAGGCGTCGGTGACACACTTAGACAGTTTTACCGAAATTGCCCGTAATCAGGGGAAAACGCCCTCCAGCCAGATCCTCAAATTCGAGTTACAGCCAGCGTCGGAGGAAATTGCCCGTGGACTGCAATTGCAGCATGGCGAAGCGGTATATTATGCTAAGAGATTACGTTTTATCGATAATATTGCCATGCAATTAGAAGAAACCTGGCTCTCCGCGACCCGTTTTCCCGATCTGACCATCGCGCATATGAAGAAATCGAAGTTTTCATATATAGAAAACGAATGTGGGGTAAGAATAAATGGATGTTACGAATCAATAGTGCCGGTGCTCCCAACGCCTGAGCTGGCAACCCTCCTGCATATCAGCGCTAAAGATCCGATTATCCGCATGCAGACGCAGGCGATTGATGAACACCACCAGCCTATCGATTATTCCATTCTGTATACCAATATGTTTGAATTCCAGGTGAAGTATTATCTGCCGCGACAGACGGCGTCCGGTCTGCCCGCAAGCAAGACCGGACAATAACTTAACCCGGGCGGCGAAAAGAGACGAGGGTGACGAGGATCCCCAGCGCCGCGCAGAGGGCGCCGGCAAGGAACACCGACGAGTAGCCCAGCGAGGTCGCCAGCAGGCCGGTCAGCGGCCCGGTCAGGCCATAGGAGATGTCCTGAAAGGCCGCATAGCCGCCGAGCGCGGTGCCGCGCACCTGCGCCGGAACGCGCTTCACCACCTCCACGCCGAGCGACGGGAAAATCAGTGAGCAACCGCATCCGGTTAGCGCCGCACCGGCCAGCGCCAGCCAGGCATTCGGCGCCAGCCCCAGCAGGGTCAGACCAACCGCCTCTATCAGCAGCGAAACCATCGCCACCCTGACGCCGCCAAACCGGTCCGGCATCCAGCCAAACAGAATACGCATCAGCACAAAGGCGCCGCCAAACGCCGTCAGGGTAAAGCCGGCCATCGGCCAGCTATGGCTGGCGAAATAGAGGGAAACGAAGGTGCCGATCACCGCAAAACCAACGCCCTGCAGGCCCAGGCCAATGCCTGGCCGCCAGATCATGCCGATGACGCTCCATAATGAAGGCCGCTCGCCACCGTGAGCCGCCACTTTGCGCACGGTACCGTTAATAAGCCAGGCAACGAGCGGTAATCCCATGGTGACGCAGGCCAGCACCGCCACGCCGAAATGGCTATAGATCAATAATCCCAGCGGGGCGCCCACCGCCAGCGAACCGTACATCGCCATGCCATTCCATGACATCACTTTGCCGGAGCGGGCCGGCCCCACCAGCCCCATCCCCCAGCTCAGGTTACCGGTCAGCAGCTGGCTTTCGCCAAACCCGAGGATCAGGCGGCCCAGCAGCAGCAGGCCAAGCCTGGCGAGCACCGGCAGCGGCAACAGCGCAGCGGCCAGCCATGCCGCGCCCGCCAGGGCGCAGGCCAGCATCCCTTGCAGGACGGAGCGTTTAGCGCCGTACTGGTCTGCCAGGCGCCCGGCGTAGCCGCGGGTCAGAACGGTGGCGAGGAACTGGATCCCTACCGCCACGCCAACCACGGTGTTGCCAAATCCCAGCTCCTGATGGACAAAGAGCGGGATCACCGGCAGCGGCAAACCAACGGTCATGTAGGTCAAAAAGACGGCAAACGTAATACGGAAAAGCGAAAAATTCGCCGAAGAATGGGATGTTGTTTCAGTAACTGCGGACATGCATTACTCCAGATTCGCAGAGTAAGGCGAGCAAAGCGACACGCCCCCTCCACCTGATTATCAGGGTTAAGGCGCGTTGGTTGACGTTAAACGCTTACGCATTAGTGGAGAGACTAATGGATCCGCCAGCAGTGTGCCTGCTGGCCCTTACCCTGTCAAGATAACGAAAAAGGGGAGCCGGTGGCTCCCCTCTGCACTTCGCATGCTGATTAGGCGTTGTATTTACGCATCACCAGCGTGGCGTTGGTGCCGCCGAAACCGAAGCTGTTGGACATCACGGTGGTCAGCTTAGCGTCAGTCGGTTTGGTGACGATGTTCAGGCCGGCAGCCTGCTCGTCCAGCTCTTCGACGTTGATGCTCGGCGCGATAAAGCCGTGCTCCAGCATCAGCAGGGAGTAGATGGCTTCCTGTACGCCCGCCGCGCCCAGCGAGTGGCCGGTCATCGCTTTGGTTGCCGAGATAGCCGGGCTGTTGTCGCCGAACACTTCGCGGATGGCGCCCAGCTCTTTCACGTCGCCGACCGGAGTAGACGTACCGTGGGAGTTCAGGTAATCGATCGGCGTATCAACACCGTGCATCGCCATCTGCATGCAGCGCACTGCGCCTTCGCCAGACGGGGCGACCATGTCCGCGCCATCGGAAGTTGCGCCGTAGCCGACGATTTCGGCATAGATGTGCGCGCCACGCGCCAGGGCGTGTTCCAGTTCTTCCACCACGACCATACCGCCGCCGCCGGCGATAACGAAGCCATCACGGTTCGCATCATAAGTACGGGACGCTTTTTCCGGGGTGTCGTTGTATTTGGTGGACAGTGCGCCCATGGCGTCGAACTCGCAGGCCATTTCCCAGCACAGCTCTTCGCCGCCGCCGGCAAAGACGATGTCCTGTTTGCCCAGCTGGATCTGCTCTACCGCGTTACCAATACAATGGGCGGAAGTGGCGCAGGCCGAGCTGATGGAGTAGTTAACGCCGTGGATTTTGAACGGCGTAGCGAGGCAGGCGGAAACGCCGGAAGCCATCGCTTTCGTGACTACATACGGGCCCACGGCTTTCAGACCACGCGGGCTACGCATGGCATCAGCGCCGAAGACCTGGAATTTCGGGGAGCCGCCGCCGGAGCCTGCGATCAGGCCAACACGCGGGTTGCTCTGGTATGCTTCCGGCGCCAGACCTGCGTCGGCAACGGCCTGTTCCATGGACAGGTAAGCATAGATAGAAGCGTCGCTCATAAAGCGCACTACTTTGCGGTCAATGAGGCCAGTGGTATCCAGTTTGACGTTGCCCCATACGTGGCTGCGCATCCCTGAATCTTTAAGCTCCTGAGAGAAAGTGATCCCTGAACGTCCTTCACGCAGAGATGCCAGGACTTCCTGCTGGTTATTACCGATGCTGGAAACGATGCCCAAGCCAGTAATCACTGCACGTTTCATTAAATACCTCTGTAAGTCGCACTATTTTAAGTTTCGTGTCGCACAATAGCGTACACTTGTACGCCGAACAAGTCCGATCAGACATTTTGTGTATAAATTTGCGCCCTCAGGCACACATCGTTAAGATCGTGCTACGCCTTGTGATTCGAGTAACTTACGTGAAACAAAACGCCATACAACCCGCCAACCTGGAATTCAACGCTGAGGGTACACCTGTTTCCCGAGATTTCGACGATGTTTACTTTTCCAATGACAACGGTCTGGAAGAGACTCGCTACGTTTTTCTCGGTGGAAATCGCCTGCCGGAGCGTTTCGCCAGCCACCCTCGCCCGCTGATGATCGTCGCGGAGAGCGGCTTCGGTACCGGGCTCAATTTCCTCACCCTGTGGCAGGCGTTTGACGTTTTTGTTCGTGATAACCCGGACGTTACCCTGCAAAGGTTACATTTCATCAGTTTTGAAAAATATCCGCTGAAGGCTGAGGATCTCCGCCTGGCGCACCAGCGCTGGCCAGAGCTGGCTCCGTGGGCGCACCAGCTGCAGGCGCAATGGCCGTCGGCCTTCGGCGGATGCCATCGTCTGCTGCTCGACGGCGGGCGGGTGACGCTCGATTTGTGGTTTGGCGATATCAATGAGCTGACCAGGGAGCTGGATGATTCGCTGAACCAGCAGGTGGACGCCTGGTTTCTTGACGGCTTTGCCCCGGCCAAAAATCCCGACATGTGGACCCAGGATCTGTTCAATGCCATGGCACGTCTGGCGCGGCCCGGCGGGACACTGGCCACCTTTACCTCCGCAGGGTTTGTCCGCCGCGGCCTGCAGGAGGCCGGCTTTACCATGCGTAAAAGCAAAGGCTTCGGCCGCAAGCGGGAGATGCTGACCGGCGAGATGGCGCAAACGCTGAGCTTTCCTGCGTGCGTCCCCTGGTTCGCTCGCAGTAGCAGCGATGCCCGCGAGGTAGCCATCATCGGCGGCGGGATCGCCAGCGCCCTGCTCTCCCTCGCGCTGCTGCGCCGCGGCTGGCAGGTGACCCTCTACTGCGCCGACGACGCCCCGGCGCAGGGCGCCTCCGGCAATCGCCAGGGTGCGCTGTATCCGCTGTTAAGCCAGCACGATCCGGCGCTGGCGCGCTTTTTCCCGGCAGCCTTTACCTTCGCCCGCCGAATGTATGACGCGCTGCCGGTGATGTTCGATCATCAATGGTGCGGTGTCACCCAGCTCGGCTGGGATGAAAAAAGCGCGCACAAAATCGCCCAGATGCTGGCGCTGAATTTACCCCCGGACATCGCCTGCGCGGTGACGGCGGAACAGGTTGTCGGGTTGACCGGCGTCGATACCGGCTGCGGCGGCATCACTTATCCGGCCGGCGGCTGGCTGTGCCCGCAGCAGCTCACCGCCGAATTGCTGGCGCTGGCGGCAACTCGCGGACTGCACGTGCACTATGGTTATCACGTTGAAACGCTCAGCGCGGTGGGCGATGGCTGGCTGCTCAATCAGCAGCGCAATCATCAGGCGGTGGTGCTGGCGAACGGCCACAGCATCGCGGATTTTGCGCAAACCGCGCAGCTGCCGGTCTACCCTGTTGGCGGCCAGGTCAGTCATATACCTACCACCCCGCGGCTTTCCGCCCTGCGCCAGGTGCTGTGCTACGATGGCTACCTGACGCCGCATAATCCGCAAAATCAGCAGCACTGTATTGGCGCCAGCTACCATCGCGGGAAGACCGACACCACCTTCAGCGAGGAAGATCAGCAGCACAACCGGCAACGGCTGATCGACTGTTTCCCGAACGCGGAGTGGACGCTGGACGTGGATATCAGCGCCAATGCTGCCCGCTGCGGCGTGCGCTGCGCCACCCGCGATCACCTGCCAATGGTCGGCAACGTGCCAGACTATGAGGCAACATTGACGCAATACGCCAGCCTCCACGAACAGCAGGATCACGCCGGTCGCGCGCCGGTCTGTCACAACCTGTTTATGCTTGGGGCGCTCGGATCGCGCGGACTTTGCACCGCGCCGTTAAGCGCTGAGCTGCTGGCGGCGCAGATGAGCGGTGAACCGCTGCCGCTGGATAGCGATACTCTGGCGGCGCTGAATCCGAATCGGCTGTGGGTGAGAAAACTGCTGAAGGGAAAAGCGGTGAAATAAAACCATGAGGGCAGGCAATTTCCCGGGTACGGCTGACGCCTGACCCGGGCTACAATATGGCTCAGGCCTGATTTTTCGCCTGTTGATACAGATTATGCCACATCCCCTGCACCAGAATTTGGTCCGGCGGCGACAGTTCGCCAGCGCTGATGGCCTTCTCCAGGCTCTGGCTGACCTTACTGTTTACCGCTTCAGCAGAATGCTCGCCTTCACCTTCCAGCTCAGCCACCGCCAGCGTCAGGTGGCCGCGCAGATAACCGCCGGCAAACAATTCATCATCACTGGCGTGGTCTACCATGTTGTCAATCAGCGCCAGAATGCGTGATTCAAACTCCGCGATCATCATCTTACCTCTTGTCATGTAATGTGTGGCCTTAGTGCAGGTCTTCCGGCCACGGAAAGTGTTCCGCCGTCAATGTCGGCGTTTGATAATAATGTTGCAATGCGCGAATAAAACGCGCCGGACGTTCGGGGATCCCTTGTTCAAGCAAAGTCATTACCCGAGCATGAACCCGGCGCTGGAAGGCGATGCGATCGGGCTCAACGTCTCCTTCCAGATTGTCACAGCTGACGTTAAACGGAAATCCCGCCGCCACGCAGAACAGCCACTCATAGGCCTGCGGTTTCACCTCGACCTCCTCAAACTGGCTTTGAGTCATCGCATCGCGGCCATCCGGGCAGTACCAGTAGCCAAAATCGACTCGTTCGCGGCGCGCTTTGCCGGCGACACACCAGTGAGAAATCTCGTGCAGGGCGCTGGCAAAAAACCCGTGCGCAAACACGATACGGTGATAGGGCGTGTCGTCATCGGCCGGAAGGTAGATCGGCTCATCGTCGCCTTTTACCAGGCGAGTATTAAATTCTTCGGCAAAGCAGCTGTCGAAAAGGTCAATCAGCTGCTGATAATGGTGTTGCTGTTGCATTAATGAATTCCCAACCACTGCAAAATCTCAGCCCCGTGGCTGTCATAGAGAAGCTTCGCGCTCATCACCGCCGAGACGATAACGATCATCGGCCGGATCAGCGACTGCCCTTTACTCAGCACCAGCCGGGAGCCGGCGCGAGCGCCAATAAACTGGCCGGCCATCATCACAAAGCCGGTGGCCCAGATGACCTTCCCGCCGATGATAAACAGCAGCAGACCGCCGACGTTTGAGGTCGCGTTCAGCAGCTTGGCATGGGCCGTCGACTTCGCCAGGTTAAATCCGGCCAGGGTGACAAAAGCCAGTGCATAAAACGAACCGGCGCCGGGGCCAAAAAAGCCGTCGTAGAATCCTACGCTGCCGCCAGCAACCAGTGCAAACGGCAGACCGTACAGCCGACGCTGCCGGTCCGCTTCACCCAGTTTCGGCATCAGCAGAAAATAGAGACCGATGCCGATCACCAGCAACGGCAGGATCTGCTTAAGAATATCGGACTGGACGTGCTGGACCAGCAGCGCACCAGCGGTTGAGCCGATAAAGGTCATCAGAATATTCAGCTTCTGATCGGCGAGGCTGACCACCTTACGGCGGACAAAATAGAGGGTCGCCGATAGCGACCCGCCGCAGGCCTGCAGCTTATTGGTCGCCAGCGCCTGCGCTGGCGGCATTCCTGCCGCCATCAACGCCGGAACGGTCAGTAAACCCCCGCCTCCGGCCAGTGAGTCAATAAAACCGGCCAGGATGGCGACAAAGAAGAGTACCACCAGCACCAACGGCGATACGGCAAACAACTCGATAAAACTATCCATTACAGCACATGCTCATCCAGTAGCGCCTGACAGGAAGGCGGCAACGGCGGCGGCGTCTTCTTCACAGGGGGGGTAGACCCGGGTTTAGGTGGTTCGAACCAGCTCTGCAGCTCCGCTCCGCAGCCATCGCCGGGCGGCGGTGGCGCCTGATCCTCGCACTCCAGACTTCCCGCCGGGCAACGCAGTCGGACGTGCATATGAGCGCGATGCTGGAACCAGGGACGGACTTTACGCAGCCACTGGCGGTCGCTGCCCGCGTCCAGGCACAGTTGCTGTTTAATCGCCGGGTTGACGAAAATACGGGTGACCTCGCTATCTTCCGCCGCCAGCTTGATCAGCTGGCTGATTTGCGGGCTCCACAGCGACGGCACCACGTGCTTGCCGTCGCTGGCGACCAGATCCAGCGCCTGCGGCTTCAACAGCTGAGACGATGTCCAGCGCGTTTGCGGCAGCTGGAGGAAAATATCGACATCCAGGCCCGTCTGGTGACTGGCGTGACCGCCGTTAAAGCGCCCGCCTGCCGGCATCCCCATGTCGCCAATCAGCACGGTTCCCATTCCTTTATTGTGCACCTGATTACTCAGGCGCTGAATAAACTGAACCAGATCCGGATGACCGAAGTAGCGACGCTGATCGGTACGCATCACCTGATAGCCGGTGGCGCTCAGAGGGAGCGCCTCGGCGCCCACGATACAGCCATTGGAAAATGCGCCGATTGACTGGGCGCTGCCGCCGATCGGCTGGGATATTTTCTGCCACGGCGTCGCGGCCAGGCTACCGGCGCTGGCCAGCAGCGCGAGCAGTGCGATAACGGTGTTTTTCATGGTTACCAGCGTGGAATTGTCGTCGTCACATCGCCATTCTGCGCGCGCTGACGCATAAAGTGATCCATCAGGACGATCGCCAGCATCGCCTCAGCGATCGGTACGGCGCGAATGCCGACGCACGGATCGTGACGCCCTTTGGTGATCATCTCCACTTCTTCGCCAAAGCGGTTAATCGTATGACCGGGAACGGTAATACTGGAGGTAGGCTTCAGCGCGATGTTGGCAACGATCTGCTGGCCGCTGCTGATGCCGCCAAGAATGCCGCCGGCGTGGTTGCTCTGGAATCCGTCTTTGGTGATTTCATCGCGGTTTTCGCTGCCGCGCAGCTTCACCACTTCAAAGCCGTCGCCAATTTCCACCCCTTTCACGGCGTTGATGCTCATCAGCGCGTGGGCGATATCGGCATCCAGGCGATCGAAGACCGGCTCGCCGAGGCCCGGCGGTACGCCGTCAGCCACCACCGTCACTTTCGCGCCAATGGAGTCACCCTCTTTTTTCAGGCCGCGCATCAGTTCATCCAGAGCGTCGATTTTATCCGGGTCCGGGCAGAAGAACGGGTTTTGCTCGACCTGATCCCAGTCTTTGATGGCCAGCGGAATATCGCCCATCTGCGTCAGGCAGCCGCGAATGACGATGCCGAACTTCGCGGCAAGGTATTTTTTGGCAATCGCCCCGGCCGCTACGCGCATCGCGGTTTCGCGCGCAGAAGAACGACCGCCGCCGCGATAGTCGCGCAGACCATACTTTTGCTCGTAGGTGTAATCGGCGTGGCCCGGACGGAACAGATCTTTGATTGCGCCGTAATCCTGCGAACGCTGATCGGTGTTCTCAATCAGCAGGCCGATACTGGTCCCGGTAGTAACGCCTTCGAAGACGCCGGAAAGAATTTTGACCTGATCCGGCTCGCGACGCTGCGTGGTGTAACGCGAGGTGCCCGGGCGACGACGATCGAGGTCGTGCTGCAGGTCGGCTTCGGTCAGCGGGATGCCCGGCGGCACGCCGTCGACGATGCAGCCCAGCGCCAGGCCGTGCGATTCGCCGAAAGTAGTGACGCGAAAGAGTTGTCCAATTGTATTTCCTGCCATCACGGCTCCAATCTTTTTCGTTATGTTGGCGTGTTGTTTTTTTAGTCTTTATAAATACCGAAGTGCGCGCGGGCGTCAATCAGCTGCTGTTTGGTCAGCATGAAGACACCGTCGCCGCCGTTATCAAACTCAAGCCAGGTAAACGGCACGTCCGGATATTGCTCCATCAGATGTACCATGCTGTTACCGACTTCACAAATCAGAATCCCGTCATCGCTGAGATAATCCGGCGCGTTGCCGAGGATGCGGCGCGTCAGCTTCAGGCCGTCGCTACCGGAGGCCAGACCCAGCACCGGCTCATGCTCATACTCTTCCGGCAGATCGGCCATGTCCTCTTCATCGACATACGGCGGATTGGTGACGATCAGATCGTACTGCAGCTTCGGCAGATCGCGGAACAGGTCGGAGCGGATCGGCGTCACGTGATGGATCAGGCCATGGGACTCCACGTTGTGCTCGGCGACGGCCAGCGCGTCCGGGGAGATATCCACGGCGTCGACTTCGGCTTCCGGGAAAGCATAGGCGCAGGCGATGGCGATGCAGCCGCTGCCGGTGCACATATCAAGGATATGCTGCGGCTTATGGTTAATCAGCCCGGCAAACTGATTGTTGATCAGTTCGCCAATCGGGGAGCGCGGGACCAGCACCCGCTCATCGACGTAAAACTCATGCCCGCAGAACCACGCTTTGTTGGTCAGATAGGCGACGGGAATGCGCTCGTTCACGCGGCGGATCACCCGCTCAACGATGCGGTGTTTCTCGCTGGAGGTCAGACGCGCAGTCCGCATATCTTCCGGGATATCCAGCGGTAGGTAGAGCGACGGCAGCACCAGCTGTACTGCCTCGTCCCACGGGTTATCAGTCCCGTGACCGTACCAGATATTAGCAGCGCTGAAACGGCTTACCGCCCAGCGCAGCATGTCCTGAATGGTATGCAGCTCATTGACTGCCTCATCAACAAAAATTTTATCCACGACAACCTCCAGGGCACACTCTGCTATAAATTCGGCGGCTAGTGTGCCATGAAGACGGCGATAAATCAGCATTCTTGCGTGGGGTGACCGGGGAAAAAACAGGTTTTCCTTGCCCGAAGGGATATTGAGTCGGGTAAACTAGCGCAAAGTATTAATGAGAGTGGACAATGAAAAAGAAGACATCGCTAAGCGAGGAGGATCAGGCGCTGTTCCGTCAGTTAATGACCGGCACGCGAAAGATCAAGCAGGACACCATCGTTCACCGTCCGCAGCGCAAGAAAGTCACTGAGGTTGCTCCGAAGCGTTTGCTGCAGGAACAGGCCGATAACAGCCACTATTTCTCCGATGAGTTTCAGCCGCTACTGAATACCGAAGGCTCAACGAAATATGTCCGCGCCGACGTCAGCCATTTTGAGCTGAAAAAGCTGCGCCGTGGGGATTATTCGCCGGAACTGTTTCTCGATCTGCATGGGCTCACCCAGCAGCAGGCCAAACAGGAACTGGGCGCGCTGATTGCCGCCTGCCGCCGCGAACATGTGTTTTGCGCCTGTGTGATGCACGGGCACGGCAAACATATTCTCAAACAGCAAACCCCGCTGTGGCTGGCGCAACACCCGCATATTATGGCGTTTCACCAGGCACCAAAAGAGTACGGCGGTGACGCCGCACTGCTGGTGCTGATTGAGGTAGAGGAGTGGCAACCGCCGGAGCTGCCTTAACGGCGGGCTCCGGGGCCGTCAGATGGCGTTGGCCATCTTGAGATTGCAGGGGCTTTTCTGCCAGAGGTATTCACCCTTGCCGTCGGCGTCCAGCGTCACGCAGGCGATAGCCGAGGTGGTGAACATCGGAGGCGTTTCCCCCGGACACAGCTCTGAGACCAGGTACCCCACCAGCGGCAGGTGGGAGACGACCAGCGCCGTCGCCACGCCTTCATTCGCCAGCGCCTGCAGATAGGCGCTAACCAGGCCTACGTCGCCGCACGGCGTGAGTTCCGGCATCACGTCGACATGTTTCGGCAGGTTCATGCACTCCCCAACAATATCCAGCGTCTGTTCTGCACGCAGATAGGGACTGACAAGAACGCGCTCAATATCCACTTTTTGACCTTTCAGCCAGGTTGCCATCTGACGAGACTCATCACAACCGCATACGGTTAATGGACGAACTGAGTCGCTGGCTGCATCGAGGGCAGCGTCGCCGTGACGCATAATAAAAACTTGCATATTGCACCGCTTTTGTTAACCAGAAGCACCGTAGTTTGGCCTGCGAAGACAATACGCAGGTGACCCGGTGGCCGGGCATTGTGCCTGATCCATTCAACGAATGAAACGCTGTTTTTTACCTCAATGGCGTAAGTATAGTCAATCATTGTTTACAAAACAGCCAATCAACAGCGTCATCCGCAGCCGGATTTATCTTCTTTGACCACAACTTAGGTCAGCCGTTCATCCGCTGGCCAAAAGGTTGTCCCCTGTTCGGCCATGCGTAATAAAGTGTCACAGGGTGTAAAACGTGGGCCGTACTGGGCAGCCAGGCGCTGCAGGATCGCGGCAACTTCACCCGCGCCGATAGTATCCATATACCGGAACGGGCCGCCAAGAAATGGCGGAAAGCCTATACCAAAGACGGCGCCGATATCGCCATCGCGCGCGCTACGGATAATCTGCTCATCAAAGCAGCGCGCCGCCTCGTTAAGCATCATCATCACACAGCGTTCCGCCACCTGCTGCGCGGAGAGCCGCGACTGGGGGCGGTCGATGCCGAGCAGCGGATAGACTGCCGGGTCGGGCCGTTTTTTGCTTTTACGCCCTTTTGTCTCATAAAGATAGAAACCACGATTATTTTTTCTACCTTTGCGATCGTCCTTCAAAATCGCGTCAATGATGTTTGCAGGTGGGCTAAAACGTTCTCCAAACGCGCTCTCCAGCACGGGGATAATTTTGGTGCCGGTATCGATGCCAACCTCATCCAGTAGCTGGATTGGCCCTACCGGGAAACCGAATTTAACCAGGGCTTTATCAATCTCTTCAACCGGTTCGCCCTCCACCAGCAGGCGCATCGCTTCATTGATATAGGGCGCGAGGATGCGGTTCACATAGAAGCCCGCTTTATCCGCCACCACAATCGGCGTTTTCCCCTGACGTTTAGCCAGTTGCACCACGGTAGCGATAGCCTGCGGATCGGTTCCCTTATGCGGGATCACTTCAACCAGCGGCATTTTTTCCACTGGACTGAAGAAATGCAGGCCGATCACCCGCCCGGGGCGACGGGCCTGGGCGGCAATATCGCCTATCGGTAACGATGAGGTGTTCGACGCAAAGATGGTCTGCGGCCCGCAATATTGCTCCACTTCGCTGACCATCCGCTGCTTCAGGGCCAGGTCCTCAAATACCGCCTCGATCACCACGTCGCGATGAGCAAAGCCCTGATAGTCGGTGGCGCCGGAGATCAGCATCATCTGGCGATCGCGCTCACTGGGGCGCAGACGACGCTGGCGGACCTGTTTATTCAGTAGATCCCAGCTGTACTTTAAGGCATGGTTAATCCCGCACGGCTGGATATCTTTAATGCGCACCGGCAGCCCGCCCTTACAGGCGGTCACATAGGCGATCCCCCCGCCCATCAGGCCGCCGCCCAGCACCGCAATGCTTGTCAGCGGTCCGGGCTCGGCTTCAGCGCCACGGTCTTTTTTCAGATCGGTACTGGCAAAGAAGATCGAACGCAGCGCTTGCGACTGCGGGGTCATCGCCAGTTCGCCAAACGCGCGAGCTTCTTCGGCGTAACCGCTGCTGCAGCCGTGGGCCAGGCCATTCTCGACAACCTGCAGAATTCGCTTCACCGCCGGATAGTTCCCCTGGGTCTTGCGCTGCGTTTGTTTGCCGACGAAATGGAATAACAGATGGCGGCCCAAAGGCCCCGCCAGCACGCGTTCGCGTACGGGCATATCCCGACTGGCCGGTCGCCCCTTCAGCGCCAGCTCCACCGCCGCCTGCAATAAAATCGCCTGTGGAACCACCTCGTCTACCAGACCGGCCTTCAGCGCCTGGCGCGCACGCAGCTGCCTGCCGGTAAGCATCATATCCAGCGCTGTACTGACGCCAATCAGCCGCGGTAAACGCTGCGTTCCCCCGGAGCCCGGCAGCAGGCCAAGCTGCACTTCCGGCAAACCGAGACGGGTTTTTTCGTCATCGCTACAGATCCGGCCATGGCAGGCCAGCGCCAGTTCCAGACCGCCGCCAAGGCAGGCGCCGTGGATGGCGGCAATCACCGGGATCGACAAGCCATGGATCTCAGCCATAATCTGCTGTCCCTGGCGCGCCAGCGCTTCCGCTTCCTGCGCGCTGCGGCAGCGGGCAATCATGTTAATGTCTGCGCCGGCGATAAAGTTATCCGCTTTGGCGGAGATAAACACCACGCCGCGCACCGACTTATCATCACGAACCCGACGTATCAGCCCCCGCACCTGATTGCCGAACTCGGCTTTCAGGGTATTCATTTTCTCACCCGGGGCATCGATGGTGATCACCGCGATCTTGTCCGCACGGACCTCAAGCTTAAAAGCGGAAACAGCATCCATTATTCAGCCTCCACGATCATCGCCGCACCCAGACCACCTGCCGCGCAGGCCGTCACCAGACCAAATCCCCCGCCCCGTCGCCGCAACTCATGCAGCGTCTGGGTGATCATCCGCGCGCCGGTGGCAGCAAAAGGATGGCCATAAGCAATAGATCCGCCGAGGACGTTAAACTTGCTCTCATCCACCTCACCGGTGGCCTGCGAGCGTCCCAGCACTTCACGGGCAAAGCGCTCGCTTGCCAGACACTGGAGATTGGCCAGCGTCTGCGCGGCAAAAGCTTCGTGCATATCAATAAGCGTCAGATCCGCCAGCGTCAGACCTGCCCGCTCCAGCGCCAGCGGCGTGGACCATGCGGGACCCAGCAGCATATCCTGCCAGACGTCGATGGCGGTAAAGGCATAGCTGCGCAGATAACCCAATGGCGTCAGCCCCAGCTCTTTGGCCCTCGACTCGGTCATCAGGATCACCGCCGCCGCGCCGTCCGTCAGCGGCGTGCTGTTGGCTGCGGTGACGGTGCCATGTTTGCGGTCAAAGGCAGGGCGTAACTTTTGGTAATCTGCGAGGGTTGAATTTTTACGAATATTGTTGTCCTGCTCCAGCGGCTCGCGGAAGGGGGGCGCGTAGGCCGTCATCACCTCAGCTGACAACTTTCCCTCTTCCCAGGCTTTGGCCGCCAGCTGGTGCGAACGATGCGCCAGCGCATCCTGTTGTTCCCGGGTGATGCCCCAACTTTTCGCCATCTGTTCCGCGGTATCGCCCATCCGCAAACCGGTTGAATATTCCGCCACCGCCGGGGGGACCGGCAGCAGGTCGCGCGGCCGCAGACGGGAAAACAGCTTCAGCTTTTGGCTCAGCGTGCGGGTTTTATTGGCATCCACCAGCGTGCGGGCCAGTGTTTTACTGACCCCAATGGGCAATACAGAAGAGGAGTCGGCGCCGCCGGCAATACCGGCGCGGATGGTGCCGGCCATCAGGCTTTCAGCAACATTCGCCACGGCCTGGAAGCTGGTGGCGCAGGCGCGACTGACGCTATAGGCATCGGTGTGCACGCTCATTCCAGTGCCGAGCACGATTTCCCGGGCGATATTCGGCGCTTCCGGCATCTGCACCACCTGGCCAAAAACCAGTTGCTCAATGACGTCCGCGGGAATGTCACTCCGGGCGAGCATTTCGCCAACCACCATTTTCCCTAAATCAACGGCCGGAACGCCATGAAAAACCGTCGCCTGGCGCGCAAATGGCGTGCGTAAACCCCTGACAATGGCAATGCGATCGCCCTGACGGGTGATAAGCGGTAATGCCTGACTCATAACGCTCCCCTGTTAAGCAAAACAACCAAGTGGTCTGACCTGATAACAGTCTTAACTAATTTTTTACATTAAGCCAATCGGGGAAGCGAAAAATTGCGAGCCAAAACACATTGAACAGAAAGGTAACGCCCCTTCTACGGGGCGTTAAACGGAGGGATTAACGTAATCCTAACTGGAAGATCAGCGATTCGGCTTCGCAGCTAAAAATAAAATCGATATCCAGCTGTACGCCGCCGTCAACATCGGTGAAGGTCGGGTTGATTTTGCACGGTTCAGATTGCACATTACGCGCTTTCTCGCTCAGCGCAGCGAGCGTTTGCTCCGCTTCAGCGCGGTTGGCGAACACGCGGCTGTATGAGGCGGTGCAGTCGGTGTTGTCCACAATGGTGCCAACATCCATACAGCAGCATACCGGGGTTTCATCAGCGCTACATTTACTCATCGTAGATTTCCTCTGTATAGGCACCTTCGGTGCCAGACAAATAATGTGCCTATTTTACGCCCTGCCCCCGGTGAGCCTCCAGCCGAGAATCGCCATCACCGCGTTAAGTGACAGAAATCACACTTAAAAATGATCTAAAACAAAAATCAGCTTTTCTGCCTCTTACTCCCCCCGACAATTTTGCCAGCTGGATCGCGTTTCTGTTATCACAATTGAAAAACTTCATAAACAAACTTGCAACAACTCATCTGGTCAGACCTATACTCAGCGCACTGGTCTGATTTCTCTGTTGTACCACAGACCCTACACTTCCGCGCTTCTGTTACGGCATGTAACATAGTTTAAAAAAAATAACTCAATGAGGTTATGGGCATGAGCCAGAAAACCCGCTTTACCCAATCTGCCCTTGCAGTGGCTGTAGCACTTGTTTCCACCCAGGCCTGGTCAGCAGGCTTCCAGCTCAACGAATTCTCTTCATCAGGGCTGGGTCGGGCCTATTCCGGTGAAGGGGCTATCGCAGACGATGCAGGCAATGCCAGTCGTAACCCGGCATTAATTATGATGTTTGACCGTCCAACTATGTCGGCGGGCGCCGTTTTTGTTGACCCGGGTGTCAATGTCTCCGGCACCTCTCCCACCGGCAAGAGCCTGAATGCGGACAATATCGCCCCGACGGCGTGGGTTCCCAACTTCCACTTTGTCGCGCCGATTAACGATCAATTCGGTTGGGGGGCATCCATTACCTCCAACTACGGCCTGGCAACGGAATACAACGATGACTATGCGGCTGGCAGCATGGGCGGTAAAACCGACCTGACCACCGCGAACTTCAACCTGAGCGGCGCCTACCGTCTCGACAGCAACTGGAGCTTTGGCTTAGGTTTTGACGCGGTCTACGCCAAGGCGAAGATCGAGCGCTATGCGGGTGACCTGGGTCAGATTGTCGCTGGTTCTGGCGCACTGCCGCCGGCGCTGGCAGGCCAGGTGGCGAAGATCCCTGCCGACACGCAGATCGCCCATCTTAACGGCAACGCCTGGGGCTTTGGCTGGAATGCCGGTATCCTCTATGAGCTGGATAAGAACAACCGCTACGGTTTTACCTACCGTTCCGAGGTGAAGATCGACTTCGACGGTAACTACCGCAGCAGCCTGCCGGCGGCCTATAACCAAATCCTCGGCAACTTCGGTCTGCCAGCGGGCACTAACGGCCAGACCACTGGCGGTTCACTGACCCTTAACCTGCCGGAAATGTGGGAGCTGTCGGGCTATAACCGCGTGGCACCGCAGTGGGCGGTCCACTATAGCCTGACCTACACCAGCTGGAGTCAGTTCCAGGAGCTGAAAGCCACCGGCAGCAACGGCCAGACGCTGTTCTATAAAGAGGAAGGCTTTAAAGACGCCTACCGTCTTGCGCTGGGGACCACGTATTATTACGACGATAACTGGACCTTCCGCACCGGTATCGCTTTCGATGACAGCCCGGTGCCGGCCAACAACCGCTCCATCTCCATTCCTGACCAGGATCGCCTGTGGCTGAGCGCGGGTACCACTTACGCGTTCAACAAGGATGCGTCGGTTGACGTCGGTCTTTCCTATATGCACGGCCAGCACGTTGAAATTAAGGAAGGACCGTATACCTTCCGTTCCGAAGGGACCGCCTGGCTGTACGGCGCCAACTTCAACTACCGCTTCTGATAAGCCGCACGCAACAAAAAAGGGTGAACAACATGTTCACCCTTTTTTTATCATTCGCAGATTACTGTGAATCAATATCCTTCAGCTCATCCTGAATAGCCTGGGCATTCGGGTTGTCCGCCGGGGTCAGCTTACCGCCGTTGGCGATAAAGTCATGGCGCTGGAAATAAGCTTCACGCACCAAAATGTAAGGATCGGAAGACTGACGGAGCAGGCCGTCGGAATCCAGCAGTTGAGCACGCGTTTCAATCCCTTCGACAGCCCATTTACCAATCGACATCGGCCAGGTCAACCAGGAGAGTACCGGGTAGAGGCCATCGGCCATATCACCGCCTTCATCGCGCAGCGTAAAGCTACCGTAGAATGGCAGTTGCACATACGGACCATAGCCGACGCCATAATGGCCGAGCGTGCTGCCGAAACGATGCGGTTCAACGCGCTGCAGCTGCGGATTCGCCATGCCCGCGACATCGATCAGACCGCCCATCCCGAGGATGGTGTTCAGGAAGAAACGGGTAAAGTGCACCATACCTTTATAGGGGTCGCCCTGCAGGAAGGAGTTCACCATTACCGCCGGCTCTTCAAGGTTGCTGGTGAAGTTGCTCAAACCATTGCGCGCCGGCTGCGGGACGTAGTCACGCCATGCCACCGCCACCGGGCGAAGCACGTAAGGATCAACCACGTTAAAGTTGAAATTGAACATCGTGCGGTTAAACCCTTCTAACGGGTCTGAACGCCCCTGCGGCTGATCGCCAGAGCTGGAACTGGCACATCCCACCAGCAATGTGGCGCCAAGCGCAAGCGCCGACAGGCGATAATTCATAGGTGTCTCCCTGGTTTTTATGGCTATCGCGAGTTGCCATCCATGACGGAAAGACAACGTTTCCGCCCGTATAGATGTGAGCGATTGTAACAGCACGTTGAACGATGTCTATATCACCCAAGTTGTTGATTTGATCATAGCCTGGGAATAACGAGATCGCGGGACTCCTATTCTACCGGAGCAACAAAAATCTGACGTTACCATTTTTGCGATTTCAGAGTATGCCCAGCCAGACGGCAGGGAAAGCCGCTACGCTATATCTATATAGATTGATAGCGAGGGCCACGAAATGGATGAACTAGACAATAACAAATTAAAACCAGCGGATGACGAGCGAGAAGTCGAAAGTGAAGAAAAACAGCGCGGCGAGGAAATAGAAGTGGATGAAGATCGCCTGCCCTCGCGGGCGATGGCCATCCATGAACATATTCGCCAGGAAGGGGAAAAAGAGATGGAACGCGATGCGCTGGCCTTGCTGTGGTCAGCCATTGCGGCCGGTCTGTCGATGGGCGCCTCCCTGCTGGCAAAAGGGATTTTTCACGTCAAACTGGAGGGGATCCCGGGCGGGTTTTTACTGGAAAATCTCGGGTATACCTTCGGCTTTATTATCGTGATCATGGCCCGCCAGCAGCTGTTCACGGAAAATACGGTTACCGCCGTTCTGCCGGTGATGCACAATCCCACACCAGGTAACATCGGTTTGCTGATGCGGTTATGGTCGGTGGTGCTGGCTGGCAACCTCATCGGTACCGCAGTGGCCGCATGGGCCTTCAATTTTATGCCCGTCTTTGATGAACCAACTCGTCAGGCCTTTGTCAGCATCGCCGAAGATGTAATGAAAAACAGCCCGACGGAGATGTTCGCTAATGCGATTATTTCCGGATGGCTGGTCGCCACCATGGTCTGGATGTTTCCTGTCGCCGGTGCGGCCAAGATCGTGGTGATTATTCTCATGACCTGGCTTATCGCCCTGGCGGATACGACTCATATCGTGGTGGGATCGGTCGAGATCCTTTATCTGGTGTTTAACGGAAGCCTGCCCTGGAGCGACTTTATCTGGCCGTTCGCCCTGCCGACGCTGGCGGGAAATATCTGCGGCGGGACCTTCATCTTCGCGCTGCTGAGCCATGCGCAGATCCGTAACGATATGAGCAGCAAGCGAAAAGCGGAAGCCCGCGCCCAGGCCGCGGAGAAAGCCAAAAACGCCGACCGGGCATAAAAAAAGCGCCGTGAGTGGCGAGGGTTTAAGCAGTCAGACGGTATGGCTCTTACTCAGGCGGGCAAAAAACGCTATACTCGCACCGCCTTGTCCCCTTAGTTAAATGGATATAACGAGCCCCTCCTAAGGGCTAGTTGCAGGTTCGATTCCTGCAGGGGACACCATGCCCAGCCGCAATAATCTTCTCTCTCGATCGACATCCGTTGCGTTACATCGCCATTACCTGCAATCTACAATCGTCCTTCCGCCTCGCCCTTTTTCCGCTCTTATCTGGTTAAGACAGCGGTGTTTTCATGGGGTTCATTTTGCTTCCCACGCCAAGTCGGTCGCTACGGGAAATGATATCATCACTGCCAAAAGCGCTTTCACACACGTGTAACTATCCAGCCTCCTATTTTATGCAGCTTCGCTTTCTGCATATTCAAGACTCTGCAGATATTGCAATGCTATCGGGTCGGCAACATATTCAACCTGACCATGATGGCGCTCAACTTCATCAATAATCCGACTAAGCTCAACCCGAAAAAACTCCTTGCGCAGATTAACTTTATTAATGCGATAATTTTCCAGGTGATCGTGCAGCGTTCTTTCCAGTGCGGGGGCATCGTCGCAGGAAATCATGGCATGGACGTCAAAATCAAAAGGTACCGCCGCTCCACTTAGCTCTTTCACTCGCTCCATAGGTTCCAGCCGTCGGGTCATACCAATTTTGAAGACATTTTCACCGAAGGAGCCGATATTCGAAATCACATACACATGTCCCTGTCTGGTGAGCTGAGCCATGGATTTGGCGCGTTCATACTGCTGATGTACTTCCTGGATTTTCTGCTCCAGCTCCAGACGCTGTCTTTCCAGCTCTTCCCGGTGTGTGCCTTCAGCGGCGAGAAGGGCTTCCCCCAGTAAACGCTGCTGCTCAGCAAGGCGTTGCTCCTCTTCTTCCGCTTCGCGCTGCTGCTGCTCCAGTTCATCCTGACGCTGTTTTTCTTCCCGCATCTGACGCTTAAGCTCAGCCTGATACTCTTTTTCTTCCTGCGCTTTTTCCAGCAGGGCGACCTTATCCAGAAACTGCTGCTTTACACCTTCCCAGTCGGCGTTATCTTCAAGTTCCAGAAAGGTGATTTTCTCGCTAATGGCCGCGTAAGCGTCTCTCTCCTTCCTGAGCTGGTCGTATTTGCTTTGCCAGTTATTTACCGTGGTGCCGGAAAGTAGTGTTTTGACTTTGAATTTATACGCGGAGTCCACAATACGCTGCAATGCCCTGGAGGCTTTATTTCTGGCATTGCGAAATTCATCCCACTGACCGGCAAGCTGTTGCTTTTCCTGATACAGCTTGCAAGCCACTTCGGTACTGACGATTTCGTCAAAGGCTTTCTCTTTTTTTGCCAGATCTGCGGCTTTTTTTCTAAAGCCGCGATAAATAATAATCCGTATTATCAGTGCAATGGCTAGCAGTAACCCAAAGAACAAACCAATAACGCCTGCCGGATTCGATACGGATTCAATGAATCGCTCATTAAAATTGATTAATGCCTTTACCGCAACATAAACTCCCCAGACCATCACGCCTATAATGACCAAAATGAGAATTGCAACATTATCATCCTTTTTTCTTCGTGCCATATTTACTTCCTGTTTTATTTTAATCTTGATGAATTACGCGGAATAACAGAAAAATGATGCTCCGCTCCCTGTTAATACTGATTTCCGGAACAAATCGGTAAATGGGTAAAGCCGGGCTTACTGGCCATATAAAGAGGCGCACAGGTGGGCTGGCGGGCTGGTGTTTCGACCGGCTCATCGCTTTCAATAACGCGTTGTGGCTCTTGCTTTTTCGCTGTTGTCGCCTTTTTGATTTGTGTTTTATGGGAGGGGGTGGAAGGTTTAACCCGCTCGCGAGTTACAGAATCACCATATCCAGAGCAAAATCGCTTTGATTGACTCAGGCTTCCGTCATTACAGACAAACCGGCCATCGGATGTACAATGCGCTATCCCGCCTTTTGAACCGGAGCAGGGCTTTCTTCCACGAGCAGCGTCAGCCTGAGTGGTCAACAAAATGCCTGAAAGCAAGAGAAGAATTAATTTTTTCATTTCCATATCCGTGTTGTATTTCGTTATTTGGGGTTCTGTTCCCTGTCAGTTATTAACTGATTCGCCAGAGAATACGCAATGATTAACTGACAGATAAATTATCACTTCTTCCGTTTTCAGTTTATTGGTGGCCGCTGTGCGCAGGACATGGCGGGTGTGGTTATTCCGGTTAACGGGGTCAGGATATCCATTACGCCGGAGAGTCGTGCAGTGCATACGCGATTTACGGCAGGTCAATATTACTGTTGCTGTATGCCATCACCACTTCGGTGGTGACCGCATCATGACGCACAAATACTGAGGCATCCATCAGCGTTAATGGCCGTGCACGGGGTAAAATCCAGATGCAGTTTTTTAGTATTCCTGTAGAAGATGGATTTCGTGATGCTAACCTTACCGTCCGTGACGGTCTGCGTCAGGCCGCAGCCCGCGATACAAACCTAATATACCAATAAAATTTACGTAGCAATTTTGGATAATCGAAATGAGTAATACTGTATATACTTTAGCTAACGGCGGTGTTCCAGAAATTCAATGGCACCAATCGATAAATTACTTCGTTCAAGATATTGTTTTCTTTCTTCCTCTCTTAAACTTTCCCAAAATGGTTTCCAGTATACGTTCCACCAAAACTCCATATCTCCTTGCAGACTACCATAAGCACCAAAGTCCTTATCAGGAAATGCGCACTCTGGCTCTGGAGGTTCTAAGCCTTTCTCACAAAGGCAATTGATAAATTCATTATCATTTGTGATAAGTCTTACAATATCCTGTTCAAACTCCTTAAATTTATAACAAACGAGGACTTTATTATGGTCTGAAACCTTCTCTTTTACCTCGCTTATTTTCACCTCCCTGTGAAAAAATAATTCAATCAAATGTTCAATGACTAATATGTCCTCAGGTTTTATCATAAAACATGCTGAATGTGCATATACATTGCTTTTATCTAGAGAGGAAAAGAAAGGATACCCCCCCTCCTCTGGCAACGCCATAAATTGAGCATGAGGAAAATCATCCTGTAATCTGTTTTTTTTCCTGAATAAGTTAAATAAGTTAATTTTCATCAATATAGTCCGCCACCCAATCTGCACCAAAATAACCAGCGGTTCCGAATATAACTCCGCCTATAAGCCCTGTTAGCACCGCCCCAGGGCCCGTCTCAATGCCAACCGCCGCACCAGCCACTGTACCTATTTTTGCTCCAGCTACAGCCATCCCCCATCCTCCAGCTTGCCTAATGACTTCAGCGGTTATCGGTTTCACACTCCCGTTTTTAAGCGATTTTTCTGACGCCTGTTCTAGATCATAAGCTGTAAAGACAATTCCTGTCACCTGTACGACACGAGCGGCACGTGTAAAGTACTTTGCGTATTTTAATGTCTCTGGAGTGAAAACCGCGGATGCGGGTATTTTTTCACCGTGTAGCAATACTTCCTTATCTATATCCTTAACATATTTTGATATTTTATCAATACGTTTTACCAAGTGTGGATTTTGGCTCTTGTAATCATCAAGGCTCTTAAGTATTTCTTCTGTAGAAATTAATTTCGCACCCGACCTTACAGCTTTTTCAACATCAACAATAATTGTTTTACCTTCAAATCTTGGAGATCCTTCCGGAAAGGCAGAGCTAGTGGAAATATATGATGAAGCGTTCTCCCCCATCACATGCTCAGCTACAGAGTAGGATGCTGAAAAATTCTTTGGAATTAAACCATACCGTTCAGGGTTAGTTTCTGAAAGCATTTTTGCTTCTGATAAGTCCATCTTTGAAAGATAGGAATCAGAATTTGAAGCATATATTTTCCTAACAAGAAAACCGTCTTTCCCTGGCTCATCAACAACGATAAAGAAGAATGCACGGGCTGGTATTAACATACCAGTTATTTCGTACGTTGAATGTGGAGTTTCATTAGTTAAAGTTGAATGCTCAGTCATCTACCATCTCTCCAGAGCCAGGACACCTAGCCAAACGGTAAGTTTGGCTGATTCTTTTGAAAAAACGCGTTTGCACAGACCTTGATTGTCGGTGACACCTTTAAATGTTTCACCATTTTCGCTAGAGATAAAATATGGGACATTGGCCATGGGCTTACCACTATCATCCAAGATTCGGAATTGTTCATCGAAGAATCCATTCCGGATTAAATCGTCAACGAATGGCATTGATATTGATGGCGTTGGTGTTGAATTTGCACCAGCAAACATCGTCCGCTTCACCTTGCGTATATAGGTCGCCGTCGTACCATACTCGACCTTCCCGGCCTCAAGTCGCAGATAGCTCCCGCCACCAATCAGCGTGATACGCTTCTTCCCGGCAAACGAGATGTCACTCGCCGAACTCAGCGTCAGCTTCTTCTCAGCAAACAGCCGCAGGCTGGCATTCTGCGCCTGCACCTCGACCGGCCCTTCTCCGGATTTCAGACTCAGCTGGCCGGTGCGGGCAAAGAGCCCCAGCTTCTCCCCGGCCAGTGCGGTCATGTTGCCCATGACACCGGTATTGATATCCTCCCCGGCATTAATGGCGACATTCTTCGTGGCCGTCATTTGCAGATGCTCCCCGCTGGTCAGCGCCATGCCTTCCGGGGCTGAGAAAAGCACAGCTTCATTGAGCGGTTTCAGCCTCTGCTCAAACATCCGTATCTGGCTGTCCACATCCGCTTTCAGGGCCTGCGCCTGCTCTGCCGCCATTTCCAGCTGCTGCAGTTGCTGGTTAAGCCGGTCGATTTCCTTCAGCGCGGCATTCCTGTCCAGCGCTTCCCCCTGCGCCTTAGGCTGTGTATCCGCGCTGACAAACAGCCCCTTACCGGCACGGATTGTGCCCCACTCATCGGTGCGCAGCTCGGTTCCCTGGCCGCGGCGTTGTCCCTGCGCGTCCACCAGATGCCCGCTGTTGAGCTGTGTCTTACCGTATTCCGTGGCGAGTTTGATATGCTCCTCACCCCGTTTGTCTTCCATCCGCAGCTTGTTGTTCGCCGGGGTGCGCAGCACGTTGCGGGTGTGATTGTCCCGGTTCACCAGGTCGGGATGTTCGGAGTCGTGCAGCGCATACGCGATGTACGGCAGGTCAATATCGCCATTGCTGTACGCTATCGCCACCTCGGTTCCATCGATGAGCGGCGTATGCCAGCCCAGCGTTTCACCGGCATAAGGTTTCGCCATCCGCAGCCACAGGTAACCGTAACCGGCTTCCGTCCCCTCCCGGTCGAAGTCCAGCTTCACCCGGTAGCGCCCCTGCTCGTCCAGGTGTGCGTAGGTATCATTTTTTTCGCGACTTTCGATCCGGGCCGGGAGCGTACCCGGGATGACCGGGCGAGGGATCTCTACCGGACGGAAGCAGTAACGTTCGGTATAAGGCTGGCCCCAGACTGACACATGCAGACGGGAATCACGGGCCCCCCGGTAGGTCACCAGGGTGAGGACGACGCCTTCTTTCAGGGCTGCAATGACATCGCCCAGCGGCTCCAGCACCTGTCCGGGTGTGAGATGAGCAGCGTTGCTGAACAGATGAATACGGGCTGATTTATTCAGCTCCCGCTCGTGATGGATGTGCGCATAGAACGCCCCGGATTCGGTTTCCGGCTCCGGGCTGGCGTCATCACCCGCGTCACGATACGGCGCGGCGTAGCGGTAATGCTCCCCGGTGGTGACCGCATCATGACGCACGCTGACAGTGGCATCCATCGGCGTGGCGGCGGTCCGGTAGTTGTAATCCCGCGTGGCAACGGTGCCGGTGGCGATGTTGTGCCAGGTTCGCACATCCCAGACCGATTCTGCCGCGCCGTCAAACAGGCCCGATGGTTCGCTGTAGGGCAACTGTACATCAAAGTGGTAGTTAAGCTGGCTGTCGGCCAGTATATAGGTATCCAGACCGCGCACATCATCCATCTCCGTGCGCCAGTAAATCCCCACCTCGGACAGAATGCGCCGGATGAACTGCAAATCCGTTTCCCGCCACTGGGTGATAATTTCACGCGGCGGGTAGGTGCGCTCCAGGCGGAAGTCAAAATCAGGTCCTTCCAGGCCATGTTTGCGTAGCACCTGCTCCACCACCTCAGGAACGGACTGGTTCTGATATACCGCGCACTGTCGGGTGTATCCCAGGAGCGCCAGGCGCGAACTGAGCGTAAGCCGGTAGTGAGACTGGTCCTGAGAGGTGGACAACCATTCCAGGCGGGTCACCATGCCGTGAACACTTTTACCGCTCCGCATCCGGAAAGAGGCATATTTCATCAGCACCTCTTCCGGGGGGATGTTCGCCTGAAGCGTGGTGAACTCGATGTCCCAGCTGAACGGCTCGCTCAGGGCTTCCCGGCCGCGAAAGCGCAAAACATCCGGCTTCACCGAACTGTCATTGATATCCAGAAAGTAACGGGTCTGCCCGTCAAAAAGCGCCAGCCAGTTATCCATTACGTCACTCCTTTATCGGTACAAGACTAAGCCAGCCATCACCCAGTTCAATAGTGCGGGGTTTGTCCGGGTCAAGATCGTCACGGGTCAGTACCAGGCACCAGCGGTTGTCCTTCTGATCCGGTCGGTTAAACAGCCCCGCCACCGCCACGAACTGCGCCTCTTCATCCATAGGCATATTGAGCGTCACGCTGCCACTGGGCATCACCAGCAGCTCCTTTGATGCCAGCACGTCGTCCTTAAGTACCGTATCGGCCCTGCGCAGCAACGTCTGGTAATCAGCGGCATCAACCGCTTTACGATCCCTGAGCTGATAAACCCGCACCATGGTCGCCAGCGGCGTCTGTGCACCATCGGCGTTGATGGCGGTGCGCGGGGTAAAATCCAGATGCAGCGTTTTAATTTTTTTGTAGAAGATGGATTTCGTGATGCTGACCGTACCGTCCGTGACGGTCTGCGTCAGACCGCAGCCTGTGAGCAGACCGCAGGCAATAAGCGTCAGCGCCCACCAGCGGGTTATTGTTGCCATTCAAAAGCTCCTTTTACCCCCTCCCTACTTCTGATTGCTGATGCGTTGGCTGCACACACTCGCCCCGGTCACATAGTTATCTATGCTCCCGGAGACTCATGCGTTTGCCGCCTTCCTGCAATCAGAAGTATTGTGGGGAGAATGAATGATTGATTGATTGATGATTAGTCGAAGCGGTAATGCCCGTCTTCAGCGGGAGATAAAACCGAGCATTGTAGCCCTTCATAACAGCCCAGGCTGACGGTCAGACTCTCCCGGCTATTGCTGAGCTTGCCCGCTTTCAAACCCAGCAAACCGGTACGGCCCAGCTGGATACGCCTGCCTGTGCTAAGGCGGGGCTCAGGCAGCAACCGCACGGGTACGGTGAGGCGCAGTCGGGCGTCACTGCGGTAGCCAAGATAGACACGCAACAGGACCAGCAAATCGGTATGGAGGGCACCACCGGGTAACCAGCCTTCCGCCTCGTCAGGATCCGCTGTCTCCAGCGTCACCAGTACCCGGCTGCATGCTTCCTTTGCCGTTTTGCCCAGCGTGGCACGTTGCGAAAGCCGGATGCGGTTTCCGGTCCCCAGCCCACTGCGGTTACCGATATGGACCTTAACCGGATCGGGTTCGGTGATAATTGCCCGGGTATTCGGTGCCAGCAGGCTCACCAGGGCCCGAATGCCTTCGGCGTTACGGGTGGGTAATCGCATAGTGCCCAGCAGGGCCAGGAAACGGGAAACCGGCGTGGCCAACCACATTCTTCACCAGCGGATCCCGCACTGCCAGCGCCTGCCTGATTTCTTCTGCCGTCACTTTCCCGTCGCGGTTGCTGTCCATCTCCGCCATCAGGTCACGATAAAACTGTGGTACCAGACCGTACTGATATCCCGCGCCCTGTTCAGCCGTTCGGCTTATCGCCCCAAACGCCTGGGGGATCCAGCTCTCATAAGGGCTGTTCATCACATCGCCCCCGCTGCTTTCCTCCAGCGCCTGAAACCCAAGTTTCTCTAAATCGTACTGGTTAACTTCCTCAACATCATTTTGTGGTAACCAGCCACTGCCGCTGACTTTATACCACCATTTTTGTGACTCATCCGAGACGGGCGTTGCCGCTCCCCGGGAGAGCTGGCACTGCGCGCCCAGCCTCGCCGATGTCGGGGTAAATACCGGCTGTCCCGCGGCATCCTGTCGGGTAAACAGGGATTTTCCCTTTGGCGCCAGCACTGACCTTTTTTCACCCTTCACACACGCCGGATTGGCTAAAAATCCGGGCATTCTGCTGTCCGTACTCAACACTTCCAGATGGACAAACCATTCCCTGTCCACAAGCTGATTCCCCTCACCCGGCGACTCCATACAGCCCATAAACCCGACGGGCGTTCCGGCGCTGACCTTCCATTCCTCCGTTCCTTCCGTCAGTTCCACGGCGTCAAAAGCACCTTTTTGTTTTGCCTTCTGCATCCATTCCGGCATCAGCCCCTGAATTTCACCATCCGGCTCCACCAGCACCGGATCCAGCGTGACCCAGTACTGTTCTTTGCCCGGAACGCTATCTTTCAGCAAACGGACCAGACCAAAGGTTGTCAGTGTCGCGTTTCCGTTCTTCGTGACATAAAAACGCCCCGTCCGGGAAGAGACAAAACGGTCGCCTGCGCTCAGACTCTTTTTCGTTTTTGCCGGAGCAGGATATGTCCCGGCCTCACCGTTGTCTGGCTCCCCCTCCGGTAACCCGTATTGTCCGTTTTTATACTGGCGTAACAGTATGCCACTGTGACCATCCCTGACTTTATAGCAGGGAGATTTCGGGTAATCAGCGACCGGAGCCAGATGCATATACAGGCTGTAAAACTCCAGCCAGCTCTTTTCCTTTTGCGGGTCAGGCTTGCACTGTGATTTCACCAGCACAAAGCTGCTGCTGTAGCGCAGTTGTTGTCCGCAGTATGGCGCTGTCAGGTATTCATTGTTTATCCGGTACGCCACTACCGTACCGTCTGCCATAAACTGGAGAGGTACCGGTTCTTCAGTATTAACGGCGTCTGGTTTTAGCGCCGAGAAAGGATTAGAGACATCGCTGATATGGATCCCGCCGTGCCACAGGCCATTCGCGCCCAGCAGCCATGTCCCGTGCGCTTCCCCGTCGATAAGCCGCATGACATCGTCCAGTGCGCAAAGTTCTTTACCGTTGGTGTCCCTCAGCGGGTAACTGATTTTCATATGCGTTCCTTACCTTGAAATCCTTCCGCGCCGTCGGGGTGGGACCAGTTCCAGTGTGGTTTTCCTGAAGGTCTCCGTGACACCTTTCAGTGACACCCCGGTACCGGGGATCAGATAGTTCGCCACTTTCAGCACCATCATTCCCTCAGAACCATGCTCGATCCCGTTTTTACTCAGCTTCAGATACGATCCGCCGCCATTCAGCGTCAGTATCTCCGGCGTGCTGATGGAAATCCCGTCCTCGCAGCTGGTTATCGTCACCTGCTGCTTTGCCAGAAGCCCCATCGTGTTGTGCTGCGCCTGAATATCAATATCTCCCTGATTAGCCACCAGCTTCGCCCCCTCTTTATGCACAAACAGACCGAGGGCTTTTTCCACCGTTACCGACAGATTTTTCATCGCACCGAGATCAAGATGCTGACCGGCATTGATCATGGTGTTGCGGATGCTGCTGAGCTGAAGGTGTTCACCTGAGGTCAGTGCCACTCCCTGCGGCGCGCTCGCCAGCAGCACCGCCGACCGGAGGTCCCTGATTTTGTCGGTCACAAAATTTATCTGGGTATTAATGTCGCAGATCAGGGCCCCGGCCGCTTCGGCGGCGCTGTTCAGGGCCTGCATCTGGCTGTTGGCCTGGTTTATCTGGTTGATGGCAGGGGCCATTTCAAGCACAGGCCCCTGTGCTTTTGCCTGTTCATCCGCCGTCAGGTAGAGGCCTTTGGCTGCGCGGACCGCGCCAAACTCATCCGTTCGCAGCTCAAAACCAGCGCCGCGCTGCTCACGCTGTGCGTTAACCAGATGGCCCATATTGAGCTGGCTTTTGCCGTATTCGGTGGCGAGTTTGATATGCTCTTCCTGCCGCTTATCCTCCATCCGCAGCTTATTGTTCGCCGGCGTGCGCCACACGTTACGTGTATGATTCTCGCTGGTAACATGGTCCGGATGCTCTGAATCATGCAGGGCATAAGCGATGTAGGGACGATCCGGGTCTCCACCGTCAAATACGACGGCCACTTCCGTTCCGTCGAGAAGCGGTGAGTGCAAGCCGTAAGTATCACCGGCATACGGTTTCGCCAGCCGCAGCCACAGATACGCATAGCCCTGTTCGGTACTGTTGCGGTCAAAGTCCAGTTTCACACGATAGCGGCCCTCCGGGTCGAGCCAGGAGTACGTATCACCTTTCTGTGTGCTTTCCACCCGGGCAGGCAGCGAGCCGGATATCACCGGGCGACTGATCAGTGCCGGGCGCCAGCAGACGGTTTCGCTGTAGGGGATACCCTCAAACGTCAGCGTAAAGCTGTTTTTACGTGAACCGCTGGTACGTACCGTGGTGATGACGATGCCTTCTTTTACGGCATCGGGTAACGTGCCGTCCGTTTCCAGAACCTGACCCGGGGCCAGATGAGGACTGGAGGAATGCCCGCTGACGATATACTGCGCGTTCAGAATACGTTCGTGACGCAGACGGGCAAAGTATGCCCCGGACTCTGTACTTTCCGTATCACCTGCTGTCAGGAAGGGTTCCGCGTAATGGTACGTTTCCCCGGTGGTGATCCCTTCCCTGCTGAAAATGCTTTCGGCACTGTCCTGCGGCGTCAGCGCTTCCCGGTAGTTGTAGTCCCGGGTGACCGGACTGACGGATGCGCTCCATAAACACCTGCATCGCCGCGGTGAGACGTTCCGCCGCTGACGCCTCGGAGAGCGCGGCATCGTCCAGAAAGTCGTTGATATCCCCGAGGCAAGACGCCGGGGCGAGATTAATTTTTTCAAACAGCGAGGCGTAAACGCCCTCGCCCGCCCTATTTTCCTGCAGCGTGGTTTGCCCCTGAACAGGGGCGTTTTCTGTGGTAACAGACATTAGCATTTTCCCGGTTAATCCATTAACAGACTTGCCCCGCCATTATTTCGGGGCAAGCGCACTCATTTCGTCGCGTAATTCCTGGGACTGCGCCGGATCTTTCAGGATTGCCTCAAGCTCTTTTCTGAAAGTGGCGTTATCAAGCAGATTGGATTTGAGATCGCGTAATAAATTACGCATCGCCAACATGGCGCGGAGTTGCGGAATTTGCCGGGCAACCTGCTCCGGCTCAAAATCTTTGATGTCGGTAAAACGCAGTCTGACGTTCTCCTCTTCACCATTGCCGGCCAGCGTATTTGGCACCGAGAGGTTAACTTCCGGGCTAAATTCCGAAAGTACGCTGTTAAAGTTATTTTTATTGACGTTGATTTTTTCTCTTTCCGATAAAGGCCGGTTTTTCTTACCATGACTAAAATCGCCAATGGTAAGCAGCTTCAGCGGCAGTTCGACCTTCTTCTGCGCGCCGCCGGTATGAAGAGATAATTTGAGATTAATGCGCGCCCTGGGGATTTCATTCTGGAACGTATCAGCCACTTTTGTCTTTTCCTTAGTTAATTATCATACGCATTTTCGCCTTATACTTAATTAGGGGCAATGATAAAACAACGCTGAACAAAACAGCAAGCCACCAGCTATTAGTAAAACTACAATACAAATACAGCAACAATTCATATCAATAATGAATGATAATTACATCAATCATTAAAGATAAAAATCGCATAACATTAAAAAATCCCACGCCATAAAACTATCATTTAATGATTTAATTAATCAGCACAAATTTGCTTTAAATCAAGATTGATATATTAAGAGCGTCAATATTAATAAATTTATTGATATTGCGGCATGAAGAATTATAACAAAAGATGTATTGACGCATTTACACTAATACTCAGCAAAAAAATGACTTACTTTCACATTTCTACAGCTACCTTCATGATGTAACGGTGTGACGGTATCATCTGTTACCGATGATGTAGACACATGTCTCACAATTCCGCGTACAATGCCCCTTGGCTTAAACAGTCACAAGCCACTACCCCAGTGCAACCTTCTCTGGACGATACAGGAGCCAGGCGTTGATATGAAACAGATCACCCTCAGCGATATGCAGCAGCAGAGCGAAGCGGCAGCCAGTGCACCGCGCTTGCGTGCCCATCGCAATTTTCATCCCGAACTAAGCGACCCGGTACAGCGCCTCGCCATTGCGATGGAACCCGGCACCTATATCCGTCCGCACCGGCACAGACATACCTTCGAACTTTTGCTGCCCCTGAAAGGCCGCTTTGTGGTACTGAATTTTGATGACAATGGCGTAGTCACCCGCCGGGTGGTGCTGGGTGAAACCTGCACGGCGCTGGAAATGGAAGCCGGTACCTGGCATACGGTGCTCTCGCTCGACCCGGGCGGGATGGTTTTTGAAGTTAAGCAAGGTGCTTATCAGCCGCTTGCCGAAGTTGACACCATGGCCTGGGCGCCTGCCGAAGGCCAACCGGGCACCGCAGAGATGATGGCATGGTATGCCATCGCGCAGCCGGGTGACCGTTTTCTGTCGACGCCACAATAACAACAGCTACACCAAACAGACGCGACTGGCGTCTGTTTGCCCCCCCTGCCGACCACGAAGGTCGCCAATTGACTGTCCCTTTCTTCGTACTCCGCTCGTGCTCGCCTTCAACATTCCTGCAAAAAGATTCCTGCCAGAAAGAAATGCTTATATTGAGCAAACTATTTTTCTCTACGAATAAGAGATGATAAGATAACGGGATAAAGTAAATACGCGGCAGCAAAACAATAAAAACAGCCAACTTATCGACATATTATTCTCAATGTGAATGGGTTTTGTTAATCAGGTAAAGGAAGTCAGCGGGAAGAATAAATCCTTGTCATCGATGCTTTTTGCTCACCATGGCGATTTATTTTTTCATCGACGTACAATTCTTATGAATATTACAGAACGGAATATCTGGAAGCTAAATAATTTACCGCCAATGGAGTATTGCTCTCTGGCGCGGGCGCAAAAATTATTAAACTGCGAACTTGAAGACATTCTTCACTGGCATGATATTGGTGCGATCAATCTCTGTCTGAAGCTTAATCCGACGCGGGGAACATTAAAAATAGCCGTCCTTTCTCATCAGGAAAAAGACGTGACCACCGCGCTTAATCCGCTTGCCTCTGCCGAGGAAGTGGAGACTTTCTGGTCACCCCACTCCCATATCCGCAGCATTCTGCGGCTTGATGGCGATATTCCGATTGTGGAAACATTACGCGGAAATACGGTGACGCAGTTTAACGTAAAAGTGTCCGCATCCGGACTCTGGCACCCACACAGTCGGAATTTAATGGCGCTACTGGAGGCGCCTGATGATATTCTTTACGAAAACAGACTCAGCATGATGCTGCCCGACAAACCGTTTGTCTATTGTCATTTCATTCCGGATGAAGACGAATACTCTGCTATATCATTGAACCGCATCTATATCACCAGCCAGGCCATTGAGAAAATATACGCTCACAGTATTAGCGCCCGGCCTATGGACGTGACAAAAAATTCGCTGCTGGAACAAACCAGTTACATCCATCAGGAATTAACCGTCCTGCCGCAAAATGAGGTATTGCTGGAATTTATCCATTACCTTATTCAGTCCCATACCGTATTTAATGAGAAATTACAGAATATGGCCGAGCCAGACAAGACTCAGCTCTTTCATCACGTACTGGAAAGGCTCAAAGAAGAGGGCATGCTCCGGGAGAATACCCTGCCCGATGAGGCCGATATCCTCAGCGAAGCCGATCGTTAGTCCAGGCTCGTCGGCAAGTGACGCAGGTCCTCATACAGGGCCTGGCCGTTTTCCTGCTCAAGCGTTACCGCGATCTCCCGCGCCAGCGCAATGAATTCGCGCGCCGCAGCGCTCTGCCATGCGCCCTGGCGCTGCAGCAAACAGGCCGTGCGCTGCAGCAGCGCGGGCTTAAGCTCAATGGCCACGAGGTCATCATACTGTCCGGCGATCGCCGCTGGCAGCAGCGTCGCAAGCGGCGTGCCGCGAATAACCGTTAGTACGGCGCCGATGGAGTTGGCCTCCATCCGCACGTCAGGTTCAAGCCGATGGCGGCGACAATAGCGGTCGATCTGCTCCCGGGTGGCAAACTCGCTGCTCAGCAGGATCAGGGGCTGCGCGTCGAGAGCCTGTAGCTGCAGGTGGCTCTCATGAGCCAGCGGATGCGCGCGGCTCACCACCAGCGCGAGGGTTTCCGTCAGCAGCGGCTGAACCACAATATCCCGCGAGAGGCTCTCGTCAAAAGCAATTCCCACATCCAGTTCATCCTCCAGAAGCATCGTTTCCATCCGCTCCTGGTTCATCTCCTGGATAAGCAATTTCACTCCGGGGTAGCGTCGATAGTACGCCTCCACCAGCGGCCCCAGCATGTAAGTGGTAAAGGTCGGCGTCATGGCGATGCGGAGTTTACCACGCTGCAGATCTTCTGCGTCGTGCAGGGCGCGCCGCCCCTCCTCAAGATCGCGTAACACGCGGCGGGCATACTCCAGCCAGATCTCTCCGGCATCGGTCAGGCGGGTATAACGACCAGAGCGGTCAAAGAGCTGAACCTCCAGCATCGCTTCCAGCTGGCGGATCTGCTGTGACAGCGCAGGCTGGGAGACATGGAGCGCCGCGGCGGCGCGGGTAAATCCACGATGTTCTGCCACGGCGATAAAGTAGGAAAGATGGCGCAGGAGCATCCGCTTACCTATAAGCAATTCAAATAGGGTTCATCATAAATAAGTCTTTTAACTTATGAAACAAGATACGTACTCTCTACCTACCATCCTCTGCGTTTTTCACCATCAACATCATCTTATGCAGGAGTGACTATGTCCGCTGACGATCGCTATCTCCAGCGCGCATTAGCGCTGGCAAAACAAAATATTGCTGACGGTGGCCGCCCCTTCGGCGCCGTTCTGGTGCGGCATGATGAGATTGTCGCCGAAGCCGTCAATACCTTTCATCTGAACGGTGACCCAACGGCGCATGCCGAACTGAATGCCGTTCGCGATCTTGCCGCCAGACTGGGAAGCGCGGTGCTGCGCGAATGCGTTATCTATGCCAGCGGGCAACCTTGTCCTATGTGCCTGAGCGCACTCTATTTAACCGGCGTGCGGGAAGTATTTTTCGCCAACAGTAATCAGGATGGCGAACCCTTTCAGCTCTCAACCACCGCGATTTATCAGCAGCTGCAGCAGCCGCTGTCCCGGCAGACGCTGCCAATCCACCACTGCCCGCAGCCGGAGGGGCCGGCACTTTATCAGCGCTGGGCGGAACAGCAACCATGACGCCCATGCTGCGACAGAATCTGACGCTGTGTGTCCTGGTACTCATTGGGATAAACATGCGTCCGCTGCTCACCTCGATAGGTCCCTTGCTGCCGGATATCCGCGCCGCCAGCGGGATGAGCTATACCCTGGTCGCGCTCCTCACCGCCCTGCCGGTCATCGCGATGGGCGTGCTGGCGCTGGCCGGCGGCTGGGTCGATCGCACTGTTGGTCAAAACCGCAGCATTGCGCTGAGCCTGCTGATTATCGCGGCGGGTGCCCTGCTGCGGGAAAGCGCCCCACATAGCGGTTTGCTGCTCAGCAGCGCCCTTGCGGGGGGAATTGGCATCGGCATTATCCAGGCCGCCATCCCGGCGGTGATAAAGCGTCTGTTCGCCCGGCGTACGCCGCTGGTGATGGGACTATGGTCGGCGGCGCTGATGGGCGGCGGCGGGTTAGGCGCTGCGTTCACGCCATGGCTGGCGTCACGCAGTACGGTCTGGCACCAGGCGCTGGCCTGGTGGGCGCTCCCTGCCCTGCTGGCCCTGCTCGGCTGGCTGGCAATTTGCCGGCAATTGCCTCGCGCACCGCATCAGACCAGCGCTTCCCCCCGGGTCGCGATTATTGGCCAGCGCCGCGCCTGGACGCTGGGACTCTATTTCGGACTGATCAATGCCGGTTACGCCAGTCTGATCGCCTGGCTGCCGCCCTACTATATCCAGCTTGGCGATAGCGCCCAGTACAGCGGCTCACTGCTGGCGCTGCTGACCGTCGGGCAAACCGCGGGGGCACTGCTGCTCCCGGCGCTGGCTCGCCAGGATGACCGACGCCAGCTTCTGCTGTTCGCGCTGACGCTACAGCTCATTGGCTTCTGCGGCTTCATCTGGCTGCCGCAGCACGTCCCAGCGCTGTGGGCCATCGCCTGCGGAGTGGGTCTGGGTGGCGCCTTTCCCCTGTGCCTGGTGCTGGCGCTGGATCACGCTGGACAACCGGCGGTAGCCGGCCGGCTGGTGGCGTTTATGCAGGGTATCGGATTTATCATCGCAGGCCTCTCCCCCTGGCTTTCCGGCCTGTTGCGTAGCCTGAGCGGGAACTACACGCTTGACTGGTCCTGGCATGCGCTCTGCGTCCTGCTACTCATGGCGCTCACACTGCGCTTTATCCCGGCTCACTACCCGGCCGAGTGGCGGCCGCGCGCCTCTGACCAGCATTAAATCGGCGGCGG
>OCPI01000125.1_pt1 | contig 48688 bp, 43 predicted proteins | sample 1476291 | NCBI WGS metagenome assembly OCPI01 (sample SAMEA2580054, study PRJEB22360) | human gut metagenome | reverse complement strand
CGCCGGTGCTTCCACCGAACAGGCCGCCGAGCAGGTCGTCAATGTTGATATTGGCGCTGGTGCCGCCGCGGAATCCGCCGAAGGCGTCCGCGCCGGGGTATCCGCCGCCAAAGCCGCCACCGCCGAAGCCACCCGCACCCATACCCGATGCGCCGTAGCGGCGAATCTGGTCGTACTCTTCGCGCTGCTTCTTGTCGGAGAGTACGTCGTAGGCCTCGGAGATTTCCTTGAACTTCTTCTCTGCCTGCTTGTCGTCAGGGTTTAGGTCGGGGTGGTACTTGCGGGAGAGCTTGCGATACGCCTTCTTGATGTCGCTTTCGCTTGCGTCTTCGCTCACGCCCAGGGTCTTATAAAAGTCGTCAGTTATCCAGTTTTCGCTTGCCATGTGTTTGCTTCTCCTCTCGTGGTGATGCGCCGCCCTCCTCGGTTACGGGACGGCTTGCAGGGGCACCGCGTGCTTGTCTTAATACTCTATATAAAAGTTTAGTCTACTTGACTCAATTTTGGAAGGGGGTAGACCAAAATTTAGCGCCCTACAAGGCTTTTTAACCACCGCCGCTACATACCGAGACCACGCACATATCGCAAGCAAACAACAGGGCGGGCACTCCCCCACTAGGGAGAGCACCCGCCCGTCGTTAGTTATTCAGCTAATGCCTAGCCGGTCACCTTACGGTGCGACAGCCACAGCCACCTGAGCGGTACGAACCACGCGGTCGTTCACGCGGTAGCCGTAACGCAGAACCATGGAGACATGATCCTCAGCCACCTCGTCGGTGGGCTGCTGCAGAACAGCTTCGTGGATGTTCGGGTCGAAGGCGTCGCCTACTTCACCGAAACGCTCCACACCCTGCTTGCCGAGCAGCTCTTCGAGCTTGGTAGCGATGGAGGCGAAGGGGCCTTCCTGCAGGTCGCCGTGCTTGCGTGCGGCGTCGATATCGTCGAGCACCGGCAGCAGCGCGGTCACCAGTTCACTGGTTACGAAGCCTCGCAGCTGCTCCTTTTCGCGAGCGGTGCGGTTCTTGAAGTTAGTGAATTCGGCCTGCAGGCGAAGCAGGGAGTCCAGGCGCTCCGCGGCGAGTGCCGCATCAGCAGATTCTGCTTCTACAGCGTCCTGGAGCTCAGCCTCGACGGCTTCCGCAGCTTCCTCGGGGCTTTCGACCGATTCAGCTTCGGGGTGGCCTTCCGCTGCGGGGGCGTTGAATGCCTCCTCCAGCGGGTCGGGGGTGGTGTTTTCCTGCTCAGCCATGATTACTTCTTCTCGTCTTCGTCGATAACCTCGGCGTCGACAACGTCCTCATCAGCGGCGGGCTTGGACTCGGAAGCGTCAGCCTGTGCTGCTGCGTAGAGTGCCTCGCCCAGCTTGGACTGGGATGCCTGCAGCTTCTCGAATGCGGACTTCACTGCTGCATCGTCGTCGCCCTCGAGTGCCTTCTTCAGCTCGTCGACATCGCCCTGAACCTCGGTCTTGACGTCCTCGGGCAGCTTGTCGCCGTTCTCCTTCAGGAGCTTCTCGACGGAGTATGCGACGGACTCAGCTGCGTTGCGGGTGTCAGCAGCCTCGCGGCGTGCCTTGTCCTGCTCAGCGTGTGCCTCTGCGTCCTTGACCATGCGGTCGATGTCGTCCTTGGAGAGGGAGGTACCGCCGGTGATGGTCATGGACTGCTCAACACCGGTGCCCTTGTCCTTTGCGGAGACGTGGACGATGCCGTTTGCGTCGATGTCGAAGGTGACCTCAATCTGGGGCACGCCGCGCGGTGCGGGGGCGATGCCGGTCAGCTCGAAGGTACCCAGGTTCTTGTTGTCGCGAGTGAACTCACGCTCACCCTGGAAGACCTGAATGGTCACGGAGGGCTGGTTGTCCTCTGCGGTGGTGAAGGTCTCGGAACGCTTGGTCGGGATTGCGGTGTTGCGCTCGATCAGCTTGGTCATCACGCCGCCCTTGGTCTCGATACCGAGGGAGAGGGGGGTGACGTCGATCAGCAGAACGTCCTTACGGTCGCCCTTCAGAACGCCTGCCTGCAGTGCTGCACCCATTGCCACGACCTCGTCGGGGTTCACGCCCTTGTTGGGCTCGCGGCCGGTGAGCTCCTTGACGAGCTCAGCAACAGCGGGCATACGGGTGGAGCCACCGACCAGGATGACCTCAGAAATCTCGGAGATGGACACGCCAGCTTCCTTGATTACGTCGAGCACGGGCTTCTTGGTGCGCTCGAGCAGGTCGCGGGTCAGTTCCTCGAACTTTGCGCGGGTCAGCTTCTCATCCAGGTGGATGGGGCCTTCGGGGGTCACGGACAGGTACTGCAGGGAGATGTTGGTGCTAGAAGCGCTGGACAGCTCCTTCTTAGCCTGCTCAGCTGCTTCCTGCAGACGCTGCAGAGCAATCTTGTCCTTGGACAGGTCAGCGCCGGTGTTTGCCTTCACCTGTGCGAGCAGCCACTCGACGACGCGGTGGTCCCAGTCGTCACCACCGAGGCGGTTGTCACCGCTGGTTGCGCGAACCTGGATGGTAGAGAAGCCGTCGTCGTCCTTGCCGACTTCCAGCAGGGAGACGTCGAAGGTACCGCCACCGAGGTCGAAGACCAGGATGAGCTCGTCTTCCTTACCCTTGTCCAGGCCGTATGCCAGTGCTGCGGCGGTGGGCTCGTTGACGATACGCAGGACGTTCAGGCCTGCAATCTCGCCGGCTTCCTTGGTTGCCTGACGCTCAGCGTCGTTGAAGTATGCGGGGACGGTGATGACGGCGTCGGTGACCTTGTCGTTCAGGAATGCCTCTGCGTCACCCTTCAGCTTCATGAGGATACGAGCGGAGATTTCCTGCGGGGTGTACTTCTTGCCGTCAATCTCAGTGGTCCAGTCGGTGCCCATGTGGCGCTTGACGGAGGAGATGGTGCGGTCGACGTTGGTCACTGCCTGACGCTTTGCGACGCTACCGACCAGAACTTCGCCGTCCTTGGAGAATGCGACGACGGAGGGGGTGGTGCGGGTACCCTCTGCGTTAGCGATGACGACCGGGTCGCCACCTTCCAGTGCTGCTACGACCGAGTTGGTGGTACCGAGGTCAATACCTACTGCACGTGCCATATGTTTATTCACTCCTTAGGTGTTAGTGCCCCGCTTCTTCTAATGCGAGGCGGGATAGTTTGAAAGTTTTGGAGGCGGTCGGTACTGCGCGGGCCGCCCCGCGTGGGGTAGTCTGCGCGGCTCCTTGAGCCTCATGTACTCAAGTATGCACCCCCTCAGAGGGTGTGTCAATAGGGTTGAGCGAACTTTACTCAACTTTTTTGTGTGGAGTGGCGTGAGGGGTGGGTTTTTCGGGGCTCTGGGGCAGTGTTTTACGGGGAAAATCGGGGCGGCGGCGAGGCGCGAATGGGCGGTTTTGCCGCGAAATTCCGCGGTTTTTGAGTGGCGCGAGGGCGCGGCGCGGCGATTCAGCGCACGGCGGACGCTGACGGGCTAACTGGGCGAAAAATTTTTTAAAAATCTTTAATAAAAGGGGTGGAAAACCAAAAATTGGGGTGTGGGAGGTGGTGCAGGGGCACCTTATATAGGGATTGAGAGCGCACCCACTAACGGATAGGGCATCACTCCACTTACCTTCTTTAACCTATTCCCTACCAGGCGCAACTAAGAGTGTTTTTCCCGCTTGCACTCGCTCACCCAACATCAAATACCCTAACTCTTGGCTTGAGGGTGACACTCTACCGTATCCTAAGTACAGTCACCCCTATCAAGAAGCTAGGAGATCCCGATGTCTCACATACAGCCACCAACACGGAAATTTACCAAGTATCTCCAGTTCATTAAATATGCCATCACACCATTAATAATATATATTGCAATAGCCGCGTTTACAGTTTATATAATTTTTAATTATTCCAATTTCACAGAAATCACTGTACCAGAATTTATTTTATTCATAAATAGCCATACGTGGATACTGCCGACAATCACATTCATCGCAGTTCTCCTACTAATTATCTTCATTAAAGATATTGCCTCAATAATACAGAACTTACTTTCCCAGCTCATAAGCAAATATTTCATTATATTTCTGGTCAGCCTTGCTGTTCTAGGTGGATCAGCAGCCCTTTTTGTTCCATCTTATACTGACTGGTTTAGGGGAAGTGAAACCACCAATAGCCAGCAATCAACCAATCAACAGAAGCAGGATTCTAAAAATTCTGCTTCAGAGCTAAGGCTTCACCTTTTGTATATCACTGGAGGCATTATCGCCGTTCTGGGCCTCATCGAGACAAATCGAAAAAATAGCCAGGAACATATTCGCCAGATTCACGCGACCCGGCGTGACCGCTATATAGAAGCAGTGGATAAACTATCCAGCGAAAAGGCCCCTGTTCGTCTTGGCGGGGTATATGCTCTTGCTGGCCTTATCGATGAGTGGCTGGACGACGACAACATTGATGAAGAAACTCGAATCAAAGAAGGACAGATTATTATCAATAATCTCTGCTCTTACATCCGTTCGCCTTTCTCGCTTGCAGAAAAAATTGAAGAATACGAAGCCCACCAAGAACTAGAAAATCTCCAAAAATTAGATTCTGAGAAGCTCGATGAAGAAATGTCTTCACGGCTCCAGATCCTACTTGAGTGCTTCAAAGATTCTAATGAATACGAAAAGCCTAAAGATATCACCGCAGACTATGCAAAGTTCCACGAAGAACAGGACGTACGCCGCACTATCTTCGATGAAATGAGCAAACGCAGTAGCACCTTCACCAAGAATGAGAAGGGTGAAATAATCGAAACCATCTCAGGAATATGGAGTGACTTTGACTTCGATTTCAGCCGGGCACCCATTTTCTACCCCTTGAACAACCTCACCATTGAACAAGGCAATTTTGCCTCTGCCCGATTCTACGGTGAAGCAGACTTCATGAATGCGAAGTTCACCGGAGGCGCAGACTTCATGAATGCGAAGTTCACCGGAGGCGCAGACTTCGGGGGTGCGGAGTTCGCCGGAAACGCAGGCTTCGGGGGTGCAGAGTTCGCCGGAAACGCAGGCTTCGGGGGCGCGAAGTTCACCGGAGGCGTAGGCTTCCTGCATACGAAGTTCACCGGAAGCGCAGACTTCATGAATGCGAAGTTCACCGGAGGCGCAAACTTCATGCTTGCGAAATTCGCCAAAAACGCATACTTCGGGAATACGGAGTTCGCCAGAAACGCATACTTCTGGGGTACAGAGTTCGCGAGAAGTGCAGACTTCGGGTATGCGGAGTTCGCCGGAAACACAGACTTCCTGTTTGCAAAGTTCACCGGCACCACAAGCTTCGAAGGCGCATATTTCAAAAAGTCTGCACCCACATTTGTAGAGGACTCCGACTCTACCCAGTTCTCTGCACAAGTGGATTCAGAGGACTACAATTTCGCAGTTTGTAGCGGCAGTAAGCCTATTCAACTTGGCAAAGCTGAGCTTGACGGAATAGAACGCCAGATTCCTGTCGGAACTGTGCTCTTCGACCCCGATTCAGACCGTATAAGTGAGCCTGCGAAGCCAATAGATAAGTTTGATAATCAGGGCGAAACCTCCTCTAAGTAAGGCTCAATAAAAGAAGCCCTGCCTGCACCTCTCGTGTAGGCGGGGCTTCTCTTTAACCAGCACTAGCGCACCAGGGTGGGGCTCTCCCCTATGCTGGATATAAGCCAGCACCGGAGCAGGAAGGGAACACCACCATGAACCTCAATAAACTCTTCACCGCGCTACGACAACGCAAAAACACCCCGGCACGCAACCAGCAGGCCGGGCGGCATGAACGCTACACGCAGGCCCTCGAACAATTCCTCGACGGGCAGCCCGCCGTACGCCTCGGCGGGGTGTACACGCTCGCAAGCCTCATCGACGAGTGGCTCACCGACGCATCCCTCCCCGAGCAGGTGCGCCGCGAAGAAGCCCAGACCATTATCGACGCACTGACCGGGTGCATCCGCACGCCCTACCCCCTCGCGCAGAAGCGGCAGGTCCTAGAATCAAACGAAGCCCCCGAAGGGTACGAAGGCGACTTTACGCGCGATCAGGAGGCACTACGCGAAGAGCAGCTGGTGCGCCGCACCGTCTTCATGGAGTTCAGCCGCCGCCTCGCCGCGGTCGCCGAAAGCAGCAAGGCAGGCCATAAGAAGAGCCAGCGCACGGTACCGCCAATATCGCCGATGTGGGCTGACCTGCGCTTCGACTTTAGCGACGCACCCATCTTCTACCCGCTACAACAGTTGCACTTTCAGAACGCCGATTTCGCCTCCGCAACCTTCTACGGACAAGCGGATTTCTCTGGTTCAACCTTCCACGGTGACACCAGCTTTTCCGCGGCACAGCTCACGGCTGACGCATCCTTCCAGGGCGCGAACTTCACCGGCTGGGTGGGGTTCAGCGCCACACACTTCGCAGGCGCGGCAGAGTTCAGCAGGGCACGCTTTGCAGACGCGGCAAGCTTCGCAACCGTAACCTTCACCGGCGAGGTCGACTTCTCAGATGCGGTCTTCTCAGCTGCGGCTGACTTCGCGGTATCCGCTTTCAAGGCCGATGCCGACTTCTCGCGCTTGAACACCGCGGGCATAGCCAGCTTCGCGGCGGTCACCTTTGACGGAAAGGCACTATTCACCGCCTCCACGTTCCGCGATGAGGCGCACTTCGCCGCGTCGGTCTTCAACCGTCCGGCGGTGTTCTCCAAGTCGCTGTTCGGCGGGGCCGCGCGCTTTGCCGGTGTAGCCACCAAGCAGTCCGCAATGTTCAGCGGCGTGCGCTTTGCGGGCGCGGCGGACTTTAGCGGGGCGTCCTTCACGCAGTTCGCGGATTTTGGTGGGGCGCGGTTCGACGGCGACACCACGTTCAGCCGGTCGAGTTTTTTTGCGGTTATAAGGACGAGCTATGACATGGACTTCCCGCAGTACGCGAACTTCGCTAACGCGGCATTCGCGCAGGGCGCCGACTTTAGTGAGGCGACGTTCACGGCATTTGTTGGCTTCGGTAGGGCGACGTTCGCGGGGGCGGTGAGCTTTAACGGGGCGAACTTTGCGGGAGCCTACTTTGCGGATGCGAAGTTCAGTCAGAAGGCTGATTTTAGGCAGACTAGATTCTCGTACGCTGAGCCGTCTTTTTGGGACTCGGAGGGTCAACAGAAGAGTGCCCGGTTCTCGGCGCAAGCGGATCCGCAGGATTACTTGTTCGAGGTGCGCCCGGAGAGCCCGCACGGTTTCAGTTGCGGCACGGCGGAGCTTCTTAATAGAACGTTCGTTCTCCCTCTCGGTGCGGTGCTGTACGACCCGGACTCCTGGGACGAAGAGAAACAGGGCTACACCCGCGTTAGTGAGCCTGCAAAATAACACCTAGCTCTCCCCCGCCGTCGGGGAAGCTCCCACACACAGACCCCGCCCGCACATCCAGCGCTGGCGGGGCCTTTGCTTTTGACCGGGTGCAACTCACACCAAACAGCTTTACTCTATGCTGGAAGGTGAACGTTCCTATCAGAGAGGACAGGAGAACCCAGTGCCCAGCAATAACGCATCATCCATTCCAGAAAGCCAGGTACTCCCGAAAGCTCAGGAGAAGCCTTGGTATATCCAGCACTTTACTAAGCTCCTTATCGGCTGTGGTCTGGGCGGCGGTGCGGTTGCGATTCTTCTGCCTTGGATGCTGTGGCTGCTCTGCGGCATGAGCTCGGGTAGCTCAGATCAGCTGCGTCTGCATCTGCTGTACGTCACTGGCGGCATTATTGCGGTTCTGACTCTTCTGCAGACGAATTGGAAGAACCAGGGTGACCGTCTCAAAATTGACGCGGACATCAAGAAGAATGAGCAGGACGCCGAGAAGAACGAACGCGACCATAACCGGCAGGTTCATGCAGAGCGTCGTAGCCGCTATACCAAGGCCGTCGAGCAGCTAGCTGATGAGAAAGCGACTGTCCGTCTAGGTGGCGTCTATACCCTTGTCGGTCTGGTCGATGAATGGCTTGCTGACGAAACTCTCGACCCAGAAGAACAGCAAAAAGAAGGGCAGGTTATTATCAATAACCTCTGCTCCTACGTTCGTTCTCCGTTCCCTCTTGTAGAGAGACTTGAAGAATATGAAGCTCACAAAGATTTAGAAGAGCTCGAACAAGAAGACCCTGAGCGCCTCAGCAAAACAGAAACCTTGCTAATCAGGCTTTTTCGCGCACGTCTCAAAGAGCCTAACGAATATAAAAAAGCCGAAGATGTCACCGTAGACTATGCGGAGCTCCACGAAGAACAGGATATACGACGAACTATTTTTGTTGAGATGAGCAAGCGCAGCAGCACCCTTGGCGAAAACGAGAAGGGCGAAGTGACCATTACCTCTGGCGCATGGAGTAACTTTGCATTTGATTTCACCCGAGCACCGATTTTCTACCCTCTGAATGACCTCACAATTGAGGAAGGAAATTTCTTACATGCGAAGTTCTATACTGACGCTAATTTTCGCAAGGTTATTTTTATCCGCGACGCTAACTTCAGCAAAGCAATCTTTATCCGTAATGCAAATTTCAATGGGTCCACCTTTACTGGCGACGCAGATTTTTTCGAAGCGACCTTTATTGGCTGCGCAGATTTCTTCCATCTGACTTTCACCACCGCAAACTTCATCGGAACAGTCTTCACCACCGCGAACTTCGTTGGGGCAATCTTCACCGACCTAGCGGATTTCAGCGATTCAACCTTCACTACAGCAAACTTCATCGGAACATTGTTCATCGAAAACACGGTTTTTTTGGGGGCTGCCTTCGCCCACGGTGCAAACTTCGATGGAGCGACCTTTACTCAAAATGTGGACTTCAGCAGGGCAATATTTGAAGAGACCTCACCAAAATTTGCAGATGCGCACAAAGAGCCAAGTGTAACGCTCCGAGCACAATTTAATGCTTTACCCGAAGAGCAAGAAGTATCCGATTTCACAGTCGACGAGAGCAGCCAGCCTATTCTGTTGGGTACAGCCGAGCTAGACGGTGTACGCTGCAGTATCCCGATCGGTACGGTGCTCTTCGACCCGGATTCGTGGGATGAACGCCAGAAGGAATACACGTGCCTGAGTGAGCCTGCGCAGTAATCCCCCAAGGCCCCGCCACATGAATGTGTGGTGGGGCCTTTGCTTATGGCCGATGAAAGCACGAGTCAGACAGTTTTACACTATGCTGAAAGGTGACTGTTCCTATCAGAGAAGACAGGAGAACTAGAGACCATGACAAAAATACTCGAGAACCGAGAAGACACATCATGTAATTCCCCATGGTGGAAAAAAGTTATAGCGTGGGGCGGGAAAAACTGGTTTTATATAACCCTCTGCTTGCTAGCTACAATTGGAGTTCCCTGCGCTTTTTTCATTCCCCCGCTAATCCCCGGACTCAAGGATGAGGGCAATACTATTGTCTCCTTCCGTCAAGCTATCTTGGCTGTATTAGCTGGCGCCCTTACAATGCTCACTTTGTGGGAAACCCATCGTAAAAATACCCATGAAAAAGACAAGAACGACCGAGACCATATCCGCCAAGTACATGCTGAACGCCGTAGTCGCTACACCAAAGCCATCGAGCAATTGGGGGATGAAAAGGCACCAATTCGTCTAGGCGGTGTGTACACGCTAGTAGGTCTAGTCGATGAGTGGCTCACAGATAAGAGTATTAGAGAGGATAACGACCGCAGCAAGGAAGGTCAGGTTATTGTCAATAGTCTTTGTTCCTATCTTCGTGCACTACCCCCTAAGACAAAACTCTCAGACCTAAAGAATGGAAAATACCCATCTGATGAGGCAGAAGTACGTGTTGCCATCGTCAAAGAAATTAGTTCACGGATTAGTTTTAATTCCAAGTCTCAATGGTCAGATTTTAAATACGACTTGTCGAATATATTTTTCTTCTATCCCGTAAATTTCTCAAGGTGCATCTTTAAGCACCCCGCCCTGTTTAGCGATTCATATTTTGCGGAGGGTGCAAGTTTCGAGGAGACAAATTTCAACACTACAACTAATTTCTCGGGTGTAACCTTCAGAAAAAAAGCAGACTTCAGTAAAAGCCACTTCAAATGCACACTTGACAAGGTGATATATAACGCTTTGAATGACCAAGACTATAGTTTTATTGCTAATGATTTTTCCAAGGCCACCTTTATGGAAGAGGCTAAAGCAAACTTCTCACAGGGAAAAGTTTATGGAGAGATGGAATTCCATGAAGCCGAGTTCAAAGAGGGTATAACTTTATCCCAAAGAACTTTTTTTGGGTCTACTTCTTTCACCGGCGCAAAATTTGAAAAGTCTACTAATTTTTATGCTACCTTCGCGCATAGCGCACCAGAATTCGTTATGAAAGATAATAATGGAAAGGAATATAAAGCAAAATTCTCGATTGGTGCATTTGTTAACGATTACAAAATGGAAACAAATCCCGACGGTAACTCATTTCCTCTAGAGGACCATACGTTGTCCAACACTGGGACATTCACCATTCCTAAGGGTTGCAGACTTTTTGACCCCAAGAACCCTTCAAAGCAGCTCAACGTAACAATCAAACCGCACCAATAAAGAATAAACATAGGCCCCGCCGGTCCCTCGTCGGCGGGGCCTTTGCGTACCCTTGCGCGCCCGGGCCCGGTTAGAGGCACCCGGCGGCGAGCGCCTCCGCCCGTCACAGCACCGCCTACAAAGTCCTCCCAATCACCCGCCGCGCCCAACCACCCGTTACCCCACCGATACACTAGAACCATGTACCGAATCATGACTGTCTGCACCGGCAACATCTGCCGCTCCCCCGTCGGCGAATACCTCATCCGCCAGCACGCCCAAGAATCCGGCGTGCCCGTCACCGTCACCTCCAGCGGCATCAGCAACGAAGAAGAAGGCAACCGCATCGACCCGCGCGCCGCCGCGCAACTCACCGCCCGCGGTATCGACCCATCCGCGCACCGCGCCAGGGTCTTCACCGTCGAGGACTTCGACCGCAACGACCTCATCCTCGCCATGGACGTACCCCACTACCTGCGCCTCAAAGCCCTCGCCCGCAACGAGGCCGACAAAGCAAAGATCCGCATGATGCGCAGCTTCGACCCGAAGGTCACCACCACCCACCTGGACCAGCTCGGCATCTACGACCCCTGGTACGGTAGCGAACGCGACTTCGTGTACACCACCGAACTCATTGACGCCGCCGCACGTGGTCTCATCAACCACCTCAAGCAGGAAGGCGACGCGCAGTGAGTCAGCGTATTCCCCTGAACCAGAACCGCCGCGTCACCGGCACCACCGAAATCCTGGAGCTCTGCAAAGACATGCTGCGTCTGGAGCACGGCATCGGCAACGACTTTGACATGGACACCGCCGAATTCACTGAATTCCGTGCCCAGTTCCTTGCCGACTTCGCGCAGATTCCGCTGATTATCGGCATTGACGGCCGCAGCGGCACCGGCAAAACCAGCCTCGCCGCGCAGCTTGAGCAGGAGCTCACCGCCGCCGGACACAGCGTGCACGTGCTGCACCTGGATGATTTCTACCCCGGCTGGGACGGTCTCTTCGACGGCGTGGAGGCGTGGGATGCGCTGTCCGTGCAGCTGACCGAAGGTATTGCCGGAACCTACACCCCGTGGGATTGGGAGGCGGGCGCCCCCGGTGAGGTGCGCACCGTCGACCCGGCGGCTACGCAGGTCATCATCTGTGAGGGTGTCGGCGCGATTGCTGGCGCCTGCGAGGTGCGTATCCTCGCTACCGCCCCGGACGAGGTGCGCCGCGAACGCGCCCTGGCTCGTGACGGTGACACGTTCCGCCCGCACTGGGAACGCTGGGCGGAGCAGGAGGAGGCGCTGCTCGCCGAAATCCCGGAGGACTACGCGACCGTGGACTTCATCTACGACAGCGCGGCGCAGTAGTAGCCGCCTGCAAGACAGTAGGGCCCAATGCTTCGTGTATCTGGAAGCATTGGGCCCTACAGCTATTCAGAGCCAGTTTTATTGAGGCATAGGAGCCGGGCTAGCGGATTCCATGCGGTCCTTATCCCAGTAGGTTGAGGTATTGCTCGGCGCGTGAGTGGAGGCAGTGCCGTCTTTTTCGCTACCCGGGTTGTTGTTAGAAAGCACAGCAAGGACTACGAGCAAGACGCAAGCTATGAGCAGCAGGATGCATAGCAAATATTTGTAATAGTGGTTGCGCATCTGAGGTTGCCCCTCCGGTCATATCGCGTGGTGTGACCAACGTAAGTTATGCCGTTGGGCCTAGTAATGCTTCTCAAGAATATTTCTCAAATATTTCTTCAGCGCTGGGAGACTGAGCGGCAGACTAAGCCAAGCTACTAAGGGGCGGTGTTATCCGTAAGCGACATCAGGGTGTCCGAAGCGAAGCGAGGACGGGTGCCCCTGTAGGAGCGAGGATAACACCGTCCCTTCTACGTACCTTCCCAAGCCCTCCCCTGTAGAAACGAGGGCGAGCACCGTCATCCCGCGCTGGTTCTGGATGCGAACGTACAATGAAACTATGTCTAGTACCGTAATTCTTCTGAACGAGCAGAACCCGCAGGGCGTCTTTGTTGACCCGTCCGTGCCGCTCATCAGCGTTGATGATCAAGGCTTCACCCGCGGCGACGGAGTCTTCGAGACCATGCTCTCGGTCAACCGTCGCGTGCGTAAGCTCGGCATGCACCTGTCCCGCCTCGAATCCTCGGCGCGCATGCTGGACCTGCCCGATCCAGAACCCGATATTCTGCGTTCAGCGGTGGGCCGCCTCATGCGTGAGGCGGCCCCCGGCGCCGAGACGGCGCTGGGAGAAGAGCACATCGTGAAGATCATTATTTCGCGCGGCCCCACCCAGGCGGTGACTTCCATGCAGCCTGGCCCGTACACGCTGATTATGGCGTCGCCGGTGCCTGCCTCTATCGTGAAGCGCCGCACCGAGGGTGTAAAGGCGATGCTGCTACCGCGCGGCCACGAGCCGATGGACAACAGCGCCTACCCGTGGCTTCTAGCGGGTGCGAAGACCCTCTCCTACGCGGTGAACATGGCGGTCCTGCGATACGTGCAGGAGCGCGGCGCGGACGACGCTATCTTCATCACTGATGAACGTCGCGTGCTGGAGGGCGCCACCTCCTCGGTGCTGGTCGCCAAGATTGAGGACGGCAAGAAGGTGCTGTACACGCCTGAGCCGAGCCACGGCATTCTGCCCGGCACCACGCAGGGCGCGGTGTTCGAGGCGGCACGCCAGGCCGGTTGGGAGCTGGGCTTCGGCCCGCTCTACCCGCAGGATTTGTTTGAGTCGGACGGTGTGTGGTTGGCGTCGTCGGTGCGTCTGATTGCGCCGGTGACCCACCTGAACGGCACGGCGCTGGCGCATGACCCGGAGCTGACCGCCACGCTGCTGAACTACCTGGCGCAGCAGAGCTAAACGCATACAAAAAGGGGACGGTGTTATCCGAGCGAGGATAATACCGTCCCTTTGTGCTGTCTATGGTCAAGGGCAGGAAGTGCGTGTACCTTCCTGTTCGGTAGTAGCGGGTGTAGCCGCATTTTCCGCCAAGCGCCCTCAGGGTGTCAGCCCGGACGCTCTCCGCAGCGAAGCAAGGAGGAAGCGGAGCGTCCGGGTGACGGGTGCCCCTGCGTAGGCGCGGAGGAAATATGCGGCACCCGCGACGTATCGAAGCGCGGGAAGACGGTATCGCCCGTAGTGACATCAGGGTGTCCGAAGCGAAGCGAAGACGGGTCCCCTGTAGGAACGAGGGCGAATACCGCCTCCCTCTGTGTCATCTGATGGGGAGGGTTGGGGGTGCCTGTACCTTCCTGAAGCGACATCAGGGTGCCCGAAGCGAAGCGAGGGCGGGTGCCCCTGCAGGAGCGAAGGAAGGGTGCGGGCGCCTCCCTACTCATATCCCGAGCGAACTAGCCCCAGAGGAACTGGATCGTGCCCGCCGCAATAGATGCACCGTACGCAACAGCGATGATGACGGCGGCAGCAATACACACGTGCACGTCACGCGGCGAATAGCTAGGCACACGAGCCCATGTACGGTCGCCCGCGCCGAAGCCACGTGCCTCCATAGTGATGGCGAGGCGGGAGCCGCGGCGGATAGCCTGCACGAGCAGGGCGAAGCTCTGCCCGCCGAAGGTTTGGGCACGTCCGAGAAGGGATTGGCCCGCGCCAAGTCCGCGGGCGCGTCGTGCCTGGCCGAGAGCGTTCCATTCTGCGAAGAGGATGCCAACGAGGCGTAGCGCGGCGATGGTGGCGAGCACGAATCGTGCCGGTAGTTTAAAGGTTTGTGCGAGGGAGTCGCCGAGGTCGGTCGGGTCGGTGGTGAGAACGAATGCGAGGGTGGGTAGGACCATGGCGAGGGAGCGGATCATCATGGCGACGCCGACGGCGGCGGAGTCGGTGGTGATGGTGTTGAAGCCGAGGTCGAGGATGGTGGTTCCGCTTTTGGCGCTGAGCATGGCGACGGACCAGCCGGTGGTGATGACGGCGATGAGGATGGGCCAGAAGCGGGCGAGGATGTTAACGGGCCGGAATCCGACGAGGATGAATCCGAGCAGTTCGAGGGCGAAGAGGATTCCGGAGGTGAGGGGGTCGCGCACGATGAGTGCGGCGATGATGAGGGTGAAGGAGACGATGAGTTTTATGCCGGCGTTGAGGTTGCTGAAGTAGCTGGTTCGGTCGATGGTGCCGAAGAAGTCGGTGTTCATGCGTTCTCCTTTCCGGGGGTGGTGAGGGCGGGTAGGGTGATGGATTTGCCGCCGAGTGCGGCGGTGTAGTCTTCGTCGTGGGTGATGGAGATGACGGCGGTGCCGCCTGCGAGTAGTTCGCGAATGAGGTCGACGAGTTCCGCCCAGGTTCGTGCGTCTTGGCCGAAGGTGGGTTCGTCGAGGATGAGGATTCGTGGTGCGGTGGCGAGTGCGGAGGCGACGGAGAGCCTGCGTTTTTCGCCGCCGGAGAGGGTGAAGGGGTTGGCGTCGAGTAGGTGGTTGAGGCGCAGGCGGGCAGCTAGGTCATCGGTGCGGGCGGCGAGCTCGTCTTCGTCGAGGGGAACGCGGTTGAGTGCGGCGAGTCGGCGGGGGCCGAGTTCGAGTTCTTCTCGTACGGTGCCGCGGATGAATTGGTATTCGGGTTCTTGGAAGACGTAGCCGATGCGGCTGAGCATTTGGGCGGGGGTCCAGGTGGGTACGTCCCAGTGGGCGCGCTGGCTGTTTTGATCGTCGTTGTTCTGGCCGGTGCCGTGGCCGCGGAGCGTGTCGGTGGCGGTGAGGGTGCCGTCGGGTGCGGTGAGGAGCCCTGCGAGGGTGAGCGCGAGGGTTGATTTGCCGACGCCGTTGGGGCCGAGCACGCTGAGGTGTTCGCCGGCGCGCAGGGTGAGATTGATGCCGCCGCGTAGTACGGGCAGGTCGACCGGTACGGGTGCGGGGGTATCGCCGAGGCGTTTGATGGTGCGGCGGCGTGCGCGTCGTTGTTTGGGGGCGGGTTGTGCGCGTGTGATGCTGAGGTTTTCGGCGCGGAGGAGCGCCTCGCCGCCCGCCACCTCACCGGTAGCGTTCTGCGGCGCGCGCGGTACGTAGTTGGGTACCCACACGCCTGCATCGATGAGGTCTTGGCGGGCTTCGGCGAGCACGGTGTCGGGTGCGCCGTCGTGGGTGATGGTGCCGCCTTCGCCGAGCACGATAATGCGGTCCATGTGCGGCGCCCAGATGCTCACACGGTGTTCTACGACGAGCAGGGTCGCACCGGTCACCTGCGCGGCGGTAAGAATACTGTCGCGCACTTCCTGCACGCCGGCGGGGTCGAGGTTGGCGGTGGGTTCGTCGAGGATCATGGCGCCGGGGTGCATGGCGAGGATGCCCGCCAGGCCGAGGCGCTGCTTCTGTCCGCCGGACAGGGCGCTACTGGGGTGGTCGAGGGGCAGGTGGTTGAGGCCGACCGCGGTGAGCGCTTCGGTAACTCGGCCCCAGATCTCTTCGCGGGGTACACGCAGGTTTTCGGGGCCGAAGGCGGTGTCATTGCCGACGGTTGCCATGACGATGGAGGATTCGGGGTCCTGCTGCATCATGCCGGCGGTGCCGCGTGCTTCGGCGGGGTCTTGGCCGTTGAGGGTGATGGTGCCGTCTGCGGATTGGCCGTCGTCGTCGTGGAGCACACCGGCGATGGCGTGCAGGAGCGTCGATTTACCGGCGCCGGAGGTTCCCAGTAGCAGTACTTTTTCACCGGGGTTGATGGTGAGGTTGAGTCCGCTGATGACGGGTTCTGGGCGGCCGGGGTGGTGCCAGCTGAAGTTGTTGAGCTCGATGCGCGCCCCGCGCGGTGTTGCTTCCATGGTGTGTCCTTAGCCTGTTTGTATGGCTGCTGTAGTGTGCCGAATAGTGGCTAGTGTATGACTAGTAGCGGGCGGCTAGCGGCGGGTGTTGCCGGATGCCAGCGAGGAGAGCACGCCGGTCTTAGCGAGGTTCTTCACAAGAATCCAGGCTAGGAAACCTGCGATAACTCCACCGGAGATAACGGAGCTTGCCACGTAGATGATGGCCTTAACCGGTTCCATGTCGGGGTAGTAGATGAAGATTTCGTTACCGCCCATGAACAGGCCGCAGAGCGCGCCGGCGAAGATGGCGATGGTTGCGTTCCAGCGGCGGTAGCCGAAGATTGCGAAGGCGACTTCAGCGCCGATGCCCTGGATGAGGCCTGCGAGCAGGATTTCGCCGCTCCATGCGCCACCGTCGAAGAGTACGGAGATGAAGGCTGCGACGATTTCGCAGAAGAGTGCGGCACCGGGCTTGCGGATGAGCAGGCCGCCGAGGGTGCCGCCAAGTAGCCATGCGCCGCCGATGAGGGGGCGCAGTTCGGGCGCTGCAACGAGGGCGGTTTTGGTGGCGGGGCTGACTGCGATGTCCCAAATCCAGAAGATGACGGCGCAGGCGACGGAAATGACTGCGGCAATAACGATTTCGCTAACTCGCCAGCGTAGGTTCGGCTTCTTCGGTGCGTCCTGCGCGGTGGAGGTGAGGTTCTGTGACATTGGTGGTCCTTCCTTCGTTGGAAGGGGAATGCCCTTGCCCTCCGTATGGGCGAGGGCACCGAGAAGATCCGACTCCCTACACCGGTACTAACCGGATCAGGTTCGAGGGTCTGCATAGCACTCTCAGCGCCGCGGTGGCGCTCCCCTGTCGTTGGGGGTCGCCCACCTTGGTTTGAGTGTGGTGGGAACCCCTCATATTGATTTTAGACATGTATCACCTTTTTGTTCTACTTTATGTTTTTTATGTCGTATCCTGACGTCATCTTTTTTGATATGACATTTTTTATAGTGCAGCAAGGATGCTGAGGCGGCATGAACGGCTTAAACCCTATACGCTAGGAGGTGGCTCTATTTTTGTGCTCAAACCTGCGCGGTTTTAGAGCCGAGATGCCGCATCGTATACAGCTAAGGAGATACACATGAATCCCGTCGCAAAGCTTGCTATTGCGGGCCTAAACATGGGTGCTAGTGCCCTTGTCGGCAAGGGCCTGGGTGCCGCTTGGACGAAGGCAACCGGCAACCAGCCTCCCGCCATTTCTGCAGATTCTGAAGACAGCCTGCGCCAGGTCATCCTCTGGACTGTCCTCACTTCCGTTGTTGGTGCCGTCGTCAGCTTCGGTATCGCCCGCGCGCAGCGTCGTTTCTTCAAGTAAACTTCAGGTATGGGCGGGCGTCCCTGAGCATTTCGTTCAGTGATGTGGGGCGGCGCGCACCCTCGCTGGTGCGTGCCGCCCGCGCATTTCCCAAGCGTTTAGCCCTTCCGTAGCCTCGGCCGATGCGACGCCGCTCAGCCATCCGAAAGCCTCTTCATGATGATTCCTTCTTCCCGCCAGCAGAAGCCTGTCCGTCCTGCCGTGGACCACGCCACGAGTCGCCGTTCGGTGACCGCGTGGGTCCTGTGGGATGTTGGTTCGTCGAGTTTCGACTCGATTATGATGACCTTCATCTTCACGGTCTATCTCACCAGCGGCTACTTTGGTACGCCCGAGCGTACCTCTTCGGTGTTGTCGCTGGGTTTGACGGTTGCAGGTTTCCTCATTGCATTTCTCGCGCCGGTCACGGGTCAGCGTAATGACAGGTCGGGCCGCGGTATCTTCTGGCTGGGAGTGAATACGGTCCTGCTCGTGGCGCTTATGGCGGCTTGTTTCTTTATTGCTCCTGACCCGGGTTATCTGTGGCTGGGTGTTTTGCTGGTGTCTGCCGCGAGTGTGTTCAGCGAGTTCGCGTACGTGAACTATAACGCGGTGTTGCCGCGTATTTCGCATCCGGAAAATATTGGCAAAATTTCGGGTGCCGGTTGGGCGGCCGGTTATATTGGCGGCATTATTGCCTTGGGTGTGGTGTTGTGGGGTTTTGTGCTGACCCCTCAGGTGCTTGGTTTAACCACTGATGACGCTTTGAATATCCGTGCGGTGACCCTGTTCGCTGCGGCTTGGTGCCTTGCCTTTTGTGTGCCTCTGCTGGTTCGGATGCGCACCCGTGAACGTCTCCTGCCGGAGGTGCTACCCACCCGCGAGTTGCGTTTCCTGGAGTTGGGGTTGGGGCGTCTCTCCCCCGCCCGTCAGGGTAGCCTACTCGCCTCGTACAGGGCCCTGTGGCGTACGATTGTGCGTCTGAAGGTGACCTCCCCGCAGACCTTGTGGTTCCTGATTGCTTCGGCGGTGTTCCGCGACGGCCTTTCGGGTATTTTTACGTTTGGCGGTATTCTGGCGGCCGGTACTTTCGGTTTCGGCACCTCCGATGTGATTCTGTTCGGCATTGCGGGCAGTGCGATTGCCGCGGTTGGCGCTATTCTGGGCGGTTACATGGATGACTACCTCGGCCCCAAGAGCATCATTGTGATTTCGCTGGTGGGCATCACGGTGGTAGCGCTTCCTCTGCTCTTCTTCCCCGAGCCACCCGTGTTCTGGGTATGCGGCCTGCTGCTCTGCCTGTTTGTGGGCCCGGCGCAGTCGGCTTCCCGCACGTTCTTGGCTCGTCTGGCTGAGCCCGGCACCGAGGGCGAGCTGTTTGGCCTGTACTCGACGACCGGTCGTGCCACGAGCTTCCTGGCGCCGATGCTTTTTGGCCTGTTTGTGAGCATTCTGGGCGCCCAGATTTGGGGTGTTGTCGGTATCCTCGTGGTGGTGGTTGCGGGCCTGTTGATGGTTCTTCCGTTGAAGGCACCTGGTCCCCTGCAGTTGCGGGGTGGCCGCCGCAAGAAGATGAATTCTTAGCCGCGGGCGGGACCAGCCGCGGGTTGCTCCTGGGTCCTTTCACCGCGCATAGTGAAGGGGGCGGGCATATTGCCCGCCCCCTTCACTATGCGCAACCGGCGCTAAGGTACGCTCATCGATCTACTCGGTGACCACGTCATCATCTGTTGCAGCGGCCGTTTCAGCGGCTTCTTCTGAGGTCGCCTCGCGACGCTCCTCGGCTTCGTCCAGGACCTCTTCGCTACCGGTCATCTGGGCCCAGGTTACGTCGTCAATCAGCGGGTCATCGATCACGCGGACCCACAGCATCGAGCCTTGCGCCAGAGCGCTGATGTTCTCGTCATACGCTTCAACCGGCAGGCCTTCAAACAGCTCAGCCATGCGTTCGTAGTGGTCATCGTACGAGATGCCGCCTTCCGCCTGCAGCCAGCACTCCGCCGCGAACTCTGATAGCTCGTTCAGCTCGGTGTCCTTCAGCAACAGGAACGGGCCGTCTTCGCCCACGCGCACTGCGGAGGTCCCCGGCGCACGGTCAATCACGATTGTGCCGTTCAGGTACACATCCGGCAGACGCTCCGGGTTCGTGTAGGTCAGCAGCGGCTCCACCTCTGACGCATCCGGCAGTTCGCCGCCGGCCAGCAGCTCACGTACCAGCGGCAGGGTGTCTTTAACCTCGGAGTACACCAGGCGCCACACGCCACCGCAACGCTCCACCAGCTTAGCCAGCGATACGACGCCCTCGGGGTGACGCGCCAAACCGGAGCTCTGCTCGCTCAGGAACACCAGCGCCTCATGCAGCGGTACACGTTCCAGGCGCGGCTCAGCCGCAGATTCATCACGAGAGATGAAGACAATACGGGAGAGCTCGTAGCTACGGTCGTCACGATCAACAACGTTCAGGCCCTGCTCCACCGGGTTCTGCTGTTCCTTCGGAGCATCCGGGTCAACAATCACCGACAGCGGCTTCGGGTAGGGGGTCACGAACCCCTCATCCGTGATGATGGCGGTCTCGTCCGTCAGATACGCCAGCTTCGAACCCAAGAAACGCGAGGCCGTGGTCTTGCCGCTACCCGACACACCCACCAGGGCCAGAGCACGCTTCGACTGCGGGTCACCAATAACCGCCGAGTGAAGCATCACGCCGCTACCCACCAGCTGCTCAATCATTGCGAGCGTGATGCGGCTCGTCAGGTCCTGCAGGCCCTGCTCCACGCTATCCACGCGTAGCGTACCGACCTTCGCGTACGGGCCCATCAGAGGCTGAGCCAAATCCAGGATAGGGGTGTCAGACACAGGATGCACCAGCAGCACCTGGTCGTGGTTCGACACCGCCTCATACGCTTCGTCCGGAGTCTCAAAAAACTCGGGGTTCAGCGGCTCCCATGCACGCTTAAAACCCTCAACAAAAGCCTCAGACTGGTCAATCAGGTAGACGGAAACCTCCGCGCCCGCAAGGCGCAGAACAACAGGAAGCAGATTCATAACAATCCTTCAAATGAGTGAGAGAATAGCCCCGCACGCGAGTGAACGCACGAGACGCCGGGCATACGCCCATACGAGGAGGTGCGGGCGGCCCAGCCAAGCAGGCCACCCGCACCCCAACCCCAAATGGGAATAGACTACGATTCCGTTGGAATCATCGTCTGGTGAAAGTTCAAATAACTACGCGATGCCGTCGGGCCGCGCTGGCCCTGGTAACGGCTACCGTACGCGCCCGAACCATACGGGTGCTCGGTCGGGCTGCTCAGACGGAAGAAGCACAGCTGCCCCACCTTCGAACCCGGCCACAGCATAATCGGCAAAGTCGCCATATTCGACAGCTCCAGCGTCACGTGGCCCGAAAAACCGGGATCGATAAAACCGGCCGTCGAGTGGGTCAGCAGACCCAGACGCCCCAGCGAGGATTTGCCCTCCAGGCGGGCGGCCACGTCGTCAGGCAGGGTCACCTTCTCATACGTCGAACCCAGCACGAACTCACCCGGGTGCAGGATGAACGGCTCGTTAGGAGCCACCTCCACCAGGCGCGTCAGGTCTTCCTGCGGCTGCGCGGGATCGATATGCGGATACTTGTGGTTATCGAACAGACGGAAGAAACGATCAATCCTCACGTCCACACTGGCAGGCTGAATCATCGACTCATCGTACGGTTCAAGAACGATGCGCCCATCAGCAATCTCTTGACGAATATCGCGATCTGAAATAAGCACGTTTAAAGGATACCTGGCAGAGCCGGCCAACCGCAGGCTCAGCCCCGGTACGGGCCGGGTAGTGCGTCACATCGGGGGGGTGAAGATCGGGCGGGGTGAAACATTTCACGAACTGGCACGGCACACGTTAGACTGGAGGGGATGCGGCTGTAGCTCAATGGTAGAGCGCACGCTTCCCAAGCCTGATACGCGGGTTCGATTCCCGTCAGCCGCTCCACAAGCCTTCTACCCTACGGTAGGAGGCTTTTTATTTTGAGTTAGGTTAAGCGGGTCGAGGCGGTATGTTCCTAGCTCCTACAGGGAACCCGTCCTCGCTTCGCGTCGGACACCCTGATGTCGCGACGGAACATACCAGCCTCTCCCCTACTAACTCTCTCCCCTTCCCTGTGTGCGAGGTAGGGTGCGGATTGTGCGGCAGGGATGCGAACCGCGGATTGCTCGCTGTGGGAAGAGTGTGCGCGGAGTAGGGGAAAGGAATACTCAGGTTAGGTACCGCAGACAGCTCGCCGAGCAACGAAGGCTGACAGCCGGGTATGGTGGTGGTTCCATATGGGAGGTCAGGGCCCCGGCCTGCGGGCTCGGAGCAAGAAGGTTTCAGCACAACCATTCGCACACACATCAAAAGCTTAAAAATCATTCAAATCATCACGCAGCTGTGCTACTCTGGCCACAGAAATTGATGAGCGGTCAGCTCACACAGTTTTCAAGAATGAATCGTAGGTTTCGCATGAACAGCAACACCATGCACCCGTACACCACCCCCTCAGGCCCCCTCGACCTGAGCCTTTACCTTGTCACCGGAGACAACCCCCTCGAAACCGTCAGGCAGGCCCGACATGCCACCTGCATTCAAGTTCGTTCCAAGCCCATCAGCACCCGCGACCTTTACCAGCTCACCGAAGCCATCGCTGGCGTCATCCAACCTCACCAGCACCTGCTCATCGACGACCGTGTAGACGTCGCCCTCGCCCTGCGTGCCCGCGGCGTACGCGTCGACGGGGTACACATCGGTCAAGACGACCTGCCCGTAGCAGACGCCCGCGCGCTCCTCGGCCCCGACGCCATTATTGGGCTCACCACCGGCACCCGCCAGCTCGTCGAAGAATCCAATAAGATTGCGCACCTCATCGACTACATCGGCACCGGACCGTTCCGCCCCAGCCCCACCAAACAGTCCAACCGCCCGCCTCTCGGCCTCGACGGGCTCCGCGAACTCGCTGAGCTTTCCACCGTACCCACCGTAGCCATCGGCGATATCACCCCCGAAGACTGCCCCGCTATCCGCACCACCGGAGTCGCCGGCATCGCTATGGTTCGTGCTTTCGTCACCAACCCCTCACTTAAGGCATAACAATGAGCCAAGAAATCACCATTATCGGTGCAGGAATCATAGGACTCGTCACCGCATTCGAACTCACCGAACGCGGCAAAACCGTGCGCCTCATCGACGCAGGCACCAGCAACTACAGCACCGCCCCCGACGGCACCCCCCTCTACCCCGCCGCCAGCCACTACGCCGGCGGAATGCTAGCGCCCATCGCAGAAGTGCAATTCCAACAGGATGCGCTCTTCCCCCTGATGACCGCCAGCGCCGATGCATACCCCTCCCTCCTGGAGCGACTTAGCCGAGCAACCGACCTACCCACCGGGTACGATACGACCGGCACACTTATCGTTGCTGCTGACCGGGCCGACGCTGAACATCTAGAACGTACCCGCACCTACTACCAGGATTTGAACCGCCCGACCAACCCCATTACCCCCAGCCAGGCGCGTGCCCTTGAACCGCTCCTCGCGCCGCGTATTGCGGGAGCTGTTAGCATCCCCAGCGACCATCAGCTATACCCACGGCTCATGGTTCGTGCTCTTAAAGATGCTCTGGTGTGTCGCGGTGTCACGTTCAGCACCGAACGCGTGGCCGACCCGGACTCAGGAGACATTATCTGCACTGGACTAGGCGCAACGCTACTTGGAGAGTATCCGCTACGCCCCGTCTACGGCGATATTCTGCGCCTGCGCACCCCACGTCCGCTACTGAAGCACGTGGTCCGCGGGTACGTGAACTCCCGCCCCGTGTACCTCATCCCCCGCCCCGATGGGGAGCTGTGCATCGGCGCGACCAGCCGTGAAGACCAGCGCACACTACCCGCCATTGACGGCGTGCACCAGCTATTGCGTGACGCAATCCGCCTCGTTCCCGCTATTGAAGAATGCGAGCTACTGGAGGCGAACGTCGGCGCTCGCCCCGGCACCCCGGATGACCTACCCATTTTCGGGCACCGCACACGCGCTGATGGCACCCGTCAGCTCGTGTCTACCGGTTATTTCCGCCACGGTATTCTGCTGGCCGCGCTCGCCGGCAAGATCGGCGCGGAGGTCGCCTGCGGGGCAGATATTCCGCCCGCAATGAAGGCGTGCGACCCCGCCCGATTCGAAGCATAAGCACACGCAGCTGGGTACGACCTAGCACTTCTTGCGAAAGGATGACGCATGACCATCACGTATAACGGTGAGCCGCTCACCACCGACGCCACAACGGTATTTGACCTTGTCATGGAGCAGTTTGGAACCGATGCTGGTGTGGCTGTCGCGCTCAACCGCAGCATCGTGCCTCGTTCCACCTGGAAGGATTCAGCACTGAACGATGGCGACCGGGTGGATGCTCTCCACCGCCGTTCAGGGTGGCTAACCCCCCCCCCAAAAAAAAGAATATACGTTCTACATATGAGGTGGGTGCGTAAACCTTACGCACCCACCACACCGTTCCCACAGAGGAGAACACCATGAGCCTGCAACCACTCACCATTGGCGACCGCACTTTCACCTCCCGCCTCATCATGGGCTCCGGCGGCGCCACCAGCATGGATTTGCTGGAACAGGCATTGATTGCCTCCGGCACCGAAATGACGACCGTCGCTATGCGCCGCCACGCGGCAGGAACCCCCATCTTTCCGCTCCTGCAAAAACTCAATATTGCACCGCTACCAAACACCGCCGGTTGCCGCACCGCAGCCGACGCGGTGATGACCGCGATGCTCGCCCGCGAGGCGCTGGGCACCTCCTGGGTGAAGGTTGAGATTATCCACGACGAAGACACCCTGCTGCCGGACACCATGGAACTGTTGTCTGCCTGTGAGCAGCTCGTGGCTGAAGACTTCACGGTGCTCGCCTACACCTCTGACGACCCGGTAGCTGCCGCCCGTCTTGAGGATGCGGGCGTTGCCGCGGTCATGCCGTTGGGCGCGCCGATTGGTACCGGTCTGGGTATTTTGAACCCGCACAATATTGAGCTGATTGCTTCCCGCACCCAGGTTCCGGTGGTGCTAGATGCTGGCGTGGGTACCGCCTCGGATGCCGCCCTGGCCATGGAACTGGGTTGTGATGCTGTGCTGTTGGCTTCGGCTGTAAACCGTGCCGAGAACCCGGTAGCGATGGCTCAGGCTATGAAGCACGCTGTGGAGGCTGGCGCCCTGGCACGCGAGGCGGGCCGTATTCCGGTGCGTGAACATGCGAAGGCGTCGTCGCCGTCGGAGGGTCTGGTCTCATGGATGTAAGCAGTATCGTCCCGACCCCTATCCGCCGAGATCACGCGCAGTTGGACCGCGAGCGCACGGATCGTCAGCGTCGTCTGCCGGGCTTTGACCAGGATGCGGTCGCGGCGGCGCGTGTGCTGGTGATTGGTGCCGGTGGTTTGGGCTGTCCGGTGGTTCAGGCGTTAGCTGCTGCCGGTGTGGGATATCTGCATATTGTGGATTCTGATTCGGTGGAGCTGTCGAATATTCAGCGTCAGCCGCTTTTTGGGGTGTCTGATGTGGGCCAGTTGAAGGCGGAGGTTGCGGCACGCCGTGCTCTGCAGTTGTGTCCGTCGATGACTGTTGAAACCACGAACCAGCATGTGGATGCGTCCTGGATTTTGGATCTTTTTGCCACTTCTGCCCCGGATTGTGTGGTGGATTGTACGGATACATTTGCGTCGAAGTATCTGATTGCGGATGCCGCGCAGCTTGCGGGCCTGCCGCTGGTGTGGGGTACAGTTCTGCGTTTTGGCGGTTCGGTCAGTCTTTTCGAGCCGGATGGTGCGCATTTGCGTGATATTTTTCCGACGACTCCGCAGACGGTGGAGTCGTGTGCGCTTGCCGGCGTCTTGGGCGCGACGACGGCGGTGGTGGGTTCGCTGATGGCGACGGAGGTGCTCAAGTATGTGAGTGGCTTGCCGACGGCGGCGGGTAGCTTGCTGACCTATGATGCCTTGTCGGGTACGTGTACTGCTTTTAGTACGGTGCCTGATCCGGCGCGTGTGGTGCCGGTAGATTTGTCGGCGCATGAGGTTCCGCAGGTTCTGCTGGATGTGCGTGAGGCACCCGAGCGTGAGGAGTCGGTGAAGCATGAGGGCTCGCTGCATTTCCCGCTATCGCAGCTGTCTGATGCTGATGGGTCGCTACTTCCGGCAACCGATGTGCCCGCGGAGTTGCTGAGCCTGTTGGAGTCGGTGCGTGATCAGCGTGTGGGCGTCTATTGTGCGTCGGGTGCGCGTGCACGCCGGTTTGTGCAGGCGTATGAGCAGCTGGCGAGCGAGTACGGGGTGAGCCTCACAGCGATTTAGGGACCCGCGGGCGTAGCTATCCCTTCCGGAAGCGACATCAGGGTGTCCGAAGCGAAGCGAGGACGGGTTCCCTGCAGGAGCGGAGGAAGGGCATGGCGCGCCCAGGCCATGACCCGGTGTAAGGAAAGCGGTATCGCCCGTAGTGACATCAGGGTGTCCGAAGCGAAGCGAGGACGGGTGCCCCTGTAGGAACGAGGGCGTATACCGCTTTCCGCTTAACTGGTAGGTGCTTAACTCGTAGGGACGATTCCCCATGTGCAGGGCGTAAAATCGTGTATGACACGGCGGCCCGTCGGCAGTTTATTCCACTCAAAGTTGCCCGTAGCCGCCTCCTGATTTTGCACACTCACTCTAGGAGTTTCATGCTCGCCGTCCCTACTGTACCGCTTGTTTTGTGTACGGCTCTCATCGCCCTAACCCTGCTCGTTAGCGGTATTGCTAAGGCTAAGGACCCGCAGAGTACCGTAACTGGTATTCAGAATCTTGGTTTGGAGAAAATCGCGCCGACCCGCGCGGTGTCACTCATCCTGCCGTGGTTCGAGATTGCCTTAGCCGCAGTTCTGGTACTTTCGCCTGTGCGACTACCCACCGTAATTGCCTCGGGTTTGGCGCTGGTGTTGATGCTGTTTTACACGGTGGTGATTGCGCGTGCTTTGGCAACGGGCCGTACGGGAAGCTGCAATTGTTTCGGTTCCGAGTCGACAGCGCCAGTAAGCCAATACACTCTCTTCCGCAACCTGGCGTTGTTGGCGGCTGCGGCGGGTGCTCACGCGGCGGCGCTGGCTGGCGGCGCAGGCGTACTCTTCACCTTCCTTTCGTTGGATGCATCCGGCTGGGTCTGGGTGATTGGGGCCGCCCTTATCGCGGCGACTCTGGATGCGGTGCGCCGCGGCGACGCCCTGGGCGCGAAGGATGAACGTCCGGAGGTTATTCTGCCTGAGCCGGTGTATGACGAGAATGGCGAGGAGCAGTATGTTCGTATGCCGATCCCTCATGCGGCGCTATACCTGGAGAACGGCCGCCACACGAACCTGCGTGCGTTGGCGAAGAATCAGGCGCGCATGCTGGTGTTTGTGTCGGCGACTTGTGCTGGTTGTGTGAAGTTTTTGAAGACGATGGCTTCGTGGCAGGAGCGTCTGCCGCAGGTGGCGTTGCATCCGGTGTATTCGAGTCTGGATTCGTTGCAGACGTCGCGGAATGCGGGTACGTTACCGGAGGGTTTGACTCCCCTGATTGACCGTGATGCTGGCGCGCGCGCGAATTTTGGTAATGGTGTCCCGTTGGCTGTGGTTTTGGGTGCTGACGGTCTGATTGCTGGCGGCCCGGTGGCTGGTGTTGAGGCGGTTGAAGCGCTACTGACCGATATTGAGGAACAGTTCGCGGAGGTAGCTCGTCTGGCTGAGGAGGAGCGTCAGGAGCAGATACGTCAGGCGTTTGCTGCGGGTCCGTCGAATACTGAGGGTGACCACCTCTAACCGCTCCCCTGTAGTTTCTTTGTCTTTCCCAGTACCCTGATAGCCCCGTCCGGCTCTTACTGCCCTTACCGGCAGGTGCCGGGTGGGGCTATGCTAGAACGTAGCGCACACACCGCTTATATGCCGCGGTCACCTTGCCTGGTGGCGGTTGGCGCATCCTCAACCCTGTCGAAGGAGTTTTTATGGCAATGATGAGTTTCAACGCTCCGGGTGAGCGTGAGAAGTCCCTGTGGCTGGTCCGCAAGGAGAGCAACCCGAATCATTCGCAGTGGTACATTGACCGTTTTAAGGCGATGGAGGCTGAGGGTAATGATATGGCCGGCGAGTCCCGCCTGGTGAATGCTCTGGCGTCGCGTGGTGCGAAGATTCTGGATGCTGGCTCGGGTCCGGGCCGTGTGGGTAAGCAGTTGCACGCCCTGGGTCACCGCGTGACCGGCGTTGATATTGACCCTGAGCTCATCGAAGAGGCGCGCCGTGTCTGCCCGGACGCCACCTGGATTACGGCTGATCTGGTGGATTTGCCGGAGGTGTTGGGTATCGAGGGTGACGCCACCGCGGAGAACGGTTTTGAGCTTCTGGTGTGTGCCGGTAATGTGATGGGCTTCCTGGCTCGTTCGACTCGCAAGCCGGTGGTGGAGAACTTCCGCCGTGTGCTGGCTCCTGGTGGCCGCGCTGTCGTGGGTTATGGTTCGGGTCCTGGCCGCGATTATGCGTTCGAGCAGTTTTTGGCGGATGCCCGCGAGGTTGGCCTGAACGTCGATAACACGTACTCCTCGTGGCAGATGCACCCCTATCAGGAGGGCTCCTCGGAGTTTCTGGTGGCGGTGCTCTCCCGCCCCGAGAACTAGGCTCAACCTTCAGAGCTAGGCAAAGCTTAGAAAAGGCCCGGCGCCTCCCCCTGTGTGGGGTGGGTGCCGGGCCTTTGCGCGTCTGCCGAGGGGCGCATCCGTCTAGTGAATCATGTAGATGTTGCGGGCAATTTCTTCGGGAAGGAAGGAGGCCGCGAAGAGGATGACCACGACGATAACCGCGAGGATGGTCAGCAGGCTGGACCGCCAGCCGGGGTGTAGCTCGTTGAAGGTGATGAGGCCCTTGTGCTCCTTGTCCATGCTGATGACGTTAATCTGCTTGTAGACAGTGGTTTGGGCTGAGAGCTTCGACGAAACTTCACGCATGGTTTTGCCGTCCCAGACTCGCCCATCGAGGCGCATGAGCTGTTTACCGTCTTTATCGACGGCCCACATGGCGGGGAAGCTCCGGTAGCGGATGCGTCCGGCCATGGTTTTGAGGTTTTGGCCGTAAGCCTTCTTGGGGTAGAGCCTCTCTGCGAAGATGGTGTGGCTGATGTCGGCACGGGGTACGGCGAACCAGCCGAAGGTGCGGGCGCGCAACACGTGGGTCTTGGTGATGACGATAATGGTGGGTTTGAGCACTGAGTAGAGGTTGATTCCGGCGATAGTGCCGATGAGTAGCACGAGGATGGTGTACGGCAGCGCGGGTCGTTTGTAGAAGATGAAGGCAAGCGCGGCGACGAGCACAATGGTGCCGGGGATGGACGCCTCGATGCGCCTGCCGTAGGAGCGCATGCGGGGGTGGAATAGTTCGTGGACTTCGCCGTATTTGGCGGGTACTTCGTGAGCGCGTTCTGCCATATACTCCACTTTAGTGTGTGCTCGTCGTGAATCCTAGCTGGACTACCTGCGTTACTCTGGTTCTATGCGTAATTTTTCTCCTGTGGAACGGGTTTTGGCCCTGTGGATGGTCGGTGTCGTGGTGGCGGCGTCGATTGCGGCGGCGGCACTGATTATGACGAATAAGCTGGTGTACGGTCCGACTGGCCAGGTGCGGGAGTATTTTCATGCCCTGCGTGTGGGGAATGGTTCGCATGCGCGGGGTCTGTTGAATGCGCAGATTCCGGATGGGGATGCGGCCCTGCTGGATGGTGAGGCGCTGAAGCGTTCGGTGGCTTCGATGTCGCAGGTGGAGTACGAGGTCACTGAGATGAGCGAGGACGGCCGGCAGGCGACGGTGCGCGCGTCCTACACTCTGGACGGGCAACCTCAGTCTACGGATTTTCACCTGCACCATTCAGGTACGCACTGGGGCTTTTTCGATAAGTGGGCTATCGACGGCGATACCCTGCCGACGGTGAAGGTGAATATTCAGGGTGTGGAGGCCGCGACGATTAACAACCGTAAGGTCGCGGTGGATAAAGGCGAGGCGACGTTCCCGGTATTTTACCCGGGCACGTACGCTGTCTCGTACGATTCGACGGTGTATACAGCTCAGAAGGTGACGGAGACAGTTACGAACAATCAGGGTGAGCATCTGGCGCGTGTTGATTTGAAGCCGAGCGATAACGCGTTGGCTTCGGTCAAGGAGCAGATCACCGATCATCTGCAGAAGTGTGCGGCCCAGAACGCACTGTATCCGGCGGGGTGCCCGTTTGAGTACGGCTTTGGCGGTCGTGTAGATTCGACGGTTCAGTGGACTGTTGAGAGGGTTGCGGATCCACAGGTGAGCGTGAACGCTGCGGGTGCGTGGTTGGTGCAGCCGATGAAGGGCACGGTGAGGGTGTCGTTTACGCAACTGGATTTGTATACGGGTGCGCGCTCACAGGTGCAGAAGGAGATTCCGTTTACGTTGAAGGCCTCGGTGGAAGCGGATGCGAAGGCGGTCCGGGTCTCTTTCTAAGGACGCTGAATGCGAGAGCCAGTATGCTCTGAACGCGACATCAGGGTGTCCGAGCGAAGCGAGGACGGGTGCCCCTGTAGGAGCGAGGATAATACTGACCCTTTATTTAGCGTTTTAGCGATCCCTAGTTGATACCGCGAAGGTCCAGGACGAGTTCGCTTTCGTCGGCCTCATCACCGGTCACGACCACGGGAATACCCCAGTCCTGTTGGTAGAGGTGGCACGCTGCGTGCTCGGGGATGTCACCGTCGGGGGTGCCATCGCAGGCGGCGGCGCGAGCAGTAATATGCAGGACCGCCTTGGTAATCTCGGGGTTGAGCACGAGGGTGCGGGTCAGCCCGGTGGAGGTGCCGGCACCTTCCAGGATGAAGTTCTCGGGGGTGGAGGAGATCTTCAGCTGCGTGGGGTCGCCCCAGCGGGTGTCGAGCTTCTGGCCGGTGGGCACGGTGAATCGCGAGGCAAATTCGAGGGTGCCGCCGGTGAGCTTGGTGGAGGGGCGTGCGGTGGTGATGGCGCCTTCGTCGACGTGCTGTGCCTTCGCGGGGATGGAGGCGCGCACGAGCTGGTGCGCGTTGGTTTCGACGATGATGAGGCGCGGCTCTTCGCCGGGTACTTCTTCGACGAGCAGGTCGGAGGGTTCGTCAAGGCCGCGTTCGAGGGTACCGAGGGTGCCGGTTGCGGGGTCCCAGCGGCGGATAGCGCCGTTGTAGGTGTCGGCGACGGCGATGGACCCGTCGGGCAGTTCGGTCAGACCGAGGGGGTGCTGCATGCGGGCGGTGTCGGAGTCGCCGTCGACGAAGCCGAAGTCGAAGAGACCCTTGCCTACGGCGGAGGTGACCTGTACGCCGCCCTCGGTGAAGGTGACGTGGCGTAGGCCGCTGGTTTCAGAGCATGCGACCCAGAGGCTGCCGTCGCGTGCTTCGATGATGCCGGAGGGCTGGGCGAACCAGGCTTCGGCGGCGGGGCCGTCGGCGAGGCCCTCCACGCCGGAGCCGGCGAAGATGCTGAGGGTACCGGTGACGGGTTCGTAGCCGAAGAGCTGGTGGGTGCCTGCCATGGCGATGATGAACTGGCCGGCCTCACGGGAGTAGACGGCGTCCCAGGGCGAGGAGAGCGCAATCTCGGTGGCAGGCACGCCGGCAGGAATGTAGTTGGGGTCGCTGGTGATGGCGTTGTCGCCGTCGATGACGCGCTGCACGCCGTTACCTGCGAGGGTGCGCACTTCGCCGGTGCGCAGGTTGAGGGAGCGCAGACGGTGGTTAACGGTGTCGGCTACCAGCACGTCGTAGCCGAGCTTCTCACGCAGGTTTTCGGGTACGAGGGCGAGTCCGGCGGGCTCGTTGAAGCGTGCCTCGGTACCGGTGCCGTCGACGTGGCCCTTGACGGGGTGGTTGACAGGGTCGTCACCGCCACCGTAGGTGCTGATGACGGTGTTGAGGTCGGCTGCTACCTGCAGGATGCGGTGGCGCGCGCTGTCGGCGACGAGGTAGGTGCGTTCACGGTTACCGAAGAGGTTTGCGGGGCCGAATTCGGCGGGCAGTTCGATGGCTTTACCGGGGAAGGCGTAGGTGCCGGCTGCCTTGGGGCGGGGCACGTAGGGGCCGTCGCCGCGGTGCAGGGTGCCCTTCGCTTCGTGTTCGGCAACGAGCTCACGCACGAGGGAGGTGAGGCCCTGCACGTGGCCTTCACCGGAGAGGTGGGCGACGATGTAGCCTTCAGGGTCGACGACGACGAGGGTGGGCCATGCGCGGGCGGTGTATGCCTGCCAGGTGGTCAGTTCGGGGTCGTCAAGTACGGGGTGGGTGATGTGGTAGCGGTCGACGGCTGCGGCGAGCGCTACGGGGTCTGCTTCGTGTTCGAATTTGGGGCTGTGTACGCCGACGGTGACGAGTACGTCGGAGAATTCTTCTTCGAGGGGGCGTAGTTCGTCGAGCACGTGCAGGCAGTTGATGCAGCAGAGGGTCCAGAAGTCGAGAATAACGATTTTGCCGCGAAGGTCCTGCAGGGTGAGGTTTTTGTCGCCGGTGTTGAGCCAGGCTCGGCCTTCGAGTTCGCTGGCGCGCACGCGTACGGTGCGGGTGGTGTTCTCGCTCATGGTTTTCTCTCCTGTTGGGTGCGCCGTGTGTGGGCGCGTTGGTTTGCTGTCCCCATTATGCCAGCGTGGTTGGGGTGGTTCGCCGGGAGTTGAGCTTTGTGACTTGGAGGCTTAACGGCCCGTCATATTCCGTCACATTCCACCTTGGTAAGAGCTATTGGGAGCTACCGGATTTTTCCCCCCCCCCCGAGCTGAGAAGACGCCGGCAGATAGTAAAAATCGGTCCGTGCGCATCCAAAACGGATGCACACGGACCGAGGCGCCGCGATATGTGAGGCTTCCTATGGATTTTAGTTCGTGACCGAGCTGATCTTCGTCGGCTTCACAGGTTCCTTGGGGACGCCCACGCTGCCTTCCACGGGGGCGGGAAGCTTGGGGGTTTCCAGGGTGTTAATGAGGTCCTTGGGCACATCGCCCTGGTGGTAGGAAATATAGACGGTACCGCTCCCCTTGACCGCGATGCGTTCGCCGTCAGGCTTAATCCTGATCCAGGAACCGTCGGGGTTCACCAGCTCCGCCTCGCCGTTGGCCCTTGCACGGCTCCAGCTACCGTCATTCTTGATGCGGATGACGTACTCTTTGTCCTTCCCCGCAACCAAAGTGACCTTGTTACTTTCTGAGGTGTAGGTCTTACCATCGGCGTTTTCGCCTCTCACGATGCCGGCGGGGACCTTCTCAACGGCGTCAACTGAACGGGCGTACGCTTTGTAGAGCTCCATGGCGGTCTTCCGCGACTCGGCAGCCCCGTCCACATCCGTTGAGTTGCTGCTTGCGGTCTCCCGGGCAGAGGCGCTCGAAGAGGGCTTAGAAGAGCTCTCGCTACTTGCGGAGGGGGATTCGCTGGCAGATTGTGAGTCCTCTGCGGAGGGCGAGGCAGAGGGTGAAGCGGAGGCGCTTGCCGATGCGGACCTGCCGGAGGCAACGGGTGCCTTCACCGCGGGGGCGCAGGCGGCCAAGCCGAGCAAGCTTGCCAGGCTCAGGGATAGTACAGCAATAGACTTCTTCACGGCGGCTTTCTCTTTCCGTCAAGCGTCGTAACCCGGTCACGACGCCGTGTATGGGTGTAGCTGACGTGCCCGGGCTGGGGGCACGGTACCATCCTAACACCGTTCCCTGGGAAAAGTCTGAGCTCCGGCGGCGCCTCACTGAACCTGAAAATACCGGGGCAAATACCCTCGGACGAGCGGCTAGATTCCTTCCGCAGCTCCGCACTGGTATGTACACAAACGTCCCGCGCGCATCACATTCAGATACGCACGAGACGTCAAGGTATTCAGCCAGTCTGAGCGAATCAGCCCAGTTAAACGCACTCTGAATACAACAGAATGTACAGATTCCCCACCCGTATCGGGAGTCTACTCCGTACCCCAGCTGTGAGCCATTTTTGTTGGTTTTGCAGGCTCCTTCGGAGTTACTTTGAGAGCCGCCACGGGGGCGGGGGTTTGCGGGATGTCCAGGGACGCGTAGGAATCCTCATTAACCTCATGGTCAAAGTCGATAATCTTGGTCAAACCATCTGCATCGACGTTAATAAGACGTCCGTTAGCCGTGATTACGTGCCACGATCCATCTGCTTCTACGGCAATAAATGATTTTTCAGGAGTGAGGCGGCTCCAGCTACCGTCCTTCTTGATGATGATGTCGTCACCGTTGTTCGCCTCAACAATAGCGATTTCATCGCCGAGGGATGAAGTGTACACGGTGCCGTCAGCGTTCGTAGATTTCCGTGCTGCGGGGCTCTTCTTGGCCTCTTCAATGGTTTCCTTGAAGGATTTCTGGTTGCCGCCGTCAAAGGTAGAGTCTGCGGGCTGAGAATCTTCTTCTGCTGCGGCCTGTTTTTCGGCGGAAGTATCCTGCGTTGAATCTGCACCAGTCTTCTCTTCCTCGGCTTTAGCCGGTGCTTCGCTCGAGGTCGGCTGTGACTCAGAGGATGCGCTTGTGGCCAGCGGGCTGGAGGAAACGCTGGCAGTGGCGCTAGGAGCGACGCTAGGAGTGGCGCGGGTAGACGCGCTCTCATGGGATATGGTGGTGGTCTGCGTAGTCTCACCGCAAGCGGCTAGGCCGAGCGTAGCGGCAAGCCCCAGGGACAAGACAGCAATAGATTTCTTCACTAATTTTCCTTTTCTGACACGCTATATGGATGAATGCACCACATGAGGCGTGCGTTGAGTAAGCGCTAGATTCTGAGCGCTTCCCTATCCTAGCAATAGCCGCCTGACGCTTCCTATTTTCTGCGTAACGGGCGTACAGCTTCCCGCACACAAACGTCCCGCACGCATCACGGTCGGATGCGCGCGGGACGTTCATATTTCAACGAATCTACGAGTAGCTACCGGACTACAGGGTTAGCTACTCGTCGGCTTCGTCGGCTTTTCCTACTAGTGGGTCTTAACGCTGGTCGGCTTCACGCCTTCCTTCGGAGCGGTAGTAAAACCATCCACGGAAGCGGGAGGCTTAGGCACTTCGAGAGACTTGTAATCATCGGAGTATTGCCCGGTGGCGCTGTTCATGATAGTTGCTTCGCCGTTCTCTTCAACAACGATAGTCTCGCCGCTACTCTTGATAACGCTCCAGTCACCGGATCCGCTGACGGTGCTCACAGAGCCATCGGGGGTAACGCGAAGCCACCCACCGTCATTGTTAATCATGATGTAGTCACCGTTCTTAGCTTCAACGAGAGAGACGCCGTTCTTCTCGTCGATGTACACGGTACCATCAGCGTTGGTGCTCTTCTTAATGCTGGGGTCCTTCTTTGCTTGCTCGACGCTTTCCTTATAGGTGTCATACCTCTTCTTGCCCATAGCGGCTGCGGGGTTATTGCTGGAGCCGCTGTCAGCCGCGTTGGATGCAGAGGAGCTCTTCGCAGATGCGCTCGCCGAGCTATCTGCCTTAGATGCCGAGGACGCGCTCGCCGAGCTGGATGCCGAAGAACTGGACTTCGTCGCAGAGGATGCACTGGCCGAAGCAGATGCCGAGGGGCTTGCAGAAGCAGATGCGCTAGAGGATGCGCTCGGGCTATTGCTCGGAGCCTTCGGAGAGGACCCACACGCGGCCAGGCCGAGCAGGCCTGCCAGGCTCAGAGACAGTACAGCAATAGACTTCTTCACGACAGATTTCTCTTTCCGTCATGCGTCGCGACATCATCACGACGCTGTGTATAGATGTGGTTGGTGGCACCCGGTTCCGGGCGCACCCACATCGTAGCATCGCGACCTGAAAGCTCCCTGAGATGCTAGCCGTTTGAAGACGTCACCCTAAGCTTTCCTGTGTTCACTCTATCCGGCCTGTGCAGGCTAAGACCCGGAGCGCAACCGGCAATACAAAAACGTCCCGCGCGCATCACGTTTGGATGCACGCGGGACGTCGTAATGAGTCAGACGGGCTGTTCGCGCAGTGAGCGTTAGTCGCCGTTGTCAGCTCTTGACAGCTTACTTGGGCTGCGCGGGGTGCGAGGTGTAGGGGGGGGTATGGTCGGTGGCGGTTTGGAGGCCCTTCATTCTTCATCGATGAGGTGTTCTCCATTCCGTTGATATAAGCCTAAAGTGTGAGTCTAAGACTGAGCTTTAGTTAGCTGTGTTTAAGCTGTGTCACCCACCCGCTGCATAAGTATTTTTCTCAGAGTTCCCTAAAATTCGCGAATTTTCGCTCAGCTTATGCATAGGTTATACGTCTTATAAATAAATTTTCTTATATTTTTCCGTGTACCCCGCAAGTATTCCCCAAAAGTATCGCTCGTACGCGAAGAAGGCCCCCACCGTGAGGTGGAGGCCTTCTGCAGATTCAAAGTCTCAAGAATTACTTCTTAGCGACTGCTGCCTTCAGCTTGGAGCCTGCGGTCAGCTTCACGCCGTGACCGGCGGGAATCTGAATGGTTTCGCCGGTCTGCGGGTTACGGCCGGTGCGAGCGGCACGGTCGGTGCGCTCGATTGCCAGCCAACCGGGGATGGTAATCTTCTCGCCCTTGGAGACGGAAGACTCGAAAACCTGGAACACTGCGTCGAGGACTGCGTTCACAGTTGCCTGGCTCTTACCAGACTTCTCTGCAACCTCTGCAACGAGTTCGGTACGGTTCTTAGCCATGAGGGTGCCCTTTCCAGAGACTTAAAAGGTTTGAGTCTAAAGCGAGTGACCGTCGGTAACGACGGAAAACCGTTTAGGAACTAAAATACCAGATTTACCAGCTGGACTTGGTGATACCGGGCAGCTCGCCACGGTGTGCCATCTCGCGGAAGCGCACGCGGGAAATGCCGAACTTCTGGAAGGTACCGCGGGGACGACCGTCAATCTGGTCGCGGTTACGCACGCGCACGGGGGAAGCGTTGCGGGGCAGCTTCTGCAGTGCCACGCGTGCTGCCTCGCGCTCCTCGGGGGTAGCGTTCTCGTCAATCAGGGTCTTCTTCAGTGCGATACGCTTCTCGTTGTAGCGAGCGACGATGACCTTGCGCTGCTCGTTGCGAGCGATCTTGGACTTCTTAGCCATTCTTAGCGCTCCTCTCGGAAGTCAACGTGCTTGCGGACGACGGGGTCGTACTTCTTCAGCACCATGCGGTCGGGGTTGTTGCGGCGGTTCTTACGGGTCACGTAGGTGTAACCGGTGCCAGCAGTGGACTTGAGCTTGATGATAGGACGGAGGTCCTTAGCCTTGGATGCCATTTACTAGATCTTCTCCCCGCGTGCGATGATTTCTGCAACAACGGCGTCGATGCCACGAGCATCAATCACCTTGATGCCCTTAGCGGACACGTTCAGGGTTACCTTACGGCGCAACGAAGGAACCCAGTAGGTCTTCTTCTGAACGTTCGGGTCGAATCGACGCTTGTTGCGGCGATGCGAGTGCGAAATGCTGTGTCCAAAGCCGGGAACAGCTCCGGTCACCTGGCAGATTGCTGCCATGTTTCACTCCTTTATTGATTGACTTTTATGACGGTACGCAGTCGATGTTACTCGTGAGCGTCCCGCCACCAATGTAGAAGCACCGGGTTATTCGCCGGGCTAGAGTGTTTGAGACCGTCGCATGGGTGAGAGGCCATACATCGATCCCCGCCGCGGGAAAAACGGTGAAGCTTATTAGTGTCGAGAGGCGTTTCCACCACTACGAACAGCGTTAAATTCTAGGTAAATACGGGGGTTCTCGCAAGCTTGCACGCCAGCATTTACCCTTAAATCCCGCGGAATCTCGGTGTTCTAGGCTGGATGCGCCACCCACTTAAGGTAACGCACGTTCCGAGGGAGTATGCGTGACACTGCACGCCAAACATACCCATCCATTTTAGCAAAATTAGGTGTTTTAGCAAGTCAAGGTGGTTTTAAAGACCTTTAAATTCAAGGATTTACACCCCTACTCACCCGGTTTAAGAACGAACGTTCTGCATGTGACCCGCGATAAATTACACCGTTGAAATTCATGCTGTGAGATTAACAGCTTAAGCCGGTGTTTAAGCGAAAAACGGCCCATCCACACCGCGTGGTACGGTGCAGACGGGCCACTTAAAAAGCTTAGAGACAAGTTAAACCGCGGTTAAACCCCCGCAGCAGGCACCCATGTTGGGTACTTCGGCGACAGGTTATCGCCGGAACTCGTACCCTTCAGGCGACGCCCAACCCACGGCAAAGCAAACTCACGAACCCAGCGCGCCTCCTGCTCAACCCTTTCGCGAGCAGATAGCTGAACCTCAGGAGGGAGAGCACGCTCGGGAACGATGCCGGGCAAGCCCAACTGCGCGAGAGTACGCGAAGCAAAACGCTCATGGCCATACTCATTCATGTGCAGACGATCATCAGCCCACAAGCGCCAATCGATAAAGTCATTCCAACGCCAATAGTCGATGATGTGAGCACCATGGTCTTCGGCAATTCCGCGTAGCAATTCGTTGTAGATGGCGGTGCGGCCGCGGGTGCCCGCGAACGGACCCTGCCCCTGCACGTTAAGACCGGTGATGGTCAGAATCGTGACATCCTGGGACCGCAAAGCAGCGAAGGCCTCGTCAACACGAGTCATGAGCTGGTCAATATTGACATTGGGGCGCATGATATCGTTGCCGCCGCCGTAGAAGGTAACAACATTCGGGCAAAGGTCAAATGCGACGGGTAGCTGCTCATCAAGAATGGGGGTCAGCAGGCGGCCACGAATAGCCAGGTTGGCGTAGACCGCTTCAGGATCAACAGAGCCAATAGCGGCAGCCACACGGTCGGCCCACCCACGTACACCGTTGGGGCGGCGGGGGTCTACGTCACCCACGCCCTCAGTGAACGAGTCGCCGATTGCTACGTAGCGTACTGATTCGCCGTTAAGCTTGCCATTGGAGTCAAGGAGCGGGGTCGTCATGATGATCTTCTTTCCGGGCCTTATGAAGAATGACCCTTCTATATATGAGGCCGGTACACTCGTACGGTGTACCGGCCTCATCGCTTAGCTTTCGGTGCGTCCTGTCTTCCAGTATCCCATGATGGAAGCGAGAATCCCATGTAAAGCCTTTATCCCGTTCCCTCTATCACCACGAACTATTCAGGTACGAATGCCCCTCGCGGATGCAGGACAACCACGACACTACCGTCATTGAAAGGATCGGCAACCTCAGCTTTTAGCCGGAAAATCTCATCAAGATTGGGGCGGGTCAACACTGTACTGGCCTCACCCAGAGCAATGCTGACCCCCTCCTTCATAGCGACCAGATAGTCGGCCACACGGGCGGCAAGGTTCAGTTCGTGGAGGACCATAATCATGGTCGTTCCACGCTCCTCGTTGAGTGCAGCGAGCAAATCGAGCAACTCAACCTGGTAGGCCAGGTCGAGGTAGGTAGTGGGCTCATCGAGCAGCAGGATGTCGGTTTTCTAGGCGAGCGCCATGGCAATCCAGTGACCGCCGGAGAGCTCGGTGACCTGGCGTTCCGCTAGGGACATGGTATCGGTGGCTTCCAACAATCAAGCAACAGCCTCGTCTTCTTCGGCGCTATTGCGCTTGAAGAGGCCCTGGTATGGGTAACGGCCCCGCAAGACAAGGTCCGCAACGGTAATACCCTCGGGGGCTATGGGATGCTGCGGCATGAGGCCCACTATACGAGCAAATCCCTTCATGGAGTACTCATGGGTGGGTCGACCATCCAGGGTAAAGATGCCGTTGAGGGGTTTGAGCAGACGGGAGACACCGCGTAGCAGAGTAGATTTGCCGCAACCGTCAGGGCCGATAATCGCCGTAATCTTGCCCTTCGGGAACTCGAGAGTTAGGTCTTTGACGATGGTCTTCTCGCCGTATCCGAGGCTCACGTTCTCCACGTTGAATGTGCGTTCGGTGACTTCCTTCATCCAGCTCTTTCTGTCATGTCCACGGCCTGCATACTTAGATTATCCTAAGCAAGTTCCAGTTAGTCTATCCTGACCATTGGTTCAAGCGTATACGGTTTTCACGTGGTTTATGACGTTAAAACGCGGAATCTCCCGAACCTGGTTCGAGGGATTCCGCGAGACGCAAGATAGCGTCTTAGACCGATGCGCTAGAGGTTGACCTTACCTCCTACAAGCCAACCATTCTCGGCTGCACGTTGGAAAATGGTCTGAGCCATAGTGCGACCGTAGGTCTTAGTCACGTGGTTATCGTCCAGGTACACATAGATATTGCCAATCACGGCGCTACAGGTTCCGTCCGGGCAGTAGACATCCTTCAGGTCCACCATGACGGCGCCCTGGTTACGGTACTTATCGAAAACTTCCTTAGCGGGATTCTCGGCAGCATACTTCTCGCTAGCAGAACGGGCGCAGGAGCTCTTGTCACTTCCAGCTTTCTGCCCGCACTCGTAGATGTTGTACTCAAAACGCGGGTTGTCACGCAGACCAATCACCTGAATACCCGCCTCGGTGAGGCGACGGACCGTATCATCCAAGATGGGGTCAATCTTCTCCGCATTGGAGCGTGCCTGAGCCACAGTAGCAACCAGAACAACGGTCTGCGGCTTACGTTTAAGAATTTCCTCGGTCAGCTTGGAGTTGAACTCCGAGCATTCGTGAGAAGCAGTCACGGCGCTCGTCGGGTACTGACAACCGCCGAGCAGGTAGGCCTGCAGATTGGTCTTGGTCTGCTCCGCGATGGGTTTAAACGCACTGAGAGCCTGCTCTGCATGGGAGTTACCCACCACCATGGTCAACGGTGCATCGTCTGCCCCGCCCTTCTGCAGACTGCAGTAGCTGGCGAGCGCAGCGTCGGAGGGTGCGAAGGCACCGGTGCAGGTATCACTAAGCGATTCGTACTGTGCTTTCACGTCGCCACCGGTGGGAATCGGGTTATCGATGAGGCCCTGCTGTGCCCCGCCGATAGCGCGCGCACCCGGGTAGTTGTCATTGATGGTCTGAACCTGCAACTCGGCATTGCGGGTGGACTGAGTGTTCTGCGAGGTCAGCCAGGCCTGCGCGATGAGCAGAGGGCCGCCAGCCATGAGGAAAATAGCCAGCAGGAAGGCCATCTGGTCGGCCCAGGTCTTAACAGAGAAGACGGTCTTAAAACGCATCTTCATCATGAGCCAAGGAACGAAGGGATCCTTACGGTAGCGCAACGGCTTCTCCACATAGCGAATGAGGAGCCAGGCCAAACCAATGGACACAAGAATAATGACCGCACCCTCAATAAAGTTCACACGGGAGGTACCCACGGCCGTGCTATAGAGAATCAGGATGGGCCAGTGAACCAGGTACAGGGCATAGGAGATGTTGCCGAGGCTCTGCAGGGGTGCTGAGGAGAGCAGGCGGTCCACGCCCCAGCGACTATTGGTGCTTCCGGCCATGATGACGAGCGCGCCCGAGAGCACAGGCCACAGGGCCAGGTAGCCGGGGAATGCACGCTCAACCGGTAGGATGGCACCACAGGTCACCAGACCGACGATGCCGACCCATCCCATCACAACGCGTGCGCGTTCGGGGGCCTTCCATTTGAGGGTAAGCATGGCGAGCAGGGTGCCGATAGCAAATTCCCAGAGGCGGGTACGGGTATCGAAGTAGGCAAAACCCTGGTTGCTGTTGGTTTCGACGATAGAGAACGTCAGGGAGGCGACAAAGACCGTGTTGAAGACGAAGACCGCGGTGGTGAAGAGGTTCCCCCGGTATCGGTGTACAAAGTAGGCAACGGCGGCAAAAAGCAGGGGCCAAATAATGAAGATTTGCCCCTGGATGGAAAGCGACCAGAAGTGCTGGAAGGGTGACTTCGCGGCGGCGTTCTGGGCGTAGTAATCCACGGAGCTAAACGCCAGGTTCCAGTTCTGGTAGTAGAAGAGGGAGCTCGTGGCGTCCTGCATCATCTGTGACCAGCGGCTGGGCGCGAGCACAAAGAATGAGGCGATTGTGGTAGTGGCGATGACGACCGTCGCCACGGGTAGCAGGCGTTGGAAGACGTGTAACCAGTATTTGAAGAGGTTGAGGGGCTTGCCTTCGTTGATCTTACGCATGAACGAGAGGGAGAGCAGGAAGGCGGAGATGAAGAGGAAGACGTCCACACCACCGGAGACCTTACCGAACCAAACGTGGTACAGCACGACAAGTAGCACGGCAAAGGCTCGCAGGCCCTGAATTTCGGGGCGGAATCCTCGCGATTCGATGAATTCTTCGAGGGGGTAGTCGTTGGCTTCGCGTGCTTTGACGGTGCGTAGAGCCGCAGTACGGGTGCCTTGCGAGGCGGTGGCCTGCGGGGTTCCGGAGGTGTCAGACATACTTAGTTCCTCAGGGCGGGTAGACGACGTGCTGGTGCGGGTCCCTAGACACTCGAGGACACTCGCTACAATAAAATCCTGATCCGCACCTCTACTATGAGGCTGGTGCGAACCAGGATTTTTCTGAGCCCCCTACCGGATTCGAACCGGTGACCCTCTGTTTACAAGACAGATGCTCTGGCCGACTGAGCTAAGGAGGCAACCTGTCCAGTGTACCTTATTCCCCGGTCTCGGTTCCGCTTAGTCTTCCTTATCTCAGGTTGGTCTTGTGGGCCGATGGGGTTGATCTGCACCGATGCTTCGGTATATGGCTAGATGTCATACGGAGTTCTCGGGACCGGTTAAACACCGGGGGCCCGGACCAACCGTTACCGATTGCCGGGCCCGCCAGGAGGGTATTTACTTCTTCTTGGCCTCAATCTTGCTCTTGAGGAAAGCGCTGAAGTCGTTGCTGGTGTACTGGTCACCGTCAACAAAGACCGTGGGAGTACCCTGGATGCCGTTGCTTGCGGACTCAGCATTGACCACATCTACAAGGGGGCGCCACTTACCGTCGTTCATGTCGGAGCCGATATTTGCGCCGTATTTGGAGGCGATATCGGCAATCTGCTGGTTGTTCATGTCGCCGGTACCCTGGTGGCTGAAGATTTCGCGCTGGTAGTTCAGGAAGTTGCTGGTGCTCACCTGGTTAGCTACGGAGTATGCTGCCGCTGCGTTACGTGCGGAGTAGGCGGTGGGCGAGGAACGGTCCAGGAAGGTCAGGTTGCGGATTTCCAGGGTGATGGTTCCGTTTTCGACGAGTTTCTGAATTTCTTCGCCGTACTTGGTCTCAAACTCTGCACAGTGCACGCAGTTGTAGTCCTGGAAGATAGTCACACGTACGGGCTGGCCGTTCTTGGCGGCTTCTTCAGCGGTCTGTACGCCCGGGGGGAGAGTGTTGACCGCTGCAGCGGTTCCGTTGACCATGGGGGTCACGGAGGCGGTCGAGGTTGCGAGTTGCTTGAAGTCGCGGGTCTGCTGGGTGGAGGAGTTCTGGACGATGCCGTCCTTGGTCAGCACGATGCCGCCGTACTGGTTGGCGCTGGCGGGCACGGGGCCGCTTTCTGCAACCTTATTATTCTTGTTTCCGTTGACTACAACGAAGCCAATGATACCTACAATGATGAGGACCACGGCGAGTACGCCAAGCTGGAGCCAGCGGCGGTTTGCCTTGCTGGGGCTCTTTTTTGCCTGCTGGGCCGCAATCTGGCGGGCTTTTTCGCGGGCGTCGGTCGACATGCCTGCTCCTTTGGTTGGGAATATGGGTGGCGGTTCATCCACTTCTTTGAACCTATCTCTGATGGGAGCGTGCTCCTGTTCAGGTAGAGTTTAGGGTGCATCTGCTCTGTCGAGCCGGGCATCTTCTGCTCTATTCCGACCGTTCCAGAGCTTAGCTTCTCTGTTGCGAACAACGGTTAAAAGCTAGGTCGGGTGGGCAGGCTCTGCTCGCGCTCCGTCATAGGTTCTGTCTCGTGGATGTACCGCGCTACCCGTCTAGCCTACCGAATGGGTGCCTTATCGGCTAGTTAATACTCTGGCTGAGATGCTGTGATGCGTGTTCGCACGCTCTCAGCTTATTTTCTTTGTAAACTTTCGTAGCATTGGGAGGAGTTACTCCCCTCTGCCACAAGTAGCGCACAAGTATAGCGCCGAGGCACCCACCCGGTTCAGCTCACCAGCGGTTAGGGAATGTTGTAGACTTCCACTCCCCCAATGAACGGGCGAGTATCGAAATTCCCCTTCCACTTCACGGTCAGGCTATGCTTCTGCAGTACGGGGATAATAGTGTCCTTCATAAGCTCTACGGAGAGTTTCTCGTGGAGGGCGCGGATTTCTTCCTTCTGCGCTTCATTCAGCGCTTTCCATGCATTTTCGTCCTTGGGATAGGCCAGGAAGGAGCCAAAGCCAACGTAGGTTCCACCGCTCTCTGCGAGGCTTTCGGTGTCCTGCTGATGGAAGTAAACGTATCCCTTCCACTCACGGCTATCGTCAATCTCATCCCAAATCTCTGAGGAGGCGCAGGTGCCGCAGCAAGTGAAGTTCTGTCGTGCGATAACCCCTTCTTCTTCTAGAGCGGCGAAGGCACGGTTGAGGTTGGAGTTCTTCTCCCTCTCGGGGGTAATGCCCAGCTCAGCCGCAAAGGCACGACGACGCTTGAGGAGCTCTTCCACGTAGTCTTCTACGCGCTTTTCCCAGAGCTTGCTGTCTTCGTTCTCCCCATCGTATTCCAGACCGAGTACGTCCATCACATTATCGGTAATGATTTCTACGTACTGTTCAGTATCAGATTCGCCCATAAACAGCAGGGGCCAGATGGGCCAGAGTAGCTCGGCTTCGTCTTCTTCGTTCAGTCCCCATTCTTTGGGCAGGGGCGGGTCGAGACGTTCTTCGCTCCAGCGTTCGTAGATGCTCTTCTCATCGGCCATGATGGTCGCTCCTTTGCATGCGCTCTATTCGTTCGGTAGAGGTATGAGTTGCTCTTGTTGTTCAAGGTATCAAGAGTTTCCGTAGCGTGTACTCTATTTCGTCATGGGGCACGACCGGGTCGCCGCTCTCCCATTGTCTAGCATCCCCAGAGCTTTCCTCGTAGCCTCTTCATATCGATTGGCCTGAACGGTTAATCCTTGAGCCTCTTTACTTACTTGGGTCTTGAGTCTTCCGGTTCAGGAGTTTTGGGCATACAAAAAGAGGGGAAGACCTCTAAGGTCTTCCCCTCTTGAATAAAAAACCCGCGGCGACCTACTCTCCCACACCCACAAAAGTGCAGTACCATCGGCGCAAAGAGTCTTAGCTACTGGGTTCGGAATGGAACCAGGCGTTTCCCTCTCGCTATAACCACGGAAAACCTTCCGAATAAAAAGCCTCAGCCTCCCAAAGGAAGCCCAGGGTTGTTATCCAAAAACCATACAGTGAACGCAAACAACAAATTCCCGAAAAAATAAGCCTTCAGCCTATTAGTACCAGTCAACTCCACGAGTCTTCAGTCCCCGCTTCCATACCCGGCCTATCAACCTCATCATCTATAAGGAGCCTCACACACCAAAAAGTGCCAGGAAATCTCATCTCGAAACAGGCTTCCCGCTTAGATGCTTTCAGCGGTTATCCCTCCCGAACGTAGCCAATCAGCCATGCACCTGGCGGTACAACTGACATACCAGAGGTTCGTCCGTCCCGGTCCTCTCGTACTAAGGACAGCCTTTCTCAAATTTCCAACGCGCGCAGCGGATAGGGACCGAACTGTCTCACGACGTTCTGAACCCAGCTCGCGTACCGCTTTAATGGGCGAACAGCCCAACCCTTGGGACCGACTCCAGCCCCAGGATGCGACGAGCCGACATCGAGGTGCCAAACCATGCCGTCGATATGGACTCTTGGGCAAGATCAGCCTGTTATCCCCGAGGTACCTTTTATCCGTTGAGCGACGGCCGTTCCACAACGTACCGCCGGATCACTAGTCCCGACTTTCGTCCCTGCTCGACCTGCCAGTCTCACAGTCAAGCTCCCTTGTGCACTTACACTCAACACCTGATTGCCAACCAGGCTGAGGGAACCTTTGGGCGCCTCCGTTACACTTTAGGAGGCAACCGCCCCAGTTAAACTACCCATCAGGCACTGTCCCTGAACCAGATCATGGCCCGAAGTTAGACATCCAGATTGACCAGAGTGGTATTTCAACAACGACTCAACACAAACTAGCGTCCATGCATCACAGTCTCCCACCTATCCTACACAAGCCAAACCAAACACCAATACCAAACTATAGTAAAGGTCACGGGGTCTTTCCGTCCTGCTGCGCGAAACGAGCATCTTTACTCGTACTGCAATTTCGCCGAGTTCATGGTTGAGACAGTAGGGAAGTCGTTACTCCATTCGTGCAGGTCGGAACTTACCCGACAAGGAATTTCGCTACCTTAGGATGGTTATAGTTACCACCGCCGTTTACTGGGGCTTAAATTCTCAGCTTCGCCACAAAGGCTAACCAATCCTCTTAACCTTCCAGCACCGGGCAGGAGTCAGTCCGTATACATCGTCTTACGACTTCGCACGGACCTGTGTTTTTGATAAACAGTCGCTTCCCCCTGGTCTCTGCGACCCATACACGCTCCAGGCAGCAAGTGCCCATCACGCTCAAGGTCCCCCTTCTCCCGAAGTTACGGGGGCATTTTGCCGAGTTCCTTAACCATGATTCTCTCGATCGCCTTAGTATTCTCTACCTGATCACCTGTGTCGGTTTAGGGTACGGGCGGCTAAAACCTCACGCCGATGCTTTTCTCGGCAGCATAGGATCACCAAATCCCCCAAAAACAGGGTCCCATCACGTCTCAGGCACACAGCCGGCGCATTTAACAACCGACAACCCTACACGCTTAGACCACGACAACCATCGCGTGGCTTGGCTACCTTCCTGCGTCACACCTGTTAACACGTTTACCTCCAAAGATCGGGCCCCACAACCCACACAACACACAAACAAAAGCCTGCACATCATGCTTCGCATGGTTAGCATCACAATATCAGTATGGGCGGTTCTTCACCGGTACGGGAATATCAACCCGTTATCCATCGACTACGCCTGTCGGCCTCGCCTTAGGCCCCGACTAACCCAGGGCAGATTAACTTGACCCTGGAACCCTTGATCATCCGGCGGATGAGTTTCTCACTCATCTTTCGCTACTCATGCCTGCATTCTCACTCGCATAGCCTCCACCACTGGTTTACACCGCAGCTTCAACGGCCACACGACGCTCCCCTACCCAACAATCCAAAAAGATCATTGCCACAACTTCGGCGGTGTACTTGAGCCCCGCTACATTATCGGCGCAGAATCACTTGACCAGTGAGCTGTTACGCACTCTTTCAAGGGTGGCTGCTTCTAAGCCAACCTCCTGGTTGTCTAAGCAACTCCACATCCTTTCCCACTTAGCACACGCTTAGGGGCCTTAGTTGGTGGTCTGGGCTGTTTCCCTCTCGACAATGAAGCTTATCCCCCACTGTCTCACTGCTACGCTCTCACTTACCGGCATTCGGAGTTTAGCTGACGTCAGTAACCCGTGAAGGCCCATCGGCCATCCAGTAGCTCTACCTCCGGCAAGAAACACGTAACGCTGCACCTAAATGCATTTCGGGGAGAACCAGCTATCACAGAGTTTGATTGGCCTTTCACCCCTATCCACAGCTCATCCCCTCCATTTTCAACTGAAGTGGGTTCGGTCCTCCACGACGTCTTACCGTCGCTTCAACCTGGCCATGGATAGATCACTCCGCTTCGGGTCTAGGTCATGCCACTCAAACGCCCTATTCAGACTCGCTTTCGCTACGGATACCCCACACGGGTTAACCTCGCGACATAACACTAACTCGCAGGCTCATTCTTCAAAAGGCACGCTGTCACCCCAAAAGGCTCCAACGGCTTGTAAGCACACGGTTTCAGGTACTATTTCACTCCCCTCCCGGGGTACTTTTCACCATTCCCTCACGGTACTGATTCACTATCGGTCACTAAGAAGTATTTAGACTTACCAGGTGGTCCTGGCAGATTCACACGAGATTCCACGAGCCCCGTGCTACTCGGGTGGCCACACCACGGACAGAACAATTTCGATTACGGGACTCTCACCCTCTACGGCCGACCATTCCAAGTCGTTCACCTACCATCCTGAACATCATGCCGGCAGCCAGTTAGAACTGCCACTGTGACTCCCACAACCCCCATGATGCAACGCCTAACCGCTATCACACACCACAGGTTTAGTCTCTTCCGCTTTCGCTCGCCACTACTCACAGAATCATTACTTTATTTTCTCTTCCTGCGGGTACTGAGATGTTTCACTTCCCCGCGTTCCCCCCAACCAGCCTATACATTCAGCTGGCGGTAACTCACCATGAAGATGAGCCAGGTTTCCCCATTCGGAAATCCTCGAATCAACGCCCAGTTATCGGCTCCCCGAGGCTTATCGCAGATTCACACGTCCTTCATCGGCTCTTAATGCCAAGGCATCCACCGTGTGCCCTTAATAACTTACACACAATCAAGAAAAATAAGAATCTAAAATCAACAATCAAACCAACACAACGTTGATTCAACGCAAATTCCAGAAGATGCTCGCGTCCACTATATAGTTCTCAAACAACAACCCACAACACAACAACAACACAAACAAAAACACTTGCATCATCACCATGCCAGGCAAAAACAGGAACAACACACACGTGTTACCCCAAAACCCAACAATGCGCCTCATCCAACCCAAAACCAACATTCCACCCATGAGCAAAACCACCCATCCGACACTCGCAGACAGCATGGCCAACTAAATGTGCTCCTTAGAAAGGAGGTGATCCAGCCGCACCTTCCGGTACGGCTACCTTGTTACGACTTCGTCCCAATCGCCAATCCCACCTTCGACCACTCCCCCCAAACGGTTAGGCCATGGGCTTCGGGTGTTACCAACTTTCGTGACGTGACGGGCGGTGTGTACAAGGCCCGAGAACGTATTCACCGCAGCGTTGCTGATCTGCGATTACTAGCGACTCCACCTTCATGGGGTCGAGTTGCAGACCCCAATCCGAACTGAGACCGGCTTTAAGGGATTCGCTCCACCTCACAGTATCGCAACCCTCTGTACCAGCCATTGTAGCATGCGTGAAGCCCAAGACATAAGGGGCATGATGATTTGACGTCATCCCCACCTTCCTCCGAGTT
>OCPI01000123.1_pt1 | contig 49844 bp, 30 predicted proteins | sample 1476291 | NCBI WGS metagenome assembly OCPI01 (sample SAMEA2580054, study PRJEB22360) | human gut metagenome | reverse complement strand
GGTGCCCGGTCCTGCCAATAGCAGGAACCGGGCACCGGCTTTTCACGTGTCAGAGGGAGCTTTAGCGGCCCGTATAGTCGGCGTCCGCGATATCCTTCGGCCAGCGCGCCTTACGGAACGGCGCCCACGTGAAGGCTGCCGCCACCAGCAGCAAACCGCTCAACATGAACGCCGGGACGAAGCCCCACGCATCCGCGATGAGACCGGCCACCAGCGGGCCCAGAATCATACCGAAATCGCTAGCCATCTGATACACCGCCAACACCTGGCCGCCGCTGCGGCGAGTACCAATCACGTCAGACACCGCAGCCTGAATCGACGGGCCCATAAACGCCGCACCAATACCCAGGCACGCCGTCAACGAGACAAACACCCAGGCTACCGGTGCGAAGCCCATAAAAGTCACCGCCGAACCAGCCAATAGCAGACCGGAGAACGCCATGACGCGGCGGCCAAAGCGATCCGAGAAGCGGCCCGAGAACGTCTGCGTCAGCGCGTTACCCAGCGAGTTCGTCGCCATCGCCAACGAGGCCAGCAGGGTACCCGCCACGGCGTTCGACATGTCGCCGCCGGTTGCCAAATACGCTGCGGCCAGGGGGATAATCGAGGACTGAACACCGAACACCGACCAGCCAATCGCCCAGTTCGAAACCAGGGCGGAGCGGTAATTCGTGAACTTCCAGGCGTCACGAACAGCCATCGCCGGCAGGTTACTTTTGCCTGAAGAATCCTTGGACGAGGCGGGCTGGGCGGCATCGTTGGAGGCGCCAGCCTCGGCGGGGGAGTCTACCGGGGAGTCGGCCGAGTCGGATGCGGGAGAACCCGTAGCTACGGATGGCACCGCATCGGTCTTACTCTCAGCCAGCCTCGCTGCCTCGGCAATAGCGTCGCGCTCTGCCTCCAGAGTTGCTTGAGAAGGCATCATGAACCACACGATGAGGCCCGCAGCCAGCAGCGAGAAACCGTACACGATGAACGGTGCGCGCAGGCCAAACGGAGCTAGGGCGCTCGCAATCACCGGGCCCAGCAGGTTACCCAGCAGGAACGCTGTCGCGTAATAGCCGGAAATACGTCCGCGCATGTGGGGAGGGGAGAGGCGCACCAGCAGACCCATTGCGGAGACCGTGAACATGACCGAACCAATGCCGGCTACCGCGCGGGCGGTCAGTAGCACCCAGTAATCCCAGGCGAAGGCAATCATGAACGAGGTCAGGGACACGATCAGCATGCCAATGGTGTATACCGGGCGCTCACCCCAGCGGGTAATAATCCGGCCGGCTGTCGGTGCAAATAGCAGACGCGTAATGGCTAGGGCGGATACCACCATCGTCGCCATGGTGACGGTTGCGTTAAAATTCTGCGCGTAATTCGGTAGTACCGGCGCGACCAGGCCGAAACCCACCGCAATCATGAATGAGGCAACGATGAGAACCTTCAGACCGGTCGGCACGCGGTTTGGGTTGATTGTGCGAGGGTCAAAGACAGGGGGTGTTGTGGCAGGGTTCCTCATGCGCATCCTCGTGTGTGTGAGCTGAGGCAGCCGCGGGGTCCCGCCCCTGAGTGTCGGTTGCGTTCAGCTGGAAAACTTCAATAGTGTCCAGTCTACTCCGGGCCGGGCTGGGCATGCGCGTCAACTCGACCGGTGAAACCTCCCAAGCCGGTAAGCTAGTAGTGTGAATGAAACGATGATGATAATCTGTGCGATTGTGCTGGGCGTGCTGGTGATTGCCGGTGTGCTCTTCGCGGTTCTGCGCCGACCCAAGAAGACTGTGAACCTGCAGTCTTTGCGTCGGGAGGCGGCCGCCGCCTCCGGCGAGTCGGTGCCGGAGGCTGACAGCTCGGCACCTCGCTCCATTGAAATTGAGATGCCCGACCCCTCCGCGGGTCGTCTGGTTCGTCTGCGTGCCCGCCTGGCCCGCTCGAACAACATGCTCGGTAAGGGTCTGCTTTCTCTGCTGTCTCGTGACCGCATCGATCAGGATGTGTGGGATGAGGTTGAGGAGACTCTGCTGCTGGCCGACCTGGGTTCTGAGCCGACCACTCGTTTGGTTGAGGCTCTGCAGAAGCGTGTGCGTATTGAGGGCACGAATAACCCTGCCGCTGTGAAGAAGATGCTCCGTGAGGAGCTTGTGAAGATTGTTGGTCCTGACATGGACCGCGAACTGAAGACTGCCGGTAGCGGCGGCAACCCCGGCGTGGTGCTGGTTGTTGGCGTGAACGGTGTGGGTAAGACTACGACTGTTGGTAAGATTGCCCGCGTGATGGTTGCGGATGGTCGGTCCCTGATTCTGGGTGCTGCCGATACGTTCCGCGCCGCCGCTTCGGAACAGCTGACCACCTGGGGTGACCGCGTGGGCGTGAAGACCGTGCGTTCTGAGAAGGAGGGTGCCGACCCTGCTTCGGTTGCCTTTGACGCCGTGAAGACTGGTAAGGATGAGGGCGTCGACACCGTGCTGGTAGATACCGCGGGTCGCCTGCAGAATAAGGCCGGCCTGATGGATCAGCTCGGCAAGATTAAGCGTGTGATTGAGAAGGAAGCCCCGGTGACCGAGGTGCTTCTGGTGATTGACGCGACGACCGGCCAGAACGGCATGATTCAGGCGAAGGTCTTCGGTGAGATTGTGGACGTGACCGGTATTGTGCTGACTAAGCTGGACGGCACCGCAAAGGGCGGTATCGTCGTGGCCATCCAGGAGGAGCTGGGCGTTCCCGTCAAGCTCATCGGCCTGGGTGAGGGCCCGGACGATTTGGCGCCGTTTGACCCGGAAGCTTTCGTGGACGCGCTGCTGGACTAAATTCCCTTATCTTTCCGCCGAGAAGCCACATGTGTTTCGAGAAGCCACCAAAGACGTGGCTTTTCGAAACACATGTGGCTTCTCGCGGTTAAATTTGGAGCACGCCAGCAGTACGCAGCACCTGCAGGGCCCGCCTCGGACGGTAAATAGCATCCTTAGCAGAAATACGGACAACGGCATACCCTGCGTGGAGTAGCCGATCCTGTCGGGTTTTCTCCCGAACCAGGTCCTCTTTGGCGTTGTATTTGATGTTGCCGTCTACCTCCAGAATGACGGGCATGCCGTGGAGACTAGTGGTGTGTAGCAGAAAGTCCACGCGATAGGTATGACCTTCGTGGGTGATGGTTTCCTGCTGCTTATAGTGGATTCCTTGGTCATCAAGAAGTAACCGCATGCAGGTTTCAGCAATGGATTCTGAGTATGGGCTGAGCTCATGCCCAACGAGACGCGCAGTTCGGCACCCCCGGCCGGAGGCAGAAGAGAGTGTTTGCTTGAGCTCTTCGTAGGTGAGCATATCCGGTTCCTGAGCGAAGCGTTGAAGGGCGCTTTCGGCCAGAATGAGCCCGTCGCGAAAGGGGAGCGTTTTTACGGAGGTGGTGATAGCTGTTAGCGGTGTGACGGTGGGAATCCCCTCGGGTGTGTATACGATGGGACTGTCCGCGGTGAGGGTGTCTTGGATGCGCTGGATGTTTTCTCGGCGGCCGCCTCCTGTTCCTCGTACTTGAACGTGGCGCGGTGGGCTGAGGGAAGAGATACCCCAGGCGATGGCGGCGCTTTGGGCAGCAAGGATGTTGGCAGGGTATTCGTTGAGATGGGCGAGGATGCGCACGTAGTGTTGGTCGTTGGGGTGTAGGTTGTTCCAGGTTTGGGTGGGGAGAAGGTGTCCTTTTGAGACGCGGGTGAGTTCGCCGCGGTTGAGGGCGTGGCTCAGGGTAATTCGCGTATAGGCTGCTGATGTGATGAGTTCGGTTCGGGTGCTTATCATCGTTGATAGTTCTTCTCTAGTAATCATGCTTTAATTGCATCAAATATGAGTATTTGCGTTCAAGTGTTACGTTTATTTATTGCGCCGAAAAGCCACATATGTTTCGAAAAGCCACGTTTTTGGTGGCTTTTCGAAACATATGTGGCTTTTCGGTGAGGGGGATGTGGATAAGTTGAGCGAATACGGTTCGGCATCTAATTACTGGATGCTACTTGTTGAACTGTGAAACAATCAGCTCAGCAAGTGCGGGCTGGCATGCTACCAGGCTCACAATAGCCAGGAAGAAGCTCATGCTTGCCTCCTGAATAGAGGGGCGAATAAGAATGTCGCGGTAGAGTGCACTCAGAGCCTTAACCGAGTACTTGAAGCACTGGAACAAAGCCACAGCCATGAAGACGACAGTAAGCAGGTTAAGCGCAATCAGGGTGAAGCCTGCAGCGCCGTATGACGCAGTAACTGCCTCAATGAAACGTACAACCATGCCACCCCGAGGGTGAGACTCGTAGTGTCCGCTGACGGAGGTGTATATGGTGGCCATGTTGTACTTACCCGCCCCGAGGAGAGCAAGCCAGGTGCCACCAACAATCGCCAGCAGGGATGCAGGGTAGAGCACATTCAGAATGGCATGTGCGGAGGAGTTAGTGCTCTTGGCGCTAAGCAACTTTACCTGCCAACCGACGAGTACGAGACAGGTGACCCAGCAGGCTGCGAGGGTCCAGCTGATGGTGGGCCAGCTGATGATGAAAGCACCAGCGATAAGAAGACCACCAAAAGCAGCAAATGCGATGTTGCCCCAGGTATCTTCATCGCTTTCCTGCGCATCCTTGGAAGGTGCGTGGTTGTGCGTGTGCTGGCTGTTATCGATGGTAGTGCGGTTTCCGTCGCCGCTAATGGCCGCGGAACCGTTTCCTACCTGCTGGTGGGTATTGTGCACGCGATTGCCATTGCCGTTGATGGTGCCGACGCTGAGCTTCTGCGTGATACCCCCGGCGCTGGTGCCCGCCTCAGCCTTCTTGGCTTCAGCCCGGGCAGCCCGGGTCTTGAACAATGCGGTTGCCAATCCTGCGATTGCGGTGAGCAGGGGGATGATGATCGGTGCGTACTTGGTGATAAACTCCATGAGTTTTCTCCTATCTGGAAGAATCTGCCCCGGCCCGTGTGGGCCTGCACCGGGGCAGGTGGTGCGGTGTCGTGCAGTGACCTTATGCCTCCACGATAGGGTGAGGGTTTAGGGCTGCTGAGATTTTTTGGTTTACCCCGGGGTAAGCGAAAAGTTGTCGGACTGGGTGCGGGGTTGGGGGAATATATTCTTTGAATTCCTGCGGGCGGGCACTTCTTAGCTGCCTCCAGAAGCCACATGTGTTTCGAAAAGCTACCAAACATGTTGCTTTTCGAAACACATGTGGCTTCTCGGCGTAGAGGGGAAAGGAGGGGGCATGTAACCGGCCGGGCGGTCTCATCTCTGGCCAGCAGGGATAATAGAAAAGGTTAGACACTCTCATTGAGGACATTCGGGGGTCGCCCCGGTGGCATTGAAAGGTACGAATATGGCGAAAAAGCCCGCGTCTAAGGGGGCGGAAACCCCGACTACTCCGGCTGAGTTGGCGGAGATGCTGTGGAAGTCTGCGGATATTCTGCGCGGTTCTATGGAGTCTGGCGGCTACCGTGACTTCATGCTGGGCCTCATCTTTCTGAAGTATATTGGTGACACTTTTGAGGCGGCGCGTGAGAAGGTGAAGCGCAAGCTGGTTGAGGATGAGCACCTGGAGGGTGAGATTCTGGCTGAGGAGATGGAGGTTCCTTACCGTTACCACTCTGAGCATGCGTTCTATGTGCCGGTTGGTGCTCGCTGGTCTGACCTGGTGCGTCAGGCGAAGGGTGACCGTGTGGGTGAGCTGGTTGATGACGCTATGGATAGGATCATGGAGGAGAACCCGCAGTTGCGCGGTGCCTTGGAGCCTATGTATGCGAGCGAGAAGGTGGAGCAGCGTACCTTGGCGCAGGTGATTGACTTGCTGTCGAATGCGAATTTTGCGGCGGTGCGTGATGGTGAGCATTCGTCGTCAAAGGATGTTCTGGGCTTTGTGTATGAGTATTTCTTGGGTAAGTTTGCTCGTGCGCAGGGTCAGAAGGGTGGCGAGTTTTACACGCCGACGACTGTGGTGAATACTCTGGTGGGTATGATTCAGCCGATGAGCGGCTGTGTGTATGATCCGTGCTGTGGTTCGGGTGGCATGTTTGTGCAGTCGAATAATTTTGTGCATCGTGCCGGTGGTGTGTTTGAGAGTCGCAGTAAGGGTGAGCAGCGTGTTTTGGCGTATGGTCAGGAGCGTAATCAGGCGACGTGGCGTTTGGCGCGTCTGAATTTGGCGATTCACGGTATTGATGGTTCGGTGGGTGACCGTTGGCGTGATACGTTTGCGGAGGATTCGCACCCCGGTAAGTTTTTTGATTATGTGTTGACGAATCCGCCGTTCAACATTAAGGAGTGGCACCGGGTTGAGGATGACCCGCGTTGGGTGTTTGGTACTCCGCCGAAGAATAACGCTAATTTTGCGTGGTTGCAGCATGTGTGGTCGAAGCTGGATGTGAAGGGTTCGGCTGCTGTGGTGATGGCGAATGGTTCGTTGACTGCTGATACTGGCGGTCAGGGCGGTATTCGTCGCGCCATGGTTGAGGGCGATGCTGTGGCTGCGGTGCTGGTGCTACCACCAAATATGTTTACGACGACGAGTTCCCCGGCGTGTGTGTGGTTGCTGTCGAAGGATAAGTTTGCCGGTGTGAATGGTTCGGTGGACCGTTCGGGCCAGGTTCTGTTTATGGATGCCCGTTCGATGGGTCATATGGTGTCTCGTACTGAGCGTGTGTTCTCTGAGGAGGATATCGCGAAGATTGCGAATACGTGGTGTGCGTGGCGTGGTATGCCGTCGATGTATCATGCGGACGGTTCGCTGGTGAAGGCTGGCGAGGAGCCGACGGCTGGCGTGTATGAGGATGAGGCGGGTTTCTGCTTCTCGGCGTCGCTTGAGGATGTGCGGGGGCAGGATTATGTGTTGACTCCGGGCCGCTATGTGGGCAGTGCAGTGTCTGAGGTTGAGAGCGTTCAGGAGCTGGATGCACGTATTGCCGATCTGCGTGAGCAGCTGTTGGAGCAGTTCGTTGAGTCGGAGCGTCTGAGCGCGGTCGTGCGTGAGCAGCTGGCTTCGCTGGATCTTGAGGGCGGTGAAGACGATGAATAAACATATTATTGGTGATCTTCTTGGATACGTCATCGGTGGTGGCTGGGGTTCTGAAGCCCCTGATGGGGACCAAAATACTCCAAATTACGTCATCCGCAGTGCAGATTTTCCCTCAATTGAGAAGGGGAGCTTTGCCGGTGTCCCTTTACGATTCGATGCACTGAATTTTGTCAATAAAAGGTCATTGCAGGATGGAGACATACTGCTTGAAATATCTGGTGGTACTAAAAATAGGCCTACCGGAAGGACCGTTTATATTTCGGAGAAGCTACTGCGCTCGGCGGAGTATGCAGTCATACCGGCAAGTTTTTGCCGTCTGCTTCGTTTCAAAAAAGAAGTAGTTTTCCCTAAATATATGTATTATCTTCTGCAGTCTTGGTGGACTTCTGGAGGGTCCTGGGAATTTCAGAATCAGTCAACTGGAATTGCTAATTTTCAGTTCAAAATTTTTGCTGAAAAATTTGAAGTTTCCCTTCCTTCGCTAAAGGAGCAGGAGCGGATTGCTGGGATTTTGGGCTCGCTCGACGACAAAATCGAAGCAAACACTCGACTCATCCAGACCGTTAAAGATTATATGGCCGCGTTCTATAAGGCAGAGGCTAAAAACGGGAAGGTTTTAGAACTCACAGATATAGCTAATTTCGTAAATGGTAGGGCGTTTACAAAAGATGTAACTGGCACAGGTCGCGTAGTCATTCGTATTGCTGAGCTTAATAATGGACTTGGTGGATCCACGGTCTATAACGATATTGAAGCTAAGAAAGAGAACACTGCCTACCCTGGAGATGTTCTAATGTCTTGGTCAGGTAGTTTGGATACTTATGTTTGGCATCTTCCCGAGGCAATTATTAATCAGCATATTTTTAAAGTGATACCAAAGGGTAACTATCCTAAATGGCTGGTTTACCATGCTTGTAAATCTGTGATTGAAGATTTCCAAGCTATCGCTGTTGATAAAGCTACAACCATGGGACACATCCGCCGTGGTGACCTCAAAAGGGATATTTCTATTCCCGCGCGAGAGATGCCGCAGATGGAGAATCTCTGGAGCCTTTGGATGAACCTTGAACAAGAGAACCTTCAGCTTGCTGAAACCCGCGACGTTCTCATTAAGCGCCTCATCGGCTAAACACTAGGGGAGCACCGCATCCGCCCTGCCCGGCCGGTCCGCACCCACCGGGCAGGGCACCCCACCCCGTTATCTCACAATCACCCATGTCACTCCCCGCCTCAGCAAAGGAGCTAGCACCATGGCACCCGCCAACCACCCCACATACCAGCCCAACGACACCACCTACGAGGCCCTCACCCAACTCGTCGCACCCTACAGCCTCTCACGCATCCAACTCGCCGAAGCCATCGGCATCGCCACCAAACCCACCATCAACACCTGGGTCAAACAGTGCTGCCCCAACCTCCCGCAAGGCGCCCCCGTACCCCTTGAACCCATCCTGCGCTACCTACACGAAACGCACCTGCCCAACCCCAAAAAATGGCCCGGCAACCACCCCTACGACCAGTACATCCTCGAAAACATCACCGCACGCATGCTCGCCCGCGCCGTCGCCACCACCTTCAGCGGAGCCAACTACCGCAAACTCGTCACCCTCACCGCAACCCTCATACTCCTCACCCGCTACTGGGACGGACCCAACGAAACCTTCCTCACCCTACTCGACCCCCAACCCAGCCACGAAACCGAAGAACACCTACAGCAGGCCATCAAGAAAACCTCCAACGTCATGCGAGACATCCTCAACGACCTGCTCCTCCCCACCCTGCACACCGCCCGCGGAACCTACCCCACCCACCAGGCACACCTCCTCACCAGCTACGCCCTCGCCGCCGGATACTACGCAGGCAACCACCCCCACGAAACCCTCAACGGCATCCACACCTCACTCGCTGCAGCAGACCGCACCAACGCCCTACCCGACGCCGAACTCACCCGCTACGTCGCAGACTTCCTCAACGCCGGCTCCTACGCCACCCACGACGACGCCGCCCTCGGATGGACCCACCCCAGCCAACGCAACCTCATCCTGCACGGCAGCTACGGCAGCTACGAAACCGCCACACAACTCATCGCCCACCTGCCCCACGCCCACCACGCCATCGCCTTCAGCGCCCCCGAAGGCACCACCAGCGCCCTAGCACCAGAACGTCGCGACGCGTTCACCCTCTACCTCTGCTACCTGCTCCTCGACGACGAAGACTCCACCGAAAAGCAAGCCGCCGACCTCTACCGCGCCGAACACTGGGCCACACAACAGACCCACACCACCAACCGCGTAGCACACGCCGAAACCCCCAAAACCGCCACCCCCGAACCCGAAGCCACCCTGCCGGACGCCCCCGCCAACCACCTGCTCATCCTGCCCCTCGACACCCCCGCCGGCGGCCCCGACGACCTCGCCGCACAACAAAACGACGCCTGGGACGCCATCGAAAACCTCGCCATGACCGTCGACGAAAACATCAGCCTCACCGGCACCATCAGCTACCCCCTACGCCCCGGCGAACACCTCGCCGTCCTCGCACCCCTAGACGTACTCGCAGGCTTCGGCCGGCACCTCAAAGCCGACCAGCGCAACAACAGCCAACACGACAACTTCCTCGAAAACTCCGAGATACAAGCCCTCAACCACGGCATGCGCCTGCGCGCCGTCATCGACCTCGGCCCCGAACACCTCAAAGTCAACACCAAAACCCGCCTCGGCCTAGGCCTCCTACACGTATTCAACACCGGTGAAAAACCCCAAGGATCCGTCTACCTCGGCTCCCTCGACGACATGCCGCTCTACCAGCAGACCGAACACACCGGAACGCCCGAACTCACCACCGCAGCCGCACAAATCCAAGAAACCGCCTGCGGCTACCTCACCCGCGGCGAAATCACCCCCGAAGACATCAGCAGCGGCGTCATCGTAGCCTCCAACGCACTCAAAAACGCCTCCTTCGACGAACTATTCACAAACCCCGCCTCCACCAACACCCCCGTAGAAAGCCTGAGCCTACTCACCAGCCTCACCCGAAAACTACCCGCACTGCTCGAAACCCTACCCGGAACCCTCAACGTAGACGTACCGCACCTGCGCACCCCCGAAGACCGGCAATCCATCCCGCGCGGCGAAGAACACGACATCACCATCGCCCACCTCGTAAGCACCGAAAAAGTGCTCACCAAAATCACCGGCCGTCAGATACACGACGCACACTACGGCGACCTAGAAGGCAACCTACAGCGCATTCGCATTCTCGACACCCACACCCTCGGCCACTACTCCCGCTACGGAGTGCTACCCGCCGAAGGCCACTACCTGCGCTCCTTCAACCTGAGCGACACCATTCACCTCACCCAGGCCAACGACATCGTGGTCTACCCCTCCTACGACCAGACCCACGGAGGCCCCGCCGTCTACCTCAGCGAACACGGAGGAGAAGCCATCGACAAAGGCCTAACCGTACTGCGCTTCAGCCGCTACACACCCGGCGAATCCAACGCCCACACGACCCGCGAATACCGCCAACGCGCCCAGCTACTCGCGCACCTTCTGCAAGCGCTACTACGCGGCCTTACCGAAGGAACCGCGTTCGGCATCAGCACCCACATGGCCCCCGAAAAACGCAAAGCCGCCGCAAACCTCAAAGGCTGGGAAAAGAAGCCGCTACCCTACATCGACGCGCTTGCCGGTCGCACCAACGACCTCGAATGGTTCAGTGAACCCATCGAAGAACCCCGAGGCGCGGCAAATACCGCCGCCGAAGAAACGACCGCCGAGGGGAACGGGGATGCACCCACCACCCACCCGGTCGCACGCTATCTGGCCAACCAGCTCAACGCCTTCGACACAGCCGAAGCTGCCCTCGCCGAAGCCCTACACCAGATACGGGCCGTCCGCAGCCGCTATGAACGCGACCTCATGGACAACCGCCTCGACATCCGCTCCACCCAGCACGTTGCGGTCACTCGAAAGAACATAGAAGCAGAAGAACTAGCCCGGATCCTGCGAGCAGTAAAGGCCGAAGCACTGGGACTAGCCGTCACCGGGGAACCCGAGATTGAAACCCCGCTCGGCTACCCGATGGAACTACCCGACTAACCCATACCCGCTCACCCACCCCAACAAGGCCACCCCGGGGTATCGAAACCAGACCACCCAAACCACGAAGTTTCGCTTACCCCGGGGTAAAGTACCCCGCACACACCACACCCAAAAAATCAGGCATTCTAGAAACATCACCGCCGAGCACCCCACCGCAACACCGCGGATCGCTAACTCACCACGCGAAGGAGCCCGGCGCCCCAAGCACCATAGGATGCCGCGCGCAGAGAGCATCCACAGACCGAAAGGAACAAACAATGGCCGAAAAGGATTGGGAACTGACCGTCCTCTCCCAGCTCAACGACCTCGGCTGGGAACTGACCAACGGCACCGGCATTCAGCCCGGCACCAGCTACACCGAGCGCGAACGCGCAACCCGCAAGCCGAACTCAATCCTGCCCACCTACAGCGCCTTCCGCCACGGCCGCGAATCCAACGAATCACTACTTATCCCCGGTGAGATCAAGGACGCCCTGCGCCGCCTCAACCCCGACGCCACCGAAGACCAGCTGCAGAAGGCCTACACCACCCTGACCCGTCGCCGTAACGGCAACCTCGTACAGGACAACAAGGATGCGCTCGACCAGATGCGCGCCGGCATCCCCGTCGAAACGAAGGCCCCCGACGGCACCCTGCGCACCCGCAACCTGCAGATCATCTCCGAAAACACCGACCAGAACACCTACCTGGCCGCGCAGCAGGTGACCGTCATCTTCAACGGCCGCACCTACCGCCTAGACGTCGTCATGTACTGCAACGGCCTGCCCGTAGGCATTATTGAGCTCAAGGACCAGGGTAAGAAGCTCAGCGAAGCCTACAACCAGATGGTCACCTACCAGAGCGAAATCCCGCAGGCCTTCACCTACAACATCGTCACCATCATGGGCCAGCCCGACGAAGCACGCTACGGCACCATCGGCACCCCGCTCTCACACACCGCACAGTGGAACTACGACGCCGATGGCGCAGAGACCCCCAACGGCACCTACGACGACGAACACGGCCGCTTTAGCACCCAGCTCAGCCGCATCGTACAGGCCTTTGGAACCCCCGACATCCTGCTCGATATGATGCGACGCTTCACCCTCTTCGTGAGTACCGGCACCGACAACAACCAGCCCCATGCCAAGATCCTGGCCAAGGCCCACCAGTTTTATGCCGTACGTGAGGCACTCGACCGCGCCGTGAAGACCCACACCGGCAGGGGACAGGTAGGCGTCGTCTGGCACACCCAGGGATCCGGCAAGTCCTACTCCATGCTCTTCTTCGCCCGCGCCGCCATGCGCGAGAAAGCACTGCACAACCCCACCATCGTCGTGGTCACCGACCGCACCGACCTGGACAGCCAGCTCTACACCACCTTCAAGAGCGCCGAAAGCGTGCTTCCCGAGAAGCCCATCCAGTTCGAATCGCGCCGCGAACTCAAGAACCGCCTCAACGACATTCAGGCCGGCGGTATCTTCTTCACGACCCTGCAGAAGTTCGGCCTGGAAGAAAACGACGAGAAGTTCCCGCAGCTCTCCGACCGCTCAAACATTATCGTCATGGTTGATGAGGCGCACCGCTCCCACTTCGAAACCCTCGAAGGTTACGCGCACAACCTCAACATTGCGTTGCCTCACGCCAAGTATATTGCGTTCACCGGAACCCCCATCGACAAGGAAAACCGGAGTACCCGAGCCATCTTTGGCGATTACATTCACACCTACAGCTTCGACCGCGCCGTCGAAGAGGGGGCAACGGTGCCGCTGCTTTACCAGCTGCGCCACGTCAAGATGAACAAGTCTGAAGAAGCTGAAGTGGCCGGCAAGTCCTTCGACGAACTCTACGACCTGTTCGAAGCAGAAATCGCCGCACAGACCACGCTCGAACAGACCACGGTCATGAAGATGCTGGTTTCCGAAGAGCGTCTCAGCGAAGTCGCCAAGAACATCGTGGAGCACTGGGAAGAACGCCGCGAGTACATGCGTGACGAGATGAACTGCCAGACCGGCAAGGCTATGGTCGTCACCTCCTGCCGTGAGCACGCCGTGCGACTCTACCACAAGATTGCGGAGCTGCGCCCCGACTGGGCCCCCGAAGGCGGCGCACAGGACATCAAAACCGGCCGCATGCAGGTGCTGATCTCTGGTACCACCGGCGACCCTGAAGAACTCGCCCCCTTCCGCCGCAACAGGGCAGCATCCAGCGAGGTGGAGCGCCGCATCAAGGACCCCAAGGATCCGCTGGAAATCATTATCGTGGCCGACCGCCTGCTCACCGGCTTCGACGCGCCTGTACTGCACACCATGTACATGGACCGCGTGCAGAAGGAACACAACCTGATGCAGACCATCGCCCGCATTAACCGCACCTACAAGAACAAGCAGTCCGGCCTGATTGTTAGCTTCATGCCCATGCACACCAACCTGCATAAGGCGCTGAGTCAGTACGCAACCGGCCGAGGAGAAGTCAACTTCGACCCGACCACCCGCGCGCTGAAGCTCCTGGAAGCCCTTCAGAATACCTACGCTCAGCTCACCGAATACCTGGGGACCGACTGGTACGCCGTGGCTGAAGCCCACGCCAACGGCGATGACCACCCGCAGGAATACACCCATGCATTGATTCGACTGCAGAATAAGGTCCTCGGTTACGAGCAGGACGCAGAACGCTCAGCCCAGGGCGGAGGGACTCAGATTTCTAAGAATCTGGGCGCTGTGATTGACCTGTACCGTCAGCTCGTTCCCGTCCGGGAGACGCCCGACATCGCTAAGGTGCTGACCCCGGCCATGATTGCGCGACTCGAATTCCTGCGTGAAGTGCACAAGGGCGTGAAGAACCGCCGCCTGACGGACCGCGCCTACGGTCACGTTGCAAACCCTGAAGAGATTAAGCGTCAGATGGCACGGCTCTTCAACGAATCCGTGGAAAGCAACGGAACCAGCATCATCGCGGCGGATGACGAAGGTGAGACCATCATCGACCTTCGCATGCTGACTGATGACGCCATCGAGCGTCTTTCTGACTTGGAGGTTGCCTCCCTGGTGGCGCAGAACGTGGCTGATGTGGTGACCATGCAGATTCGGAGCTCCCTGAAGGGGCAGCAGGTGCGCGTTGTGTATTTCATGAAGCGTCTTGAGGAGCTGCTGAAGCACTATAACTCCCTGGAGCAGAAGAGCACTCAGGACCTGAAGGATTTACTGCAGGCTATCCGTGCGCTGGCGTTTGAGGCGGAGCATGATGGGGAACGTGGCTCCCGTCTGGGCCTGTCTGCCCAGGAAGTACGGGTCTTTGACGAGCTGTGCGCCGTTGATGTTCTGAGCCAGAATCTGGAGGAAGATGAGCTGGTAATGTTGGCTCACCAGCTGAAGGACTCTGTCATTGGAGCTGCGTCTCTGGATACGGCGGATAACACCGGCAAGGCTACGTTGAAGGTGCAGATCCGCAGTAAGCTCCTCAAGTTCCGCCCGCAGCTTGGCTACTCTTCTGAAGAGTTTGAGAGTCTAGTGGGGGAGGTATTCGCCCACCTGGAGGATTTGAGCCTCTAACTCCTCCCTCTTACGCCGAGAAGCCACATGTGTTGTGAACACATGTGGCTTCTCGCGGTTAATGCGCGGTTAGCAGGTGGGTAATGACGACAGGCAGTACACGATTCGAGGCTCTGGGATATTCTGAAATTAGAAGATGCGCCAACCCGTCAAACGGTCCCGGGCATCGCACACCGTACAACCCAATTCACCCCGAATCTCAGCGAAGGAGCCACCATGGCAGCCACCCTCCCCGGAACCCTCCCCAGCGCCAACTACAAGCCGACCTACCGTTCCAACGGCGCCTGCGACGACCTCGCCGCACTCGTTGCACCGTACAGTCTCTCGCGTGCCCAGCTCGCTGAGGCTACCGGTATCGCTGACGAAGCGACCGTGAACAGCTGGGTTGAGCAGTGCTGCCCCGGCCTTGCCGCAGATGTGCCCGTGCCCCTCGAACCCGTGCTGCGCTACCTGGATGAAACCTACCTGCCCGACCCCGCCAACTGGCCCGGCACCAACGCCTACGACGAGTTCGTTCTCGAGAACATCGCCGCACGTATGCTCGCCAGCGTTGTCGCTGACACCTTCGGTACCGACCGTTCCGGCGACTATCGCGAGCTCCTCGCGCTCGCTGCAACCCTCGTGCTCATCGCCCGCTTCTGGGATGCCCCCGAAGAAGCATTCCTAACCATGCTCAACGCTGAGCCTACTGCGGATGCAGAAGAGTACCTGCAGGAGGCTATCGAAACTGCTCCCGAGTCGTTGCACCCGCTCCTCGCTGAGCTTCTGCTACCCGCTCTGCGTAAGGCGCGCGGTACCTTCACCGCCCCGGAGGCGCAGCTGCTGACCGGCTATGCTCTCGCCGCCGGACGTTACGCGGGCGAGCACCCGCACGAGACGTTGCACAGCATCCACGTTGCGTTTGCCGCGGCAGCGCAGAGTGGCGCCCTGCCCGATGCCGACCTGATTCGCCGTGTTGAAGAGGTCCTCAAGGCTGACTTTTCCGCCGGTCGAACAGGAGCCGGTACCAGCGCTACCGAGGCTAACTCGGAGCCGCACAGCGTCGTCCTGCCCGGCAACCAGGACGGCTACGAAACCGCCGCGCACCTGATTGCCGCCCTGCCGCAGGCGCACGACGTTATCGCCTTCAGCACCCTGCCCGGCGAAGGAATCGATGCGCTCGCTGATGACCGCCGCGCCGCCTTCACCCTGTACCTGTGCTACCTGATGCTCGGTGATGACGAATCCTCGGAGGAGCGTGCAGCGGAGCTCTACCGCGCCAACCGCGGGGAGTAGAGCTAGGTTTTCGCACCCTGTAAGCACTCCGAATTTGCAGACAGCCTGACCCGGCAGATACCCTGCTGGGTGCTCCCGCTGGCAGACGCTCAGAAGCCACATGTGTTTCGAAAAGCCACTAAAAACGTGGCTTCTCGAAACGCATGTGGCTTCTCGAGGTTAAGAGTTGGAGGGGATCATACCGCGACGGGTTCTTCGGTGCGTATCGCATGGTAGGTGGCGTCGCTGACCGTCACACCGTACTGGTGCGAAGCGAGCTTGAGGATTTCTTCCATCGTGTAAATACGGAACACACCGCCGTCGGTGACCTGCGCGTACTCGCGTAGTAGCTGGCGGTTAGCGAGCTGACGAACCGGTGTGCCGCTGGCAGAGGCGGCACGCACCTCCGCGCTATTGCGTAGCCACAGGTCGCGCACCCCGGCGGTCACGAAAACGCAGTCGGTACCCTTCATGCGGGTCGATGCCTCGGCAAGGCACTGGGTCCACAACGCAAAATCGGCGTCAAAGCTGGTGCTGGGCAGAAGCGGGTGGCCCTGCTTTACAGCCTCGGCGAGCTGTTGATTGTAACGTTCCGGGCTGGGGGCCGCTCCCACATGCCCGGTGAAGAGGCGGTTGAGGCGGGGGAGGATTGTGTCATCTTCGCGGCGGGCCACGTTAATGGAACCGGTATCGGTGGTGGGTTCGAGAATCCTCATGATCTGGGCGATGGAGTGGTCCAGCTGGTGGGTGACGGAACGTAGAGCACTCCAGGGGGAGCTGTTTTCTTCGGGGAGGGTCTCTTTGAAGGATGCGAGGGCGGAGCGCACACGATCTGCGGCTGCCGGTACGGGGGAGGTACCGTCGAGGGCCGCCCAGAATTCCTTAAGTGCCTGGTGGGGGAGGAAAGCATGGCCGCGTAGCTGTGAGAAGGCACGGATGATTTCGTTGCTGAGGCGAGCGGGGTATTGGTAGAGGCTAGCCAATGCGGTGGAGTCAAAGATGACGAGGATTCCGGGGTGAATCGATGATAGGGTGGCGCGATCGAGTTCCTTGTATTCGACGAAGTCGGAGTACAGGGTTCGTGTTTGTCGGGTGATTGACATGTGTCCCCTCCGGGTATGCGGGTATGGTCGGTCAAATGCGGGTGCCGGAGAAGTCGAAGAGAATATCCATTCCAGTGTATCGACCTCCGGGGGCAGGTGAGGGACTTTCTGGACAAATATTTGGTTTATTACATGCGTACCTGTCAAAGACGGGTATTGTTGCAGGTCGAGGCCTTATGAGAGGGTCTGCGAACACCGTGAAATGAGCCGCATGTGGTGTTTGAGCGGGTGTTTATGCCGGTTGCTGTTGTAGGTTCCGGCCTGGCTCTTTTGGGCTTCGGATGGGTAATCGCGGATTGTCTCTTGAGGGTTCTATTGGAAGTATAAAACAAAATATGCAGTTCAGTGCAAAATGTATGCGTTGTGTTACGCGCATACAGAACATGTAACGGAACTCGTGGGATAGTAGATGAACTTTTGCCCACTCCTGTAGACTTGAAATGATTGAAATTTAATAAAGGAGATAGAGTAATGTCAGAGCTGACCACTCAGAACCAGGCGGAGGAGCAGGCTCCGGCTCGCACCGTCGTCGTGGCAGAGGATGAGGCATTGATTCGCCTAGACATTGTCGAAATTTTGAAGGACCAGGGTTTCGACGTTGTTGCCGAGACTGATAACGGTAAGACCGCCGTTGAGCTCGCTCAGAAGCACCGCCCCGACCTGGTTCTCATGGACGTTAAGATGCCGATTATGGACGGCATCACCGCTGCGGAGGAAATCACCAAGGAGCAGATTGCCCCCGTGGTTCTTCTGACTGCCTTTAGCCAGAAAGAACTTGTGGACCGCGCAGTGGATGCGGGTGCCATGGCATACGTCGTCAAGCCCTTCACCCCTAATGACCTGATTCCGGCCATCGAGGTGGCCATGAGCCGTTACGAGCAGATTCGCGCGCTCGAGAAGGAAGTGGGCACCATCCGGGACCAGTTCGAAACCCGCAAGCTGGTGGACCGCGCCAAGTCCCTGCTCATTACCAAGATGAACCTGACCGAGCCGGAGGCATTCCGCTGGATTCAGAAGACCTCCATGGACCGTCGACTGTCCATGCGCGAGGTGTCTGACACCATCATCAAGCAGCTTTCCGCATAGACGGCTCCCATCTCGCCACTCAAAACAACGCGATTCGGTGCACTGCCATGGCAACGCGCAAGACGACCAAGGACGAATACGCGTCAATATCCTCGGGTGTTATCCCCTTTGACCCGTGCTTTTGCGCACTTCTCAAGTGACGAGAAACCCGATTGAAAGCACACGCACGACAGGCTAAAGAGACGAGGCAAACACTAAGATTTGCCGGCACACACGCAAGGCGTTAACAAGCGCCCCGACCCCCACAATGAAGCTGGAGGTCGGGGCGCTTGCGCTATATATGATGGATTGCGTTTGCGCGTCGCGGCGGGTCAAGCCGTTTAGCGCAGGTAACGGTTGAGTTCGTCGTCGGAGTCCTGCGGGCCGTTGAGTGGACGCGCGGTGGGCGAACCAGCCCAGAGCATACCAACTGTGCCCAGCATGACGCCGAGCCACCAGAAGGATCCCGGGTTATTCATGGCGGTCACCAAGCACACCAGCATCACGCCGATGGCGATGGGCAGAATAATGCGCTTGGCACGCACAATCTTGGGGTAGCGCTTGAAATAGGGGGTGCGCTCGCGGGCCATGGTCGTCCTTTCGTTGGGGGCGTTCCCTCTACCTTAGCTTAGGCTTTGGGACGGGGGATAAGCATATTGGTGATGCGTGCGGTGCAGGTGGTGCGGCCGCGCTCGTCCACAATGTCGATGGAGTGGATGCACAGCGTACGTCCCAGCTTAACTGCGGTGCAGGTTGCGGTGACCAGGCCGGATACCGCCGGGCGCACGTGGGTTGCGTTGATATCCACGCCGACCGCTACGAGGTCTTCGCCGCCGTGCACGCCGGATGCTAGCGAACCGAGGGTCTCTGCCAGGACTACATTAGCGCCGCCGTGCATCAACCCAATGGGCTGGGTGTTGCCGGCAACCGGCATGGTGGCGACGGCGCGTTCGGCGGTTAGCTCTTTGAACTTGATGCCCATGGCGGGGATCAGCTCGCCCATGCCGCGGGGGAAGTAAGAGTGTAGGTGCTCGGGAACGCCGGTCTCAATTAGCTGGGCTTTGATTTGCTCGGGGGTGAGTGTAGTGGGTGCCGCCGCGCGGACGGGTGCGTGCTGTGTGTTGTTTTCAGTCATGACTTCCAGTGTACTCCTCGGTTTTCGCTGCTTTGGGCGGGGTAGCTTTTCGCGAGTGCTTCCGGGTACGGGTCAGCCCCGCCTCCCGAACGGGGGAGACGGGGCTGAAAAACGCTATGGAAGCGGAGAGGATTAGGCGGAAATAGCTTCTGCCTTTTCGATGTCCTCGTCGCGGATTTCCTTATCGGGGTTCGTACCGCTTGCCTTGGAAATGTGCTCGGTCAGGGTTGCGATGGTCGCGTCACCGGTCACGTTGGTCGCGGTGCCCAAGGAATCCTGAGCCAGGTACAGAGCAATCATCAGGGCAATCATGGATTCATCAAAACCGAGCATGGACTGCAGTAGACCAATTGCGGTCATCACGCCGCCGCCGGGAACGCCGGGAGCAGCAACCATCATCACGCCGAGCACCAGAATCATGGGAATCAGTGAACCAAAGTCGGGGTGCTGACCGGTCATGAACAGCACTGCCACCGAGCAGGAGGTAATGGTGATCATGGAGCCGGAGAGGTGAATGGTCGCGCACAGCGGGATGGCGAAGTCCACCACGCGAGGGGAGATGCCGGACTTCTTTGCCGAACGCACGGTCACCGGGATGGTCGCAGCCGAAGACTGGGTACCGATTGCGGTGAAGTATGCCGGGAGCATGGTCTTGAGCATCTTGAAGGGGTTGCGGTGAGAGACTGCGCCAGCCACCGAGTACTGCAGGGTCAAGGTAATCCAGTGCAGAGCAAAAATCATGAGGAAGACAAAGATGAAGACCGTGAGAATCTTTGCCACCTGACCGGCGAGGGTCATGTTTGCGAACACACCCAAAATGTGCACGGGCAGCAGGGGGATAATCACGTAGCTGAGCATCTTCTCAACGATGACCTGGAAGTCCTCAAAGAGGTTCAGCATCGCACGGGTCTTCAAAGCGGTAATGCCCAGGCCCAGGATGAAGGAGAGAATTAGTGCGCTGAGCACGCCCATAATCGGGGTCAGCTCGAAGGAGACGTAACCCTTGGAGAGTGCATTCTCGGGGTTATCGAAGGAGGCGAGCTGCTGGCCCTTCAGGATGATGGGGTAGAGCAGCAGTGCGCTGGCCAGTGCCAGGAAACCAGCAAGGATGCTGGAGAGGTACGACAGGCCCACGGTGATGCCGAGCATCTTGCCAGCACCCTGCGCGAGAGAACCGATGCCGGGCACGATGAAGCCGATAATAATCAGCGGAATCGCGAAGCTCAGGAAGGCGCTGAATACGGTAGAGAAGGAGACGAAGAGCTGCACAATGAGGTCGGTGGGGATGGCTGCACCGGTGGCGTCATTGATGCCGCTAATCATTCCGGGGGTGAAGAGACCGATGAGCACACCCGCGCCGATTGCGATTGCAATCCACAGGATCAGGGGGATTTTTTTGAGTACCTTCATGGGTTCCTAAATGAGGGTTTGTTGTGTGTGGAGCGCGGGGTGCCCTCACTGTGTGTGCGTGTGAATTCTGGGCAGGGTTTTGCCTGTGAATGCACGGGGTGTGGGGGTTTCCTACGCTGGAGGCGATAATTAAGGTTATATATTATCCGGAAACTGTATTACTATCCACCTCACATAGTGTCTTGGGGCACAATATTTGTGAGAAAAACTCACTAAACACACCCCACCGGTACTTATATATGAGGTAAAACTCTTCCCGCTCACACGGGCAGTCCGCCATACGGTACAGCGCCGGCACCTCGTGCGGCAGGGGTGACTCGCGCCGAAACCTGCGGGACCGGAATCGATACACTAGAGGGGTGACTACTGCGAATAACACCCTCCTGCTCATTGACGGACACTCCCTGGCGCTGCGCTCCTTCTTCGGCATCTACACCATGGCCGAAAAGACCGGCCAGCACATCTTCGTGCGCAGCGACGGCCAGCACACCGAGGCCGTGCACGCCTTCCTCTCCACCCTGCTGAGCATCATCAAAGACAACCAGCCCAGCCACATTGCCGTTGCCTTCGACCTGCCCGGCGGCACCTTCCGCACTGCCGAATACGGCGAATACAAGGGCGGCCGCAACGCCATTCCTGAAGCCTTCAACGGCCAGATTGACCTCATCCAGAAGATGCTCGGCGCGCTGAACATCCCCGCGCTCACCTACGAAAACTACGAGGCCGACGACATCGTCGCCACCCTGACCCGCCGCGGCACCGAAGCCGGCTACAAGGTCCTCATCCTCTCGGGTGACCGTGATATCTTCCAGCTCGTCACCGACGAGGTCACCCTGCTCTACCCGGTCACCACCGGCCCCTCCAAGGGCATTCAGCGCATGGACCCCGCCGCCATCGAAAAGAAGGCCAAGGTGCCCCCGCACATGTACCCCGACCTGGCCGCCCTCACCGGCGAGCAGGCCGATAACCTGCCCGGCGTGCCCGGCGTGGGCCCCGGCTTCGCCGCCAAGTGGCTCGGCGAGTACGGCTCCCTGCAGGGCGTGCTCGACAACCGTGACAAGATTGGTGGCAAGAAGGGCGAAGCACTACGCGACAACATTGACAACGTCATGCGCAACCGTCGCCTCAACCAGCTCGTCAACGACCTCGACCTGGACGTCACCCTCGAAGACACCGCCTTCACCCCCGACCTGGATGCACTCAACACCTTCTTCGACGAGGTGGAGTTCCGCACCATCCGCAAGCGTGCCGCCGACACCCTCGGCCCCATCGTGCGCGCCGCCGGTTCTGCTGGCGCTACTAGCTCTGCCGCAGAAGCGGGGGAGGAGGGCGCCACCAAGAAAGCTCCCACCGGCCCGGTTTACGCACCCATCCCCGTCGAGGCACCGCAGGAGGCCACGGATGCGGTCGCCTTCCGTGCCTTCTGTGCCGCCGCGGCCGAAGAGAACTACGGTGAAACCCCCGAAGGTGCACTCGTCCCCGTGCCCGAACGCCTCGAAGGCGCCGTGACCCTCTACCCGGTCACCAACCTGCCCGTAGCACGCCCCGCCATCGGCGACGCACCCGCCGTCAAGGTCACCAAAACCAAGATCCGCGCCGCCGAAGAAAACCCCGATCTGCTCGGCGTGCTCCTCACCAGCAAGAGCACCAGCCTCTGGATTGACACCCGCAGTATCGATCCAGAACTCGACGCCGCCCTCGCCGCCTGGCTATCCGACGAAGCCGCCCGAAAAATCGTCATGGACCTCAAGGTTCAGCGCAAACTCCTGCGCGCCTACGGCTACGAACTCGCCGGCGCCGTCGAAGACCCCGCACTGTCCTCCTACATGTGCGGCTTCATTCCCACCGCAACCCGCAAGCTCTTCTCCGAACGCATGGAAGACCTCGCCGAACGCTACCTGTGGATCCCCAAGGAACCCTACGCGCAGCTGGTCTTCCAGCCCGAAGAAGACGAGGCAGAACCCTCCCTCTTTAGCCTGCCCGGCGAAACCGAACCGGTTGAGAACCTGCGCTACTTCACGCAGATTAGCCGCCTCATCCACGAGCTTGCGCGCCTGCTGCACTACGAAATGGAAGAGCACGGCCAGCTGAAAGTCTACGAAGACATCGAGCTGCCGCTGCTCTATGTGCTCGCCGATATGGAGCAGGCAGGCATCGCCGTCTCCGATGCGCTCCTGACCGAGCTACACGACACCTTCTCTGCACGAGCCAACCAGGCACAGGACGCCGCACGCGCCATCATTGGCGAGGAGGTCATCACCGAGGACGGCAAGGAGCCGCTGAACCTCGCCTCCATCAAACAGCTGCAGACCGTGCTCTTCGACAAGCTCGCCCTGCCGCACACCCGCAAGATTAAGTCCGGCTACTCTACCGACGCCGAATCCGTCACCGAGCTGCTCTCCAAGATTTCGCCCGAATCCGACGGCGCCGCGTTCCTGGGTGCGCTCATCGCCTACCGCGACAACATCAAGCTCGCCCAGACCGTCGAGGGCCTGCAGAAGGCCGCCACCGAGGACGGACGCGTGCACACCACCTTCCAGCAGGGTGTCGCATCCACCGGCCGACTCTCCTCGACCGCGCCGAACCTGCAGAACATTCCGATTCGTACAGAGGAGGGCCGTCGCATCCGCGGTGCCTTCATCGTGGCTCCCGAGCCCATCGACGGCGTGGAGTACGAGGGTCTGCTCACCGCCGACTACTCGCAGATTGAAATGCGCATCATGGTGCACCTGGCTGCCGACGAGAAGCTCATCGCGGCCTACGAAGCGGGGGAGGACCTGCACCGTTACGTCGGCTCCGAGGTCTTCGGCGTCGCCCCCGAGGATGTCACCCCCGAGCAGCGCTCCAAAGTGAAGGCCATGTCCTACGGCCTGGCGTACGGTCTGTCCCGCTTCGGCCTGGCCAAGCAGCTGAACATCAGCTCTGACGAGGCGGGCGAGCTGCGCACCAACTACTTCAAGCGCTTCGGACGCGTGGGTCGCTTCCTGCGCGGCGTGCTCAAGCAGGCACACCAGGACGGCTACACCGAAACCATTTTCGGCCGCCGCCGCGTGCTGCCCGACCTGGATTCGCCGAACCGTACCCGCCGCGAAGCCGCCGAGCGTGCTGCTCTCAACGCCCCGATTCAGGGCACCGCCGCGGACATCATCAAGATCGCCATGATCAACATTCACCGCCGCCTGCGCGAGGAGGGTTTGAAGACCCGCATGCTGCTGCAGGTGCACGACGAAATCATCCTTGAGGTTGCCGCCGGCGAGCGTGAAGCCGCTGAACGCGTGCTCGTCGAGGAGATGAGCGGTGCCGCCAGCTTGCGCGTTCCTCTGGATGTGCAGGTCGGCTGGGGTAAGTCCTGGCAGGAGGCGGGCCACTAGGCTTAGCTCCTCAGTTTCCGCATGGAAAGGCGGTTATCGTCCTCGTTCCTACAGGGAACCCGCCCTCGCTTCGCTTCGGGCACCCTGATGTCACTACGGACGACACCGCCTTTTCGCGCTGGGGCACAGTGCGGGTGCGGCCGCGTTTTCCGGATGCGCCCTCAGGGTGTCAGCCCGGACGCTCTCCGATGCGGAGCGAGGAGAAGGCGGAGCGTCCGGGTGACGGGTGCCCCTGCGTAGGCGCGGAGGAAATATGCGGCGCCCCGCCCCTCCCGTGTTGAGAGGAACGAGGACGAACGCCGTCCCGCAATCCCCATCTCAAAAGCCCCAAATAAGTGGGTAATCTCGGGCGCGCATCCATTGACGACACGCCCGGGATTCCCGTAAACTGTTAATCGCGTGTACCAACGTATGGGTTTTTGCACCCGTTTTACGGGAATAACCTTCCGGAAAAACGAGTTATATCTTCCGTGCACCTGCTGAAGCGTCTTCGCTTCGGTGGCGGTACACATTGTAAGTATCCGTCAGCTCGACGTTTCCTCATCCCAATCATGGTGTTCGCGGCCCTATGCCGTGCGTACCGGGGTGAAAAAGTGAGCCGGCCGGCGCCTCCGCACGGGGGAGTCGAACGGCGAACCGGCGGCGTCGACCTATTAGAAATCCAATTGGAGCCCTCACTACATGAGCACCAACATCCCTCAGGTCGCAATTAACGACATCGGCGACGAGCAGGCATTCCTCGAGGCTGTCGACAAGACCATCAAGGTTTTCAACGACGGCGATCTCGTCTCCGGCCAGGTCGTCAAGATCGACCACGATGAGGTTCTGCTCGACATCGGTTACAAGACCGAAGGCGTCATCCCCTCCCGCGAGCTGTCCATCAAGCACGACATTGACCCCTCCGAGGTTGTCGAGCTCGGCTCCGAGGTTGAGGCACTCGTCCTCACCAAGGAGGACAAGGAAGGTCGCCTGATCCTCTCCAAGAAGCGCGCACAGTACGAGCGTGCATGGGGCGACATCGAGAAGATCAAGGAAAACGACGGCGTCGTCACCGGCACCGTTATCGAGGTTGTCAAGGGCGGCCTCATCCTCGACATCGGTCTGCGCGGCTTCCTGCCCGCATCCCTCGTCGAGATGCGCCGTGTCCGCGACCTCGCTCCCTACATCGGCCAGCAGCTCGAAGCTAAGATCATCGAGCTGGACAAGAACCGCAACAACGTTGTTCTGTCTCGCCGTGCATACCTGGAAGAGACCCAGTCTGCAGTCCGCTCCTCCTTCCTCAACGAGCTGGAGAAGGGTCAGGTCCGCGAGGGCGTTGTCTCCTCCATCGTCAACTTCGGTGCATTCGTGGACCTGGGTGGCGTGGACGGTCTGGTTCACGTTTCCGAGCTGTCCTGGAAGCACATCGACCACCCCTCCGAGGTTGTCGAGGTTGGCCAGCCCGTCACCGTCGAGGTTCTCGAGGTGGACCTGGACCGCGAGCGCGTCTCCCTGTCGCTCAAGGCAACCCAGGAAGACCCGTGGCAGGCATTCGCCCGCACCCACGCTCTGGGCCAGATTGTTCCCGGCAAGGTCACCAAGCTCGTTCCCTTCGGTGCATTCGTGCGCGTTGAGGACGGCATCGAGGGCCTCGTCCACATCTCCGAGCTGGCAACCCGCCACGTTGACCTGGCTGAGCAGGTCGTCTCCGTTGGTGAAGAGGTCTTCGTCAAGATCATCGACATCGACATGGACCGCCGCCGCATCTCCCTGTCCCTCAAGCAGGCAAACGAGGGCGTTGACCCCAACGCTACCGAGTTTGACCCGGCTCTGTACGGCATGGCCGCAGAGTACGACGAGGCCGGCAACTACAAGTACCCCGAGGGCTTCGACCCCGAGGCTAACGAGTGGCTGGAAGGCTTCGACGCACAGCGCGAGGCATGGGAAGCACAGTACGCAGAGGCACAGGCTCGCTTCGAGGCTCACAAGGTTCAGGTTGCTAAGGCTCTCGAGGCTGACGCAGAGGCTGCAGCAGCAGCTCCCGCAGCAGCTGAGCCCGCACCGACCTCCTACTCCTCCGAGGAGCCCGCTTCCGCAGGTACCCTCGCATCGGATGAGGCACTGGCTGAGCTCCGCAAGAAGCTGACCGGCAACTAATCTGCCGCTCAGATGAGCACCCATCAGGCGTAATAGCCGATAGGTAACTCCCGCGTGGGGTACCTAGAGCAGGGGAACCCCCTCATCTCCCGTTTGGGAGGTGAGGGGGTTCTTTGCGTTATCGGGAGGTTGGGCTCCGGGATAGGTTTTTGGGCGCCGGGCGTTGAGGGATTTTTAGGCGGTGGTCATTTGCTGCCACACGGCGCGCACCTGCTGAGCGGTTTCCTCCAGCGAGCCGCCGTTATCGATAATCCAGGTGGCGACCGCCTCACGCTGCTCGTCGGTTGCCTGCGCGGCGATGCGGGCGCGCGCATCCTCCTCGCTCATGCCGCGCGAAGAGACCAGGCGATGCAGGCGGGTCGCCAGGGGAGTGCGCACCACGACCACGCCCTCAAAAGCGGACGGGTCGCCGCTCTCCACGAGTAGCGGAATGTCTTCCAGTATGATGCCGCTGAAACCGGGGTCGGACTGCGCCTGCTCCACCAGCTGCGCGGCGCGCTCACGAATAGCGGGGTGCACCATCGCGTTCAGGCGCAGGCGTGCCTGCTCATCATTGAACACGATACGCGCCAGGGCGGGGCGGTTGAGGCGGCCTTCCTCATCGAGCAGATGCTCACCGAACACGGCGACCGTGCGGGCGAGCACCGCCTCGCCGGGCTCCATGAGGGATCGGGAGATAGCGTCCGCATCCACCAGGAACGCACCCTGTTCCACGAAAAGGGCGGCGATGGTGCTCTTGCCGCTGCCGATACCGCCGGTCAGGGCATAACGGCGCACAGGCTTAGCCGAAGAGGCGGATGAGGATTGCTTGGACATGGGACGGGGCTCCTGACGGGCTGTGCCACAATAGATAGGTACCGATTAGAGGAGGACACATGCAGGAAGAAACCCGCGCCAACCGTTACCTTGTGCCGCGCGGTGATGAGCCCTACGAGAGCCTCCTCGAGATTAAGCGTAGCGAATTTATCGGTCACATCAAGCGCGTGAGCACCGTTGAGGAGGCCCGCGCCTACATCGAATCGGTGCGCAAGACCTACCACGATGCTCGCCACGTGTGCTCGGCGTTCGTGATTGGTGCCGACCGCGATATTCAGCGTTCCTCGGATGACGGTGAGCCCGCCGGTACGGCAGGCATCCCCATGATGCAGGCGCTGCTGGCGCGCCAGACTCGCGAAGATGGCACCGCTGACCTCTCCGACGTGGTGGCCGTGGTCGTGCGCTACTTCGGCGGCATTAAGCTGGGGGCGGGTGGCCTAGTGCGTGCCTACACTGATTCGGTGGTGCAGACCCTGGACTCTGCTCAGTTTGATTCGCGTGAGCGTCTGCGCGTGGGTCAGGTACCCAGCTCGCACGCGGAGGCGGGTCGCTTGGAGAACGATATGCGCGCCGCGGGTCTGAACGTGCTGGGCACCGAGTACGGCGCGGAGGGCGCGGACATCTCGGTGGGCGTGTTTGACCGTGCGGAGGAGCTGGCGCGTGCGGAGGAGCTGGTGGTGAGCCTCAGCTCAGGCGCGGCGAGCGTGACCTGGGGAGAGACTCGCTGGGTGGACCTTCCGGCCTAAGGATCTGGCTGTTTCTAAAAATCTAGCCGCTAAGTCACCCGCATAAGCTACCGCAACCCAAAAGAAAGCTTAACCTTAGTTAATAGTTACTCTAACCCTAGTAATTGCCCGTCGTTGTTGATAGGGTAAAAGGGACGCCAAAAGGCTTATTCAATATCTGAGGTCGTGATAGTGTGGCGCAGCAGGGCATCATCCCCCATGGAGCAGAGGAACCCGCCAACGCAATGGGAAGGGCGGCAACCCTCACCCGTCAGCAGAAGACCGCGGGAGCTCCCACCCAGCTTGAACCGGCGACCGTCGCGCAACTCCTCGACGCTTACCGCAAGCAGAACCTTGGCACCCTCCTGGGCGTACTTACCCGCCGACCCGGCGAGTTCGCCCGCCAGCTAGGCCGCCTCAGCCGCCTCTTCCCCCAGCACGTGGCGGCTATCGCTGAGGCCTTCGCATCCGTGGGTCGAACGCTACCCCTTGACGAGCTCGTGCGCCTGCACAACCGCTACTCCAACGCCGCCCGCGGTGTGGGGGAGAAGCTCAGCCTCGACAACTCACGGATGCTTCACCTCATCCAGGCTCCGGCGCTCAGCCGTGAGGGGGCCGGGCACCTGCTCATGGCCATCGAACTCTGCATGGCCGGTCGCCTGCACGGCCTGACCGTCTCCATGCCCTCCACCGAGGCGTTTGCCCCCGCCGAACAGTCCCCGAGCCTCGGCTCCTGCAACCCCGCCCTGAACGGTGCCCTCAACGCCTTCGAACCGATCGGGTGGGAACCTTTCTCCCTGAATGGCAGCCAAGTTCTACTTGCTTCCGGTGTGCGCGATATCCCCGACGGCTACGAGCTGTCCCTCTGGCTCCTCGACGACGACTACCGGTGCCGGGCTCGCGTGGAGCGTGGTGCCCCGCGCGTGTGCGTGGCCAGCTTCCATGACGAGGAAGTTATCACCCGAACCGTGGAAGAAACCGGGTCGGGTGAAGCCGGTCTGGTCGAGAACTACCGCGTGGAAGAGTACGCGGAGCTGGACTTCCTCAACGCCATGGACCGGCAGGTACGCTACGTGGCCGTAACCGCGAAAACGGGAGAACCCCTCCCAACCTCGCTGGATGTTCCCGAGCCTTGGGGCATGGATTCCCTCAGCCCCTTCGTGGACGGGCGCTTTATCTTGCCGGATGTGCGCGCAGCGGAGGTCACCTCCACCGGAGGTCTGCGGACCCGCACCCACAGCGGCATGCTTCCGGTTGTGCGAGCCCCCGGCCGCACCGTGTGCGCGGTGATTGACCTGTACAAACAGCGCATCAACACTCCGGGAGTGGGTATTCCCGCGGGCCTGAGTGTGGAAGACGAGGAACGCACGATGCAGCTGATTTTGAGCGCTCTGAATGGCTACCTGCCGCTGACGAATAGGGCGCTGATGAACCTCGCCGGAGCGACCGTGGAGGTGCGCTAACGTTGCGGTCGACTAACGCTGAACTCGACTAACGCTGTGGCACACCACGGCTACAAACCAATAAAATACCGCCCGGAACCATGCTGTGAGAACGGTCCCGGGCGGTATGTGTTTAATGAACTAGCCGGTCGCCAGGTGAGCTAGCCGCCGGATGAGCTAGTTTCGGATTAGTTAGTTGCGGGGCCCTGGCCGTTGATGATGCGCTGAGCCTCATCATCGGTCAGCTGGTAGCCGTAGAAGGTCGAGTAGAACTCGCGGGTCTCCTTGACCAGATCAACATCCTTGAACTGCTCGGGGTGGAACTGCTTAGCGGCCCACAGAATCTGCAGAGCCTCCTCAGCGGAGTAACGGTCCCAGTTGAAGGTACCGACCGGGTTCTTGATAATCTTGCCGTTCTTCACCGCCGGAACGTCAGCCCACGCGGCGTCAGCCTTGATCGCGTCAACGCCCTTCTGCGCATCCGCGCCACCAATGATGATGTACTCCGGCTGCGAGGCAATAATCTGCTCCAGAGAAATGTTCTTCAAGTTCTCCACGCCGTCCAGCGAGTTTTGAGCACCAGAGAGCTTCATCCACTCGCCAATCAGGGACTTGGAGCCATCCACCTTGGTCAGGTCGGAGCCGCCGGAGATGTGCAGAACCTTCGGGTTCCCCTTGACGTCCTTCAGACGTTCCTTGATGAGGTTCTCGTTCTTCTCCAGGTAAGCCAGGTACTTGTTCGCGCGATCGATAGCGTCGTTGGTACCGATGACCTCAGCGGTCAGCTCAACGGTGCGCTTCAGGTCAGCAAAGTTCTGGAACTCAACGTGCACGGAGGGGATGTCGGCAGCGGAGGTCTTGGAAATCTGGTCCTTCGAAGAGGCCAGCACAACGTCAGGCTTGTCAGCCAGCAGCTGCTCCATGTTCACGTCGGTGCCCTTCACGGGGGCGTCGACCTTGTCAATACCGGGGTGAACCTGCTTAAACCACTCGAGGGACTTCACAGCGGTGGTGGTAGCGGACAGCTTGTCGGCACCGCCCAGTAGCAGAACAATCTGGTTGTTAGCGTGCCACAGGTCAGCGATGCGCTCGGGGTGAGTCGGGACGGTGACCTCCTTGCCATCAATGTCCTTGATGACCTTGGTGCCGTCGCCGTTGTCCTTCACGAAGAAGCTGGTGTGCTTCTGCGCTGAGTTGCTCGATGCCGGTGCTGAGACCGAGGAGGAGGCAGCTGCGGAGGAGGACGAAGATGCGGTGTTAGCGGCACCGCAACCGGTCAGCGCAGCCAACAGCAGGGAAGTGGTCAGGGCAATGCCGGTGTGGAACTTCGTAATCTTCATGGTGTGTCTTTCTTTGTTGTACAACGGATAAGTTGACAAATGTACCGGTGGCGATGTGGGAGAGGACAGGCGTGCTAGGGGGGGGTACGCCACCGTCGCGGATGCGGCACCTCTACCGCATCCCCGACGGGGCCTGGCCCGCACCGCCACCGGAAACCTATGGGGAACCCGTGTCTATGGGGAACTGGGGGATTAGGACGCTGGGTTCTGGCCGGCCAGGATGCGCTGGGCGTCATCTTCGGTGAGCTGGTAACCGTAGAAGGTCGAGTAGAACTCGCGGGTTTCCTTCACCAGGTCAACATCGGTGAACAGCTCGGGGTGCAGGGTCTTACCGGCCCACAGCAGCTGCAGGGCTTCCTCGGTGGAGTAGCGGTCCCACTTGAAGGTGCCCACGGGGTTGCGGTATAGCTTGTCGTTCTTGACTGCGGGAATATCCTTCCACGCGGCGTCAGATTTGATGGTGTCGATGCCCTTCTGCGCGTCGGAGTTGCCCACGATAATGGCATCCGGTGCAGAGGCGATAATCTGCTCCAGCGAGATGTTCTTGTAGTTGGCCACGCCGTCAATCGAGTTTTTTGCTCCGGCTGCTTTCATCCACTCACCAATAATCGAATCGGAACCGTCGACCTTCGTCACGTCGGAGCCACCGGCAATGTGCAACACCTTCGGGCGCTGGTCATCGCTCAAGGAAGCAGTGCATTCGCTCACGAACTTCAGGTTCTTCTCAAGGTAGGTAATGTACTTGATGGCCTGCGAACGAGCCTGATCGGTACCGAGTACCTCCGCGGTCATGACCACGTTCTTCTTCAGGCCGGCGAAGTCCTGGAAGCCCAGCTGTACGGTGGTCAGACCTGCAGCGCGTGCCTTCTCAACTTGGCCCTTGTCAATGGATACCACGACGTCCGGCTTGGCCTTCAACAGCTCCTCAACGTTCAGATCGGTACCCGAAACCGGGGTGGACGCTTGAGCAATCTTCGGCTGAACCTTCTTATACCAAGGCATCTTCGAAATCTGCTGAGTGGTCGCCACAATGCGATCAGAGGAGCCGAGCAACAACATCACCTGGTTGTTCGCATCCCACAGGTTTGCGATGCGACCGACGGTAGCGGGTAGCTCAACCTTCTGGCCGCCGTTATCGGTCAGCACACGCGAACCGTCCGCATTGTAAGTAATCTCAACACCGGTGGCAGAAACCAAATCCTTCCACGCCTGAGAGGACGCGACAGACGAGGATGCCGCAGATACGCTCGAGGAGGCGGAGGTACTCGGAGAGGAGGAAGCAGTATTCGATGCACCGCAACCTGTCAGCGCCGCCAGCATCAAAGCTGCCGTCAGCGCAATACCAGAACGAAAAGTAGTCATCGTATATCTTTCAAATATGTGTGAAACTCTGAGGAGGCTCTCCCCTACCGGCAGGGTCCCCACCGGTAGGGGAGAAGCACCCAGAACAAGGTCTAAGCGGTGTAGCCTTCAGGGGCCTCACCGGCGAGGATGCGCTGAGCATCATCCGCGCTCAAGGAATAGCCAAAGAAAGTGGAGTAGAACTCCTGGGTTTCCTTCACCATGTCAACATCGGTGAACTTCTGAGGATGCAGAGTCTTCGCAGCCCACAGCACCTGCAAGGCTTCCTCAGTGGAATAGCGATCCCAGTTGAACGTGCCGTACGGGTTACGAATCACTTTGTTGTTCTTCACCGCCGGAACGTCCTTCCACGCCGCATCAGATTGAATCGTCTGAACACCCTTCGCGGACGCGTCACCGCCAATAATGATCACTTCAGGAGCGTACGCGGTAATCTGCTCCATAGACACGTCCTTCATGCCTTTCTGATCAGCAGCAACATTCTGACCGCCAGCGGTCTTAATCCACTCATCAATCACGATGCCGCTACCAGAGACATTCTGAACCTTCGTGCCGCTACCGATATGCATCACCTTCGGGCGTTCGCTATCGGGCAGGTCCTTCAGACGTTCCTCAATCAGCTTCAGGTTCTTCTGCATGTACGCGTTGTACTTCTGAGCACGCTCATAGGCACCCTGAGTACCTAGAACTTCCACCGTCAGATTCACCGTCTGCATCAGGCCGTTCATATCGCTGAAGCCCACACGTACGGCGGTCAGCCCCGCCTGACGCACCGCCTCAGCCTGCTTCTCACTCGACACCAGCACCACATCGGGCTTAGTGGCCAGTAGAGCCTCCATATTGAGGTCGTTATTGGCGGCAATCGGGGCCGGAACCTTCGTAATATCCGGGTATACCTGACGGAACCACGGAATCGTCGTCACATAGTGAGTAGTTGCACTAAGCTTCGGGGCTCCGCCGAGAGTGAGAATCACCTGGTTATTCGCATGCCACAGGTTTGCCACACGTTCCGGAGTGACAGGAACCGTCACTTCCTGACCGTCAACATCCTTAATGACCTTAGTGCCGTCACCGTTATCCTTCACGAAGAAGCTGGTGTGGTCGGTAGCCGCAGCCCCGTTGTAGCCATTCTGAGTGCTTGCAGATGAAGAAGCTGACGCGCTAACTGGCGAAGAAGCCGGAGCAGACGAAGACGAGGCGGTATTCGTTGCGCTACAACCGGAGAGCACCAGCATCAACGCAGCTGAGGAGAGTGCAAGAGCGGAAGTGAGGCGGGAAGAAGTCATGAGAACTCCTAAGAATATGTGAGAGGGAACCTATGAGTCGAGAGTGGTAATGTGCACGCTGGAACGACCCAGCTCGGGGGAGTAAGTCACCGTCAGGTCGGTGTTGAAGGTGCGTGAGAGAACCTCGCTCGTGAGCACCTTGGAGGCGCGGCCCGTCAAAAGCTGAGCTGGCGCATGCGCAGGTACCTCCGGCGCTGCGTTTGGCACGGTATCGGGCATATCGTGTGCGCCGAGCAGAGCGACGGTCGCATCCAGCATGAGGGCGTGATCCGGGTTGTGGGTCGTGAAGATGACCCCGTACCCGGCATCGCGCAACTGCCGAATCTTCCGCAGAACCTTCGCCTGATTCGCCACATCGAGGGCGCTCGTCGGCTCGTCCAAAACGATAAGCGGGGCGTCTTGCACCAGGGTTCGGGCAATACCCACCTGCTGACGCTGACCGCCAGACAGCTGATCCAACGGGGAGTGCGCCAGGTCGAGCAGGCCCAGCTCCTCCATCACGGTGTGCACCTGCTCACGGTCACGGCGCGAGGGCGAAGAGAACAACCCGATATAGGGTGCGCGACCCATCAGCAGGTACTCGGTCACGGTGTAGGAGATGCCGCGACCCTCCATCTGCGGAAGGTAGGCGATGCTGCGGGCACGCTCCGTAGCGGTCAAAGAATCCAGCGGCTCGCCGCCCAGGTGAATGCTGCCCTCGGTGAGCGAATGCAAACCAATCAGGCAGTTCAACAGGGTGGACTTACCCACACCGTTGCGACCCAGAATGGCGAGGACCTCACCGCGTCGCACCTGCAGGTTCACGTTGCGGAAAATCCAGCGGCTGGAGCGGTGCCCGGAACGGTGCAGACCAGCGCGGTGACCCGTGCGGCGGCGATTGATGCGCCCGCCCCGGTGGCCGTAACGGAAGCCCGCATCGTCCAGGTGCAGCAGAACCTCTGCGCTCGCATCTGCGCGGTGCTGAGTATCGGAAATGGAAGGCAACATTACTTCACCCGAACCTTTCCAAACAGCAGTAGCGCCACGTACAGGGGCGTGCCAATGAAGCCGGTCAGCACGCTCAGAGGCACCTCCGCGGTGGTGAGGCTACGCGCCAGGGTATCGACGAACATCATGAATGAAGCACCCATCAGAATGGACAGCGGCATGAGCTTGGTCGTGTCGCTACCGACCAGCAGGCGGCACAGGTGCGGAATGACCAGGCCAACCCAAGAAATCGGGCCGCCAATACACACGCTGGTCGCGGTGATCAGGGTTGCCAGCAGAATGGTGATACCGCGGGTGCGGGGCAGGTTAATGCCGAGGGTGCGCGCTTCATCGTCGCCGAGTGAGAGGATATTGATGCGCCAACGCATCGCTAGGAGCAGCAGGATGCAGGGTGCCGCGACCAGCGCAAACTGGGTGAGTGCTTCCGCACGTACGTCCTGCAGGGAGCCCATCTGCCAGAACACAATCTGCGCCAGCTGAGTTTCGGGGTTCGCAATGAACTTCAACGCACCCAGCGCGGCGGTGCCAAAGCCACCTACAATCACGCCGGAAAGCACCAGCATGAGCGTGGACTGATTCTTCAACAGGCGCGGAATGCTCACGGTCAGTAGCACGGCGGCAAGACCACCAGCCAGGGCAGAACCCTGAATGGCGATGCTCGTGCCCACACCCAGCAGAATGGCGGAAGCGGCACCCACCGACGCACCCTGCGAAACACCCAGCAGGTACGGGGAGACCAACGGGTTTCGGAAGATCGCCTGGAAGGTAGCGCCCGCAATGGCGAGGGCGGCACCGATGAGACCCGCGGCGAGCAGACGCGGAATACGTACGGTCAGCAGCATATTTTCGGCGGGTTTGTAGACTTTTAAATCCATGCCGAACCAGTTCTTACCGAGAATGCGGAAGAGCTCGTCCAATTCGAGCGGGTACCTGCCGGTGACCAGGGAGAGGTAGGTGACGCCCAGCAGAATGATGAGGGCGATAAGTATTACAAGCGGGTAGGAGGAAGCGAAGAAGGAGTGACGGTGCTCGTTCTTGGCGGCTGGTGCGCTGGTGGAGGTCACCTCCGTAGTCGTGCTCATGGAGTCCTTCCGTGTGCTCTTGCTGTCCCGTGTTTTGTGTGTATGCGCTCTAAACATATGTGAGCCACATCAAAGAGGCAAAGGGTGTGGGCGCGGAGCGCCCGTCATAAGTTGTTATACACAGTTGCTTATCTTCAGCGATGTGGACGCTTATACACAGTGATGTATGCAGGGGTGGGGAGCTTCCGTTACGAGGCGTTGATTTAGAGGATTATTGTGCAGAAAATATTTTTGCGTGAGCGTGCATATGACGTGATTGTGTAGCCTTTAGCTTACGCAATCTATCTTTTATGACATTGAGCACTTTTGCGGTGATGGCTTGTTACCTGTCGTGTCTGGACTATTGCGCCAGCAGAAAAGGGTGACCAATCCTGGGGCGCATCGGGCGGCTTTCCCCTAGGATGGATACATGAGTTACGCACCCGAAATTAACCGCATTGTCGCCCCCTTTGAGGTGGTCAGCCCCTTCCAGCCCGCCGGCGACCAGCCGAAGGCTATCGCTGAGCTCACCGAGCGTGTGCAGAACGGTGAGAAGGATATTGTGCTGATGGGTGCTACCGGTACCGGTAAGTCGGCGACCGCAGCCTGGCTGATTGAGGCGGTGCAGCGTCCAACTCTGGTGCTCGTGCAGAATAAGACGCTGGCGGCGCAGCTGGCGAACGAACTGCGTGAGCTGCTACCGAATAATGCGGTGGAGTACTTTGTCTCGTACTACGACTACTACCAGCCTGAGGCGTACGTGCCGCAGACCGATACGTTCATTGAGAAGGACTCCTCCATCAACGAGGAGGTGGAGCGTCTGCGCCACTCGGCGACGAACTCCCTGCTGACTCGCCGTGACGTGGTGGTGGTTGCGACCGTGTCCTGTATTTACGGTTTGGGTACGCCCGAGGAGTACATTGAGCAGATGGTGACTTTGCGTCGCGGTGAGGAGATTGACCGCGACGAGTTGCTACGCCAGTTCGTGGCGATGCAGTACGCGCGTAACGACATGGACTTTCACCGCGGCACGTTCCGTGTGCGCGGCGATACCGTTGAGATCATCCCCATGTACGAGGAGAACGCGATCCGCATTGAGTTCTTCGGTGATGAGATTGAGGCGATTTACACCCTGCACCCGCTGACCGGCGAGGTAATTCGCGAGGAAGAAGAAATGTACGTCTTCCCCGCAAGCCACTACGTTGCTGGCCCGGAGCGCATGGCGAAGGCTATTACCTCCATTGAGGATGAGCTGCGCGATCGCCTGCAGACCCTCGAATCTCAGGGCAAGCTGCTGGAGGCGCAGCGCCTGCGTATGCGCACCACATACGACCTAGAGATGATGGAGCAGATGGGCTTCTGCAACGGCATCGAGAACTACTCGCGCCACATTGATGGTCGTGCCCCCGGTAGCGCCCCGAACTGTCTGCTGGATTATTTCCCGGATGATTTCTTGCTGATTATTGACGAGTCGCACGTGACAGTTCCGCAGATTGGCGCCATGTACGAGGGTGATATGTCCCGCAAGCGCACCCTGGTGGAGCACGGTTTCCGCCTGCCGTCGGCGATGGATAACCGCCCGCTGAAGTGGGAAGAGTTCCTGGAGCGCATCGGTCAGACGATTTACATGTCGGCAACCCCCGGCAAGTACGAGCTGTCGCAGGCCGATGGTTACGTGGAGCAGATTATCCGCCCCACCGGCCTGGTTGACCCCGAGATTGTGGTCAAGCCGACCAAGGGCCAGATTGATGATCTGCTTGAGGAGATTCGCGTGCGCGTGGAACGTGACGAGCGTGTGCTGGTCACGACCCTCACCAAGCGCATGGCGGAGGATCTGACTGAGTACCTGCTGCAGCACGGCGTGAAGGTGCAGTACCTGCATTCTGACGTTGACACGCTGCGCCGCGTGGAACTCCTGCGTGAGCTGCGCCTGGGCACCTTTGATGTGCTGGTCGGTATTAACCTGCTGCGTGAGGGCCTGGACCTGCCCGAAGTGTCCCTGGTTGCGATTCTGGATGCCGATAAGGAAGGCTTCCTGCGCTCGACCACCTCGCTGATTCAGACGATTGGCCGCGCGGCCCGTAACGTGTCCGGCCAGGTGCACATGTACGCCGATAAGATTACGGACTCGATGCGCGTGGCGATTGATGAGACGAACCGTCGCCGCGAAATTCAGCAGGCGTACAACCGTGAGCACGGCATTGACCCGCAGCCGCTACGCAAGAAGATTGCCGATATTACGGATGTGCTCGCCCGTGAAGAAGAAGACACCCGCGAGCTTCTGCAACAGCGTAAGAGCGGCAAGAAGGGTGCCCGCACCGTGAAGGCGGGCGCGAAGACGGGCTCTTCGACGGCTTCGAAGATTGCCACGAGCACCCCCGAGTCGGAGGAGCTGCTCGCCCGTGCGGAGGCGCGCGTTCGTGCCGACGGCCTGGCCGCCGCCCCTGCCGAGGACCTGCTGGACCTCATCGAGGAGATGAACGAGCAGATGCGCCTGGCTGCGGAGAACCTGCAGTTTGAGTTGGCGGCGCGTCTGCGTGATGAGCTGGCCGATTTGAAGAAAGAGCTGCGTTTGATGAAGGAGGCGGGGCACGCCTAAACTTGCCTTTTTGGGCGTTGACCTGCGGTTTTTCAGATGAGATAATTCATTACCATTGGTTTTCTTGAGGGTGCAGATACATGCTGTACACTAGCAAAGTGTTTTACGTGTCAAATAAAACCGTGATGCATCCGAATGATAAAGAAACATCTGTGACTACTGTGAATCAATCTCCAGACGCACACGCCACGGGAGCTCGTTCTGTTACCCGCCGCAACCTCACCCGCGGTGCGCTTTGGGCTGTGCCCGCTATCGCCACCTCCACGACAGTGCCTGCATTCGCTGCTTCGGCTGATGATTGCAAGACGGTACACGGCCCGGACTTCACCCAGGTCGGCGGCTGGATGATTACCAACCCCGCCAGCGGTGCCCTGCAGTCGCGCACCAAGAACAAGCCCGTGACTGCGCCGGTCACCGGTCAGGCGTGGTGGTCCATGGAGAGCGCAACCTCCCCGAACCCCGCAACGATCCGCCTCATGTCCGTGTACGAGGCGACTCACGGCCCCGAGGGTGACCTCAACCTGAACTGCGGTGAGTTCGTGATGACCTACAACGTCTCCGCTCTGGAGGCGACGACCGGCACCATGCACCTGCACCCGTCCATGGACATTTACTTCTTCTCGCCCGAGGGCGAAATCATTGACCGTCAGATCTTCACCACTGACCCGACCGGCAAGGCAACCGTCATGACCCGCAGTGGCAAGACTCAGACCGTTCAGGGCCAGGTCATTCCGTTTGCGTCGAGCGTGAATGATCAGGCGACTGGCATCTCCGCGCGTTTTGCGTTGCGTGGCAATAAGCTCATGGAAGGCATGTACCAGTTCGAGGTGGTTATTACCGTCCCGACGATTCAGGAGAACGGCACGGTGGATACGAACAAGCAGGTGAACGCGATTGCTTTCACCCCGCCGACCTTCAACACGGTCTCCTAAGTTCAACACGGTCTCCTAAGTTCAACACGGTCTCCTAACTGAATGAAATATAGAAGTAGCCCTCCCCGTAAATAGTTCACGGGGAGGGCTACTTCTATGTGAGCTTGTTGCGCGGTATTGATCTGTGCGTGCTGGTCTGCAATGCGCCGCTCTACATGTCGCCAAACTAATAGCGGTGCCAGCTAGTAACTGCGCTAACTAGCAAGCGTGTATTCGTTGCCCAGAACGCCGCATCGGACGGATTCACCCCACCGGATGCGGCGTTTGCGTGCCCGCCGCCCTTGGAAAACCCTCCGGGGGCTCCTGGGTGAAAACCCTAACCTGCTGTATAATCGTTCACCGAGCAAGGGAGTATCCCATCAATCGACTCATCGTCAGCACGTTAGCCGAAGGCGCCTAACCGGGGAGTCGAGCCGACCTCCATTCAGGACGGCGGGAGAGACTTGTGGTTCTGTACGCACACCACAAGAAAGGCTCCCCATGGAAGTTACCGGGTTGCAATGGTTGGTTACTATTCTCATCATCGCAGGCCTGCTGGCCTTCGACTTCGTGTTCCACGTCCGTAAGGCGCACGAACCCACCGTCAAGGAAGCCGCCATCTGGTCGGCAATCTACATCAGCATCGCCGTGCTGTTCGGCCTGTACATTTTCGTGACGAACGGCCCCTCCGCCGCCACCGAATTCTACGCGGGTTACATCACCGAAGAAGCGCTCTCGGTCGATAACCTCTTCGTCTTCATGATCATCATGGGCACCTTCCGCGTTGCCCGTGAAAATCAGCAGAAGGTCCTGCTCTTCGGCATCATCTTCTCCATATTCGCCCGTGGAGCGTTCATCTTCGCTGGCGCCGCCATCATCAACTCCTTCGCCTGGGTGTTCTATATTTTCGGTCTGGTCCTGCTCATGACCGCGGGTAACTTGCTCAAGGACGAACTCACTGAAGGCGACGGCGACGATGAGGCCGATAACATCATGGTTCGCCTCGCCAAGAAGTACCTGAAGACCAGCGACCACTTCGACGGCGACAAGCTCTTCACCCTCGAAAACGGTAAGCGCATCATGACCCCCATGATGCTCGTCATGGTCGCAATCGCCGGCTCTGACCTGCTCTTCGCGCTTGACTCGATTCCCGCGATTTTCGGCCTCACCCAGTCCGTCTACATCGTGTTCGTAGCGACCGCGTTCTCCCTCATGGGTCTGCGCCAACTGTACTTCCTGATTGACGGCCTGCTGGACCGCCTCGTCTACCTCTCCTACGGCCTGGCGACCATCCTCGCGTTCATCGGCGTGAAGCTCATCCTGCACGCGATGCACGAGAACAACCTGCCGTTCATCAACCACGGCGAGTCCGTGCACGTGGTTGAGATTACCACCGAGATGTCCCTGCTGGTGATCGTGGGCGTCCTGGTTATTACCGTGCTTGCCTCGCTGCTCAGCCCCAAGGGCCGCGCACTGCAGACCATCCAGCGCGTGCAGGCGCTCTCCGAGAAGTACCTGGCACTGCCCGAGGACGCACCCACCGCCGAGCGCGCGGACATCACCGCCCGCTGGCAGCAGGAAACCAAGAAGCTCAACGCCATTCCCGCCAAGTTGCGTGCTGAGCTGATCGAGAAGGAAGACGAGTACCACGCCCTCGTGCTGCGTGCCCGCACCGCCCAGGATGCGCATGCCTCCTCGAAGTAGCGCCAAGCGGCCGTAACGTCTGAGCCGCCGAGACGCTCGCGGTTCAGCTCAAGCGCCCACGCGAAAGCCCCTCACACCGGATCAACCGGAGTGAGGGGCTTTCGCTATATTGAAAGTTTTACTGGTTGTGAACCTCAGCCAGCATGTTCTTCAGGTGACCCAGAATGGTCATCGAGTCAGAACCGAAACCGTCGTGGTGGTGGGTCTTCGAAGTCCACACGTGGGTGTTGCCGACCCAGCGGGCGGTCTCCATGGAGTGCTCAAAGTCGACGTACACGTCCGGGTTGTAGGCCGCGGCCACCACGGGCACCTCGTTCTTGTGCAGCTGTGCGTGGTCGTACAGGCGACCCCAGTCCTTCTTCTCCGCCAGCAGGTTTGCAACCTCGGCCAGCGGACGCAGGGCGGGATCCTCCTCGTAGTACCAGGGGAAGATGTGCTCGCCGGTGAAGAGCAGCTTCTCCGCATCCGGTGCGAACTCGGGGCGGGACGCCGCCACGCGAGCAGCAGACCAGTTGGTCGGCGCGGGGGAGGGGGACAGCTCGTATCCGGGGATGCCGGGCAGAACGCCGTCAGCGGGGCCGTCAGCGTAAATAGTCTCGTGCATCAGGGCGTACAGCGGGTTCGCCTGGAAGGTCACCTCAGCACCCATAGCGGTCAGGAACTGATCGGACAGGTGGTCGTTACCCTCAGCAAAAGCACTCTCCAGGAAGTAGTGCAGATTACGTTCACGCCAGCGGCCACCCAGGAAGTGACCGGCCATCTGGAAACGGTGGTCGGTCAGGCGCTCACCGGTAGGCAGGTACTCCTTATGAGTGCGTAGGTGCTCAGCGATGCGGGTTGCCAGCTCAGCATCCTCAGGGAACCAGCTGTAATACTCCTCGACGCGCTCCTTCATGCGGTCGAAGGTGTGCTGGTAGACGTTGTCCACGGAGGTACGAATCGGCGCCAGACCAGCAGTGATGCGGCAGTCGCGCAGGGACTGAGGTGCGAACGACAGGTACGACAGGGTCAGGAAGCCACCGAAGGACTGGCCAATGGTGGACCAGCGCTTGTCGGCGCGGTCAGCCAGCAGCACCTCGCGGACAGCCTCCGCGTCCGCAATGATGGAGTCCGCACGGAACAGCTCAGTGTACTCAGCCTGAACCTGTGCGTCACCCACAGCGGTGATGTTGCGAGCAGACAGCGGGGAAGACAGGCCCGTACCGCGCTGATCCAGCAGAATCACGCGGTGGGTCTTGGCCAGCTCAGCAATCCAGCCGCCAATAGAACCGGTCTTCGGCGAACCGAAGCCGGGACCGCCCTGCAGGTACACAATGTAAGGACGCTTATCAGCCGAAACGGTCAGAGTTTCATTAGTGCTCACAACCTCGCGGGCGAACACGGTGATGGTCTGGTCCGCAAAACGGGAAGAGAGAGCGGCATCCTTGCCCTTGGAGAAAATCAGACCGTGGGTCAGGGGAACCTGGAACCAGTGGTCAGTAATCTCGTAGCCGTCGTGCTTGACGACTGAACCCTTGCGGTACTCAACCTTGGGAAGCGAAGAAACGGTCAACGGTGAACCTTCTTTCAATCAATAGATGCGTGTGGGCAGTTACCTTGTATTCTAGCCCACTTCTAGGGGTTTGACGGGTGTGTTTCTAGAACTCACCAACGCTCAGAATCTTCAGCACCGGGTACCCAGCCTCATCGGATGCCGCCAGGTCCACCTCAGCACGAATACCGAAGTCAAAGTTATCTTCGGGGTCGGCGAAGCTTTGCTGAACCTTCCACACGCCCGGGTGTGCGGCGGTGTCCTCATCCATGCTGACCAGACGCGGTGAGCGCGCATCGGCGTCCGTGTAGATATCGTCGTAGACGTCGAAGTAGTCGTCCATGGCGTCCGCCCAGCGGTCGGCATCCCACCCGCACCACTCGTCCAGGGCACCCAGGGCGCGGTCGCGTTCGTCGGCGAAGAGCTCCACGCGGCGGAAGAGGGCGTTACGCACCATCACGCGGAAGGCGCGCAGGTTCTTCGTCACGGCGGGAGGCTCTTCCTCCTCGATGGAGGAGGCGTGCTCGGCGGTAATGGTGGCGGTGTCTTCGCCGGCAGCCAGCTTCTCCCACTCGTCCACCAGGGAGGAGTCGGTCTGGCGTACCAGCTCGCCGAGCCACTCGATAATGTCGTCCAGCTCGTCGGTCACGGCAGAATCGGGGATGGTGTGGCGCATCGCCTTGTACGCGTCGGAAAGGTAACGCAGAAGCACGCCCTCGGCACGTTCCAGCGAGTAGAACTGCACAAAATCATTGAAACCCATCGCGCGTTCGTACATGTCACGCACAATCGACTTGGGGCGCGGCTCAAAACGGGCCACCCACGGGGCGGACTGCTTGTAGGTTGTGTACGCCTGCTCAATCAGCTCTGCCAGCGGTTGCGGGTAGGTGACCTTGTCCAGCTCGTTCATGCGTTCGGTGTACTCCACGCCGTCTGCCTTCAGCTGGGCCGATAGCTCGTTCTTTGCCTTGCGTTCCTGCGCGTACAGCACTTGGTTCGGCGAATCCAGGGTTGCCTCGATGAGGGAGAGCGCATCCAGGGCGTAGCTGGGCGATTCGGGGTCCAGAAGCTCCAACGCGGCGACCGCAAAAGCGGACAGCGGCTGGTTCAGGGCAAAGTTATCCTGCAGGTCCTCGGTCAGGCGCAGGTAGGAGCCGTGCTCATCGGGGGTTTCGGTGCGCTCAATCACGCCGCCGGTCAGCAGCTCCTTGTAGATGCCAATCGCTTTGCGTAGCAGCTCGCGGCGGCGCGCGGGGCTCTCGTGGTTTTCCTGAATGATGCGGTAGGCGGCAACGACCGGATTTTCCGGGCGGTGCATCAGGTTCAGCAGCATCGCGTGAGTGATGTCGAAAGAGGAGGTCAGCGGCTCCGGTGCGGCGGCCACCAACTGGTCAAACGTCTTCTCGGACCAGCCCACGAAGCCCTCCGGTGCCTTCTTGCGCTTGGAGGACAGCGACTGGTTAATGCGCTTAGTGTCGTCACCGAACTTCGCCTGAGCCTTAGCAAGCAGACGCGCGTTCTCAATGTCGTGCTCGGGTGCCTGAACCACCACGGTGCCGGCGGTATCGAAGCCCGCGCGGCCTGCGCGTCCAGCGATCTGGTGGAACTCGCGGGCACGCAGACGACGGCTACGTGCACCATCGAACTTCGACAGCGCCGTAATGAGCACGGTACGAATCGGCACGTTAATACCCACACCCAGGGTGTCGGTACCGCAAATCACCTTGAGCAGACCCTCCTGAGCCAGCTGCTCCACGAGGCGGCGGTACTTGGGCAGCATACCCGCGTGGTGAATACCGATACCGGCACGCACCAGCTTATTCAACGCCTTACCGAAGCCCGGACCGAAACGGAATTTCGCAATCAGCTCCGCGATGCGTTCCTTATCTTCCTTGGAGGCGATAGCGACCGAAAGCAGTGCATTCGCCTGCTCCAGCGCCGCCTTCTGCGAGAAGTGCACAATGTAGACCGGGGTCTGCTTGGTCTGCACGAGCTCCTGCACGGTCTCCTGAACCGGGGTGGTGGAGTAGTAGAAATGCAGTGGAATAGGGCGCTCAGAATGCGCCACCAGGTCGCTCTCGCGGCCGGTCAGCGCCGTCATCTCCTCCTGGAAGCGAGTCGTATCGCCTAGGGTCGCACTCATCAGCAGGAACTGCGCCTGCGGAAGCTCCAACAGGGGAAGCTGCCACGCCCAGCCGCGTTGTGGGTCGGAGTAGAAGTGAAACTCGTCCATGATGACCTGGCATAGGTCCGCCTCCTTGCCCTCACGCAGGGCAATGTTGGCAAGAATCTCCGCAGTACAGCAGATAATCGGCGCCTCCGTATTAATGGCGGAGTCGCCGGTAATCATGCCCACGTTCTCGGCACCAAAAATATTGATGAGGTCGAAGAACTTCTCGGATACCAGCGCCTTAATGGGGGCAGTGTAATAGGAACGCTGACCGGTCGCTAGGCCCGTAAAGTGCGCGGCAACAGCCACAGTGGACTTACCCGAACCGGTCGGGGTTGCCAGCACCACGTTATGTCCGGCGGCAATGCTCAGAACGGCCTCGTCCTGGGCGGGGTAGAGGGTCATGCCGCGGGTAGAAATCCACTCGGTGAAGGACTCGTAAATCTCTTCGGGGGTGAGGGGATTGCCCTTGAAATCGCGTCGATTATAATCACCGGGGTTCTCGCCCAGCGAGGGAGAAAGAAAATTCAAAATACTCATCGGAACTCCAGTGTATCGGGAATGAAGTGGCCCAGCGCGGCGTTGCGTCAGAGCAATTATGCCTTGGACGGGCTCGATATTGGTGTGGTCTCGAACCTCTTATCCTTGAAACAACCCGCGAATGTTAGAACAAGAATACCATACTTGAAAATATTTTCGTACATATGCTCGAAAATCCCACGAATGTGGCCCGTCTTTGATAGGCTCGATGTAACGAATAGTACGGTAACAACTGGCGCGCCCGTCACAAACGCAATGTAGCAGCACGACATCCACCCGGCACTCGCTTCCGGGAAACACACATTGAACACCCACGCTATACCGCGCTAAAACATGCACAGAGGGCCTCCCGTCCGCACCATCACAGGGCTTACTGCTGGCGGTCGAGGCTCGCACAGAAGAAGGAGGGACCGCGCAGTGCCACAGAATACCACCGGCCCGGAGACCACCCCAGACGGCTACACCACCAACGTCTCAACCAGTCAGGCGCACTTCGATTTAGTAGACTACACAACCGAAAAACCGGATGAGAACAATACCCTCACCAGCGAGGAACCGAATAGTAGCGAACAGCGCAAGGCGGAAGAGGAAGCCCTCAAAAAGCGCCTCGCCCTGCGCGTCACCGCACCAGGACACAAATACCCCTGGCACCGCTGGGCAATCCCCATCGTGGGTGAAACCACCGCGGGTACCGGTGCGATTCTAATCCCCGTCATGGTGGGTCAATTCATCAACCAGCACATCGCTGGCAAAGCCCCCGACGCCTGGCCCATGTTCTGGGTGGTCGTTGCAGCCATCACCTTCATCGTGATCAATGAGTTCTTCGGCTGGGGCACCTCCATGACTCTCAGCGCGGAACTTGGCCGCGACTGGCGCATCTACATCAACCGGCTCATGGGGCGCACCCGCGCTGGCGTAGACTCCGGCGAAGCGGTCACCGTCATGAACAAAGACGTACGCCGTATTACGGACGTCTACTTCTCACTGCCGCTATTCGTCAACGCCATGATTGTCGCGACCCTCGGTGCCGTGCAGCTCTGGCTGATCAACCCCGTCACAGCGATTGTCACCCTCATCGGCACGATTATCGTGGTTAGCGTGATCGCCTGGTACTCGACCTTCCTCGAATCTAAGATTGGCGAATACCGCGAAAAGGACGGCGAAGCCTCCTCACGCGCCTCCGACATCGCCACCGGTCTGCGCACTATCGCCGGCCTCGGCGCCGAAGAGCAGATGCGTGAACGCTACCACCGCGGCACCGACGAAGTCTTTGACAGCTACATGCGCTACGAAAAGACGCACCGCTGGATGTTCCTCATCCGCGCGCTACTCGGGGGCGCCGTGACCCTGCTCGGTATCGGCTTCGCCCTCACCGGCCACGTCGAAAACGGCCGCTGGGTCTCCGACACGCCCGCCGCGTCCCTGGTGACCGTCGCCTCCATTATTGCGATGATGGGCGGCCCCATCTGGATCACCCAGAACTTCCTCACCGCATGGAGATACGCCAAGATTGCGCTCGCCAAGGTCGCCCGCCTCGAAGGTCACGCGGGCATACGCCAAGGCGTGCTGAAGAGCCCGCGCACCGACGAAGAAATGGCGCAGCTGGCACGCGCCGAACAGGCAGTCGAGGCGAGCACCCTCGAGGTGCCCGTACCCGTCGCCCCCGCCGGCGCTAGCAACCCGCGCATCGTGTACGTCAACCCGCGCGACTACAACCTCACCGCGCAAGACTACGCCGAGGCGCTCGCCCGCACCCTGCGACGCGGGGGAGAGGACCTCAAGGACGCAACCGGCCGCCGCGTGCTGCTGAGCGAACCCAACCCCATGATTTTCGCCGGAACCTTGCAGGAGCACCTGCGCCTGGGCACCGTGCCGAACCCCGACGAGGAGCTGGCACAGGCAAAGGACCAGGAGCTGCTGAAGATTACCGACTCCCGCGAAATCGCCTACCGCCTGGGCGGACGCAACCCCGAAGACTACTTCGCCGCCCGCATCACCAGCGAAGGCGCGAACCTCTCCGGTGGTCAGCGTCAGCGTCTGGCGCTCGCCCGCGCACTCGCACAGGACGCGCAGGTGCTGATTCTGACCGAGCCGCTAAACTCCGTGGACGAACCCAGCCAGCGTTACATCTACGATGCGATGGAAACCCAGGTCGGTAGCGACCGCCTGCCCGTTGGCTACCCCGGCCTGCTGCAGGATTTGGAGCAGGTCTACATTGTCTCCACGACCGCGGAGACGACTCGCCGCATGGAACGCGACGGCTACCCCGTCGCTCAGGCAGAAACCCCCGCAACCACTCAGAATCAGGAGGTGAACTAGTATGGCAAAGCAGCTCCCCATCGAAACCCCCGCCTACGTGGCACGCCGCATGTGGAACTACCTCGCAGCGCATAAGGGGCGAGCCCTCTACACCTTCGTCATCTACATGGTCAGCACCCTCATGGGTGCGGTGGTGCCCCTGCAGATTGGTGCCACCGTGGACGACGTGGTGGCGGGCAAGTTCTCCAGCTACCCGTGGCAGCCGATTCTGATTATCCTGGCGGCGTTCATCGTGCAGGCGATAACCCTCATGGTCTCCTCGTACAGTGCGGCCCGACTGGGTGCGCTCGTCACCCGTGACGCCAACCAGGACACCCTCGACGGCACCCTCGACCTGGACGCACGCACCGTGGAAGAAGCCGGTAGCGGCGACCTGCTCACCCGCGTGACCGACGACCTGTCCTCGGCAGCAAGCTCTGTCAGCACAGACCTTCTCGGTGCAATCTACGTGGTGCTGTACTTCCTAATCTCCACCATCTCGTTAGCGGTTGTGAGCCCGGCAATGGGCCTGATCATGCTACCCATGCTTGCTGGTCTTGCCCTTATCATGTCGAAGATGCTGCCGCTCATGGCGGCACGCAACCAGACCGCCCAGGAGCGCGTGAGCGACCTCAACAGCGTGCTGACCGAGAATATCCGCGGCACCTCCACGATCCGTGAGCTGGGCGTTCATACCGCCCGTGAAGACGCCTTCGCCGGTGAAAACAAGCGCCAGTTCGCCGCGCAGCTGGGTATGGTGCGCATCCGCCAGCTGTACTTCACCGTGGACGCTATTAACGCTTGGATGCCCACGATTCTGTGTATGCTCTGGGGCGCCGCCTGCGTGGCTCTCGGCTGGGCCAGCTGGGGTGCCGTGGCAACCGCCTCGGTCATGGTTTTCAGCCTGCGAACCCTCGCCGACATGCTGAACCACCACGTCAGCAGCCTGCGCATCATGCTGGTGAATATGGGCCGCGTGTTCGGTGTGGTGTCCCTGGCGAAGAAGCAGCGTGAGTTGCGTGCCCAGCACCGCGCCGAAGCATTCGCCGCAGTATCGGACGAGGCCGTGAAGGACCCGGAGTACGCCATTGACTGCACCGACGTTTCCTACGGCTATTCGCCGGACGCCCTCGTTCTGGAAGGCATCAACCTGAAGATTCACCGCGGCGAGGCGCTCGCCCTGGTGGGCCGTTCCGGTTCGGGTAAGACCACTATGGCTCGTCTGATTGGTGGTTCGCTGACCGCTTTGGACGGCACCATCACCGTGATGGGGCGCCCGGTCGGTCACGGTGACTTTCCAACCGATGCTGCCGCCGATGGCCGCCCGCGCCTGTTGGTTTGCACGCAGGAGGCACACGTCTTCTTCGGTACCCTTGCCGATAACTTCACGGTGGTCGTGCCGGATGCGACCGTCGAGCAGATGGGCGGGGCACTGGACGCTGTCGGTGCCCGCTGGTGGCGCGACCTGCCGCAGGGCATGGATACTGTCGTCAGCGGCGCGGATTCGCCTCTGACTCGCGACCAGATTCAGCAGCTGGCCCTGGCACGTATTGTGCTTGCTGACCCGCACGCGGTGATTCTGGACGAGTCCACCACCCAGCTGGAGCTCGCGGACGCCACCGAGTCCCTGAGCGCAGTGTTGGCGAACCGTGCGGTGCTGATTATTTCGCACGATGCGCGTATCGCCTCGTTGGCTGACCGTGCGGTCCTGCTGCACGAGGGCAGGATTATTGCGGAGGGCTCACCGGCGGAGATTTTTGCCCTGACCTAAGCCAGGCAATACGCCCGGTGTATATGCCGTGTGCATACTGCTCTGTAGATAGTGCCCGGTACCGTCTAAAGCGGTGCCGGGCACTACTCGTTTAAAGGCGTTTCGGGGCGCTGATGGGTGTTGAGATAATGCGTTGGGGCGGGTGCTATAAAACGCAGTAAAAACGAAAAATTCGCAGAGATTGCGTGTATGGTGCGCCAGAACCCAGCCCACTCAGGAATCTACATGATAGGCTGACAGAGCGATATGGGGTGCCTTGACACTATGCCCCTTCACCAGCGTCTGCTCAGAATTTTCTGAAAGGCGCACTCGGTGAAGTACACGCTTCTCAAGGCTGAGAATCACCCATTGAACCTGCTCTAGTTCGAACTAGCGAAGGGATTATCGATGAAGGCAGAGCAGCCTACCGCGCACACCTGCGCACCCGCCACTAACACCGCCGCTGGAACCCCCAACGTGCCGAGGGTCCTTTCCATTGCGGGAACCGACCCCTCCGGCGGTGCTGGCATCCAAGCGGACCTCAAGTCCATTACCGCTTCCGGCGGTTACGGCATGTGCGTGACCACCTCACTGGTCGCCCAGAACACCTGTGGGGTTCGTGAAGTGTTCACCCCGCCTCTGGAATTTCTGACCGCGCAGCTCGCCGCTGTTTTCGATGACGTCACGGTAGACGCCGTGAAAATCGGTATGCTCGGGGATGCAGACACAATCCGCACGGTTCGTACTTGGTTGCGTGAACACCCCGTGCCCGTGGTCGTGCTTGACCCGGTCATGATTGCTTCTAGCGGTGACCGACTACTTCGTGCAGAAGCTGAGCAGGCGCTGCGTGACCTCGTGCCGCTTGTGGATGTGATTACCCCGAATATTCCGGAGCTTGCCGTGCTCTGCGAAAAGGAGCCTGCCCAGACCTTTGAGGAGGCGCACGAGCAGGCAACGAACCTGGCGGCGGCCACCGGAACCACCGTCATTGTCAAGGGCGGCCATCTGCACGGTGATGATGCCGGTAACACTGCGGTCTTCCCGGACGGCACCTGCGCGCACGTGCGCACCCCGCGCCTGGACAGCCGTAACACGCACGGTACCGGATGCTCCCTGTCCTCCTCGCTGGCAACCCGTCTGGGCGTGGAACTGCTGCAGCACGCAAAGACTGCCGAGCCCGCCGCAGACCCGCA
>OCPI01000120.1_pt1 | contig 50961 bp, 45 predicted proteins | sample 1476291 | NCBI WGS metagenome assembly OCPI01 (sample SAMEA2580054, study PRJEB22360) | human gut metagenome | reverse complement strand
GAGGCTGCTGAGGTGCCTGCGGGTACTGTCCGGGTGCGGGGTACTGGCCGCCCATGGGCTGGCCGGGGAACTGGCCCTGTGGGTATTGGCCGCCTTGGGTCTGGGCCTTCTTGCGGTTGCTCATGACAACGAATGCGCCAATGCCACCGATGACGATGACTGCCAGGACCAGCAGGAAGATCCACCTCGAGCCGGAAGAGGAGGAAGACGAGGTGGAGTCAGGTGTCGAGGATGCTTTGCTGGTGGAGTCGGAGTCTGCTGAGGCGCTGCTTGTCGAACTGCTCTTCGCTGTGGAAGAAGCAGCTGCCTTGCCGTTCGTGCTGCCTTCGACCTTGACAGCGGTCTTGACGTTCGACCACGTGACCGTACCCGTTGACTTGTCGATCGTACCGCCATTATCGGCAGAACTGGGAACCAAGCCGCCAGCAAACTTCGCAGTCACCTTCCCAATGCTGTCAAAGTTGTAGCCGGGGAACATTTCAGGCAGGAGCTTCAACACGACATCAGACTCGGAAGTGAAGGTGAAGTTGTTTCCAGAGACCTCCAAGAACTCATTGATATCAGTGTCGTTGGCCTGGCTGATCACGTCACAGACGTTAACTGAGCCTTCTGTATGGAACTTGGTGCTGAGCTCTGGGTTATTGGTTGAAATTACGTTGCATGTTTGCTCTGTCAGCAAAGTTTTTGAGCTGTCCCTATAATGCTGGATGTAGCTCAACTGAGTTGCAGAGGTGAAATCGTAGGTCTCGTCCAAGCCGAGACGCGGTTCGTCAGCGAAAGCAGGGCCTGCTGCCAACGCAAAAGAGCTTGCAATGGCAAGGATGCCGATAGCTCCAATTGAGCGTCGTTTCATGGGAGTTCCTTTGTTTAGAGGGTATGTATTCAACAGAATAAATGCATTTGTGAATACAGACGAATTCGATGACGTTTAAATTCTGAAAATGTCGTGGCCTGAAGATCGCCGCGAATGTGAATGGGTGGTGTGCAAGCTCTGTACACCACCCATTTCAATTATTGGCCTAAAACCGCTCAGGCTTGTGGGTATTGTCCCGGCTGCTGGCCTTGCTCAGGGTACTGCCCCGGCTGCTGAGGTGCCTGCGGGTACTGAGTCGCCTGCGGGTACTGTCCCTGCTCGGGGTATTGACCGGGCTGGGGCTGTCCTGTGGGTGCCGGGTACTGGCCGGGTGCGGGGTACTGACCCTGTTGCGGGTATTGGCCGCCCATGGGCTGGACGGGGTATTGGCCGTTTTGGGGCTGGGCCTTCTTGCGGTTGCTCATGACAACGAATGCGCCAATACCACCGATGACGATGACTGCCAGGACCAGCAGGAGGATCCACCTCGAGCCGGAGGAAGAGGAAGAAGAGGTGGAGTCAGGTGTCGAGGATGCTTTGCTGGTGGAGTCGGAGTCTGCTGAGGCGCTGCTTGTCGAACTGCTCTTCGCTGTTGAGCTACTCTTCGCTGTTGAGCTCGCTGATGAAGAAGCAGCTGCCTTGCCGTTTGTGCTGCCTTCGACCTTGAGCGAAGTCGTCACGTCGGTCCACGTGACCGTACCTGCAGCTTTATCGATGGTGCCACCATTGTCAGCAGAGGTCGGAACCAAGCCGCCCGCGAACTTCGCAGTTACTTTTTGGATCTTATCGATCGCCATGGTCTTTGATAGTTTCTTGAATGCATCGTCACTTTGGGACGTGAAAGTAAATTTGCTCCCCGAAGTTGTGAGAAGTTCTTTAACGTTGCTACCTGAAATCTTCTGGGTCACGTCGCAGATCGTCGATGAACCTTCAGTGCGGAAGGTAGGAGTCACAGTTCCTCGTCGAGCCTTATCGCAATTCTCCTTGGTGATGCGAACTCCGTTGACATCGATAGTGCTCAGTGTGTAGCTGGCTTCCGTTGGAGAAGAGAAATCGTAGATTTCTTCCACGGCGATCTCTGGGTCTGCGAAAGCAGGGTCTGCTGCCAACGCAACAGAGCTTGCAATGGCAAGAATGGCGATAGCTCCAATTGAGCGTCGTTTCATGGGAGCTCCTTTGTTCAGAGGGAATGTATTCAACAGAATAAATGCATTTGTGAATACAGACGAATTGGATGACATTTAAATTCTGAAAATGCCGTGGTTTGAAGAAAGCTGCGAATGTGAATGGGTGGTGTGCAAGCTCTACACACCACCCATTTCAATTATTGGCCTAAAACCGCTCAGGCTTGTGGGTATTGTCCCGGCTGCTGGCCTTGCTCAGGGTACTGCCCCGGCTGCTGAGGTGCCTGCGGGTACTGAGTCGCCTGCGGGTACTGTCCCTGCTCGGGGTATTGACCGGGCTGGGGCTGTCCTGTGGGTGCCGGGTACTGGCCGGGCTGAGGTGCCTGCGGGTACTGTCCGGGTGCGAGGTACTGACCCTGTTGCGGGTATTGGCCGCCCATGGGCTGGACGGGGTACTGGCCCTGTGGGTATTGGCCGCCTTGGGGCTGGGCCTTCTTGCGGTTGCTCATGACAACGAATGCACCGATGCCACCGATGACGATGACTGCCAGGACCAGCAGGAGGATCCACTTCGAACCAGAAGAGGAGGAAGACGAGGTGGAATCAGGCGTTGAGGATGCTGCGCTGGCGGAGTCGGAGTCAGCTGAGGCACTGCTTGTTGAACCGCTCTTCGCTGTGGAAGAAGCAGCTGCCTTACCGTCCGTACTGCCCTTCACCTTGACATTAATCTTGACATTGGACCAAGTAACTGTGCCCGTCGACTTATCGATCGTGCCACCATTATCAGCGGAACTGGGAACCAAGCCTCCAGCGAACTTCGCAGTCACCTTCCCAATGCTGTCAAATTTGCCGTTGGGGAACTCTTTAGACAGGGACTTCAACACGCCATCAGACTCGGAAGTGAAGGTGAAGTTGTTTCCAGAGACCTCCAAGAACTCATCGATATCAGTATCCTTAACCTCGGTGATTACATCACAGACGTTCACTGAGCCTTCTGTGTGGAACTTGGTTTTGAGGTCCGAGTTAGTGCTTGAAATGTAGCTGCATGTTTGCTCTGTAATCAAAGTTTTTGAGCTGTCCCTGTAATGCTGGATGTAGCTCAACTGAGTTGCAGAGGCGAAATCGTAGGTCTCGTCCACGCCGAGAGGTGGTTCGTCAGCGAAAGCTGGTCCTGTTGCCAACACGAGGCTGGCTGTGAGTGCCAGGGTGCCTGCTGCCCCGATCGTGCGTCGCTTCATGAGAGTTCCTTTGCCTAGAGGGAAGCTTGTTCACAGGATAAGCAGTAATTAAGGGCTGTGACGAATTGAGTATCGTTTGAATAACGAAAGGCTTTAAAGAAGCTGAATTGAGTGCAAAAGTGTGGTGGGTGGCGCGTATATAGTGCGCCACCCACCGTATGTATCACGAGTATTGCTCAGGCTTGGGGGTACTGACCTGGCTGCTCTCCTTGTTCAGGAACTTGGCCCTGCTCAGGTTGCTGCGGAGCCTGCGGGTATTGATCCTGCGAGGGGGAAACACCTGACTGGGGCTGTCCGGTCGGTGCGGGGTACTGGCCTCCGAGGGGTGGGAGCGGGAATTGGCCGGTTTGCGGCTGGGCTTTCTTCTTGCGGTTGCTCACGACAACGAACGCACCAATGCCGCCAATAACAACAACTCCAAGGATCAGCAGGAGGATCCACTTTGTCGAGGATGGCGAAGATGAATAGATCTTGCCTTCGGTATGTACATCCGTTGACACATTGATCCAGGTAACCGAATCGCCGGTTGGGGCAATCTGCGTGTCACCACCGTCTGGAACAACTGCAGACTCGATCCTGTATCCCTTGGGGAATGTCGCGATCACCTTCATGTTTTCAATGCCCATGCGGGAACCGAGACCGGTTAAAACAGAGCGACTCTGTGATTCGAAAGTGAAAGTATCGTCGCTGACCTTCAGGATTTTTGCGACTTCGTCAGAAGGAGCGTCTTGGAAGATTGCGCAGGTAGTGCTGGAATTCACCTGCTTAAAAACTGTATTTGCACCAGATGATTGCGCCTTCTCACACGCCTCCTTCGTGACCACGGTGCCCGAAGAATCGCTCATCCTTAAGGTGTAGGTCATCTTTGTTGCAGAAGAGAAGTTGTACTCCTCTTCAAGAGTGATGGTGGAATCAGCGCTGGCAGTACCAGCAGACAAGGCCAACGCCCCGGTGATTGCGATAGCTCCAAGAGATCCAAAAATACGGCGCTTCATAAATCGCCCCCTCTATATGTGATGTTTAAAGCGAAGACAGAATACAGAACCGGCGCCAGATGATCCAGTTTTGTATCGACGTGAGAGTACTTGAAATGGGAAAAGCCCCTAGCTAGCGCTGTTGGTGCTGGGCAGGTCGACAATCCTTTCCCCTGCGTAGTCTGGTGGTCAAAACGATGATCGACGCAAGGAAGGAGACTCCAATAGCAATGTACTTCGCTGGTACCCCTCGGCTTTCGCCTTGGGAAGAAGACTGATCATCATTGGTCGATGCCGAAGGAGCCGCTTGTTGTGTAGAGTCGACCTCTCCAGTGGCACTGACTATGGAAGGTGCATTGGTCCAATGCACTGCTCGCTTGGCTGGATCAACTTCTCCTGAAGTATCGGCGGATGTTGGTACGTATCCCTCGGGGAATTGGACGTTGATGTTGACTGTTGGGCTATCGCCGCTTGTATTAGCACCGTCGGTGATTCCCGCCAAGATTATTGACGTTTGGGATGTGAAAGAAAAACCTTTCTCGGTGACGGTCAGGAACTGTGAGAGCGTTGATCCCTCATAATCTGCTGAAATCCTGCATGTATGAGCTGATCCGTTGGACATAAAAATGGGGGTATCTCCACCGAGCTGGAGCTTGCTGCACGTGTCTTCCGTGAGGGTTGTCCCTGACGCATCGGTGATAGATGCTGTGTAACTCATGTGCGAAGGCGTGCTGAAGTCGTAGCTTTCGTCGATGCTGAGGGTAGGGGTTGCGTAACTTGCACTGCCAATGCAGAGTGCTGAAAGAGACAGGCTGCATACCCATAACATCTTCGGAAGGTTTCGCCTCATAATTATTCCAATCATACGGTTGGGGGATATGTCTATTTTTCTCAAGGATACTGCCATTCTTAGGGTTTCTGGTTGAATATGTTGGCGAAGTAACATGGATATTAATTCCCTCACAATCGCGTCCAAAAGGTAAACAAATTGGAAAAGATAGGTCATTGGATGTCACACTAATGGAACCAGAGTCGGCGGCGTCCGGCCGCGGACCGATAAACCAAAGGAGCGTGCGGCATGGAAACGCCGAACCCCAGTGCAATGGAAGTGAACCTTGAGACTGACCAGCAGGTCCAGTCCAAGGACAAGCCCCAGCGCACGGAACTTAAGCGTGGTTTATCGGCACGCCACATGCAGATGATCGCGATCGGTGGCGCGATCGGTACCGGCCTCTTCGTCGCCTCAGGCGCAACAATCTCAACGGCTGGCCCCGGCGGTGCTTTGGCTGCCTACGCCGTTATTGGCCTCATGGTCCTTCTGCTCATGCAGTCTCTTGGTGAGATGAGCGCACACATGCCCGTCGCAGGATCTTTCCAGACCTACGCCACGCGTTTCGTTAGCCCTTCATTCGGTTTTGCAATGGGCTGGAACTACTGGTTCAACTGGGCGATTACCGTCGCAGCTGAACTTGTGGCATCGGGATTGGTGATGTCTTACTGGTTGCCAGATGTTCCCTCGTGGGTTTGGGCGATTTCCTTCCTTGTCTTACTGACTGTTCTTAATGCCTTGAGTGCCCGTGTCTATGGCGAGGCAGAATTCTGGTTCGCCCTGATCAAGGTCATCACCGTCGTCATCTTCCTGATTTCTGGCACCCTGATGATCTTCGGAATCTTCAACGACTCTCCGGGAGTGCAGAACTGGACGACCGGCGATGCTCCCTTCCACGGTGGATTCTTGGCCATCATCTCAGTCTTCATGATTGCAGGCTTCTCCTTCCAAGGAACCGAACTTGTCGGTGTTGCAGCAGGCGAATCGTCTAATCCTCGCCGCGATGTGCCTCGCGCAATCAAGACCGTGTTCTGGCGCATCATGTTCTTCTACATCGGTGCGATCGCCATCATCGGCACTCTGATTCCTTTCACCGATCCGAACCTGCTGCGCGATTCTGCCTCGGATATTGCATACTCGCCCTTTACCTTGGTCTTTGAGCGTATGGGTGTTGCTGCCGCGGCAGCCGTCATGAACGCCGTCATTTTGACCGCGATTCTCTCCGCAGGAAACTCTGGACTCTACGCATCCACTCGTATGCTTCACTCGATGGCACTGAGCGGCCAGGCTCCTCGCTTCTTTGGAAAGGTCACAAGCCATGGTGTGCCGATCTACGCAATGCTCGCGACCTCGGCTGTTGGTGCACTGGGATTCGTTGCGGCACTGGTGAGTGAAGACACCGCTTACACGTGGTTGCTCAACGTTTCAGGCCTCTCCGGATTCATCGTCTGGCTGGGTATTGCGGCATGCCACTGGCGTTTCCGCAGGGCATATGTCAAGCAGGGGCGCTCCCTTGACGAGCTTCCCTACAAGGCGCCCTTCTTCCCCTTCGGTCCGATCTTGGCCTTCACCATGTGCTTGATCGTTCTGCTGGGCCAGAATTACGAGGCCGTCTTCCGTGGTCAGCTCCTGCAGGTTGCCTCCTCGTACATCGGCCTTCCGATTTTCTTACTCATCTGGTTGGGCTACCACCTGGTGAAGAAGGACCGTACAGTCAGCTTGGACGAAATGGACGTTGAGGGCGTGACCATTACGCCTGAAGAGGCATGAGTCGCTAGCTGTTAAACGCAATTCGGGGGAGGCAGAAATTGCCTCCCCCGAATTATTTGTTCCAGTATTGGGGCTGCTCTCAATAGAGACTGAGAAATGTGGCATCGGACATCGCGGCTCTCTCAAGCCCAAAATATCCGCAGCACACTGCACAGCGCATGAATCTCTACCTCGGTGGTTCGATGTTTACTTGCGCGGGCATATTGAGGATGCCCACGGGGCAGCTCACGCCATTTGGCCCGTGATTGCAATAGCCATCGGGATTCTTTTCTAAGTAGGCCTGGTGGTAGTCCTCGGCCAGATAGAAAGGGCCACCTGACTGGGCAAAGCAGGCCCCGGCCTCGCCAATCGTTGTATAGCAGCGGGCCCCCGGCACCGCGCGTTCCAACTCAGCCACCCACGCACCGCGCAGAAGCGATGCCACCTCAGCCTGCCTCGGCGTCGTCACCCAAATCGCGCTGCGGTACTGAGTGCCCACGTCGTTCCCATGACGGTTGGGGCGAGTGGAATCGTGGTTCTCGAAGAAGGTTTTGATCAGGCTCGCTCCGCCTTCGCCGGTTACGGAAGGGTCGTAGACAACAGCAACGGTCTCAGCGTGGCCCGTGCGTCCTGTACACACCTCTCGGTAGGTGGGGTTTGCATTTCCGCCGCCCATGTAGCCCACAGCCGTTGCCCACACGCCCTTCTGGCGCCAGAAGATACGTTCAACACCCCAGAAGCAACCTGCGGCAAGGTAGAGAACCTCGAAGCCGTTGGGGACCGGATCAGTCGCGCGCGTTCCGTTTACCGGGTGAAGTTCGAGCGCGTCCACGATTGGGTGCCTGCCTCCCGGGATATCTGCGGGAAGAGTGCCCGCAGTAGGGGAGTCTAGGTAGCGCTCGGCGTCCTTTGGTAAACGAGGCCAGTCTTGGTGTGGCCCTGCGGCGTGGCGCTGAGTAGTGGGTGAAGGAATAGCGGTCATCTTTGGCTCCTTAGCTTTGGTAGATAAAGATACTCACCCTTGGCACATAAAAATGTGGCCCCTGCAGTTTCCTGCAAGGACCACATCAAGCGATTAAATCAGCCGAGCGACTGGACGCGACGGGCAAGCTTGGACTTGCGGTTCGCGGCCTGGTTGCGGTGAATAACGCCCTTCGAGACGGCCTTGTCGAGCTTACGCGATGCGACGCGCAGAGCTTCAATAGCTGCTTCCTTGTCGCCAGCCTCGACGGCTTCGCGAGTCTTGCGCACCAGGGTCTTCAGTTCAGACTTGACTGCCAGGTTGCGCTGACGGCGCTTCTCGTTGGTGCGGATCCGCTTGATCTGAGACTTAATGTTCGCCACAGTCGGATTACTCCTTGGTCTTTCGTTCGTACAGGTCGGTGAGGGCTGTGTCAGTGTCGGGACTGGGGCATGGGGACACCCGCAAACGACTCTAACCAGACCCCCTGCCCGACCAGGCTGGGAGTCCGAAGGACAACTTTAGCAGAAATAGAAGCGCAGAACGACCTCCGATATCCCTATAAAAGCCCGATAAATGGTGAGAACGCACACCCTATCGGCGTGGAATTGGCACCCCGGTGCTTACTAATGGGACGATAGACCAGACGTCACAACCCTTCCGGAGGTCTTGCTTGTCCCCGATTCCTACTCCTGAGCAGCTCGCGCAGATCCAACCCGCGGCCACTCCGCAGGAACGTATCCGTAATTTCTGCATCATCGCTCACATCGATCACGGCAAGTCCACTCTGGCTGACCGCATGCTCCAACTCACCGGTGTGGTCGCCAGTCGAGATATGCGCGATCAGTACTTGGATCGCATGGATATTGAGCGCGAACGCGGCATCACTATCAAAAGCCAGGCAGTGCGTATGCCCTGGGCCTTCGAAGGTGAGCCTTTCGCCCTGAATATGATCGATACCCCCGGACACGTCGACTTTACCTACGAGGTCTCGCGGTCCTTGGCCGCATGTGAAGGAGCAGTCCTCCTTGTTGATGCCGCACAGGGTATTGAGGCCCAGACTCTGGCAAACCTCTACCTGGCAATGGAAAATGACCTCACGATCATCCCCGTGCTGAACAAGATTGACCTTCCCGGAGCTCAGCCCGAAAAGTACGCCCAAGAAATTGGTCAGCTCATTGGCGTCGAGCCCGATGAAGTTCTGCGAGTTTCAGGCAAAACTGGCGAAGGCGTTCCCGCCCTTCTTGATGAGATCGTGCGCCAGATTCCCTCGCCTTCGGGTAACCCCGACGCCCCGACCCGAGCGATGATTTTCGACTCTGTTTACGACACCTATCGAGGCGTTGTTACTTACGTCCGAGTTGTCGATGGCATGCTCTCCACCCGCGAGCGCGTCCGAATGATGTCGACGGGCGCGACCCACGAGCTTCTTGAGATTGGTGTTATTTCGCCAGAACCAACCCCCTCGCAAGGGATTGGTGCAGGTGAAGTCGGCTACCTCATCACCGGCGTGAAAGACGTTCGTCAATCCCGTGTTGGTGACACTATGACTTCCGCAGTTCGCGGTGCCGAGGAACCGCTGGCCGGTTACCGCGATCCGCGACCCATGGTCTTCTCGGGCATTTACCCGGTCGATGGTTCGGATTTCCCGGACCTGCGTGACGCACTTGAGCGCCTTCAGCTCAATGATGCAGCGCTCACCTTCGAACCCGAATCCAGTGCGGCACTGGGCTTTGGTTTCCGATGCGGTTTCCTGGGGCTTCTCCACCTCGAAATTGTCCGCGAACGCTTAGAGCGTGAATTCAAGCTGGACCTGATTGCCACGGCTCCGAACGTTGTCTACAAGGTCGTTGCTGAAGATGGGACCGAAATTCAGGTCGATAACCCCTCAGAATTCCCCGAGGGGAAGATCTCTGAGGTCCGTGAGCCAGTTGTTAATGCAACGATCCTGACTCCGACTGAATTCACGGGCACGATTATGGAACTGTGCCAAGATCGCCGTGGAACCATGCGAGGAATGGACTACCTCTCTGAGGATCGCGTTGAGCTGCACTATCAGCTGCCTCTCGCAGAGATCGTCTTCGATTTCTTCGATCACCTGAAGTCGCGCACTCGCGGCTATGCCTCGCTGGACTACCACGAGAGCGGCGAGCAGGTTGCCGACCTGGTCAAGGTCGATATTCTGCTCAACGGTGACCGCGTGGATGCCTTCAGCGCTATTGTCCACAAGGATCAGGCCTATGCCTATGGTCTGCGAATGACGAAGCGCTTGAAGGAACTGATCCCACGTCAACAGTTCGAAATCCCCGTCCAAGCTGCGGTGGGCGCACGCGTTATTGCCCGTGAAAACATCAAGGCTCTTCGCAAGGACATGCTTGCCAAGTGCTACGGCGGCGATATCACTCGTAAGCGCAAGCTGCTGGAGAAGCAGAAGGAAGGCAAGAAACGTATGAAGTCGATCGGGCGCGTGGACGTGCCCCAAGAGGCCTTCATCGCTGCGCTGACCTCTGACGTGCCCACCGGAAAGAAATGATCGTGGCAGAGGATAACGAGGCCGCGGGCGGGGCGGCAGCACAGGCTGCAGATATCGCTCAGTCTGCTGGCGTCAACACGCGCAATGGTCGTCGGCCGGGAGGCGCACCCGAGGGGACCGTCTTCATGAGCCGGACCAAATCCTTCACTCGGCGCAGTCGTGAGCTTCCTCCAAACCTTGCGCGGACGTGGGATGCTCACGCCGAACGCTACGTCATTGAGCCCCGCCGAGGCATTGGCTACACGACCGTTGCCGAGGATTTTCGACTGGACCCCGTTGAACTATTTGGTCGTAGCGCTCCGCTGACTTTGGAGATCGGATCGGGAACGGGCGAACAGATCGTCGCTGCGGCTGCTGCTCATCCCGATCGTGATTATCTTGCGCTTGAAGTGTGGGTTCCTGGGATTGCGAAGTTAGTTTCAAAGGCTGTAGAAGCCGGCGTCGACAATATTCGAGTTCTCGAGGCCGATGTTGCGCAGGCGCTCCCGATCATGCTGGGGGATGCCTGCCTTGACGAGGTCTGGACCTTCTTCCCTGACCCGTGGAGGAAAGCGCGCCACCGCAAGCGCCGCCTCGTTAGCGATGCCTTCGCGCTCCAAGTTGCCCGAGTGCTCCGCGATGGGGGAGTGTGGCGTCTTGCGACCGACTGGGATGACTACGCCTGGCAAATGCGTGATGTCATCGAAGCCTGCCCGCTCTTTGAGAATCCTCACGTGGGGCAAAGGCCTGATCCAGAAGATCCTCAACCCCAGCGCGGTGGATTTGCTCCCCGATATGAGGGGCGAGTCGTCACCCATTTTGAAACCCGAGGTATTGACGCGGGGCGCAGGGCTCATGATGTCGTTGGAGTTCGCGTGCCTCGGAAATGATGGCGATCGGACCCCAAATTGTTGCATGCTCACCATCCTTTTCTCCCGTGTCACAAAGAGATTCACGTGACATTCTGGGTGTCAATATTTCACGTGGTTGACAAAGTTTTATATGCTGTCTGATGCATTGAGCTTTCACCTTGCGTGAAACGCCGGCTTCCTCTTCGCGATAGGCGGATCTGCGAAGAGTGGAGATGCGTTCTCTCGAGAACGCGCGGGGCGGGGCTTCCTCGATGAACCGAGAATCCCCCGCCTCGGTCCGCAACGTGTGCCCGCTTCCCCGTAAGAGGAAGCGGGCACGGTCATATTCTTTTCGAGTTGTACCCGCTGCCCGGGGGGAATTTGTACGCTAGGTGATTTCCACCGCGAACTGTGAAAACATTGCTGATGGGTGTGTGGTCACAACGAAGAAAGAGCTTGCCGTGAAACAGGGTGCTTACGCGCGATTTTTCCAGCGTAGGTTCGTGTGGATCCTCATCATTCTCAGCGCTTTCATCCTTCTTGCCGGATCGTTGCGAGGAGGCATCACCGCGCTGCCTCCGATTATTGACGTTGTTCAAAAAGAACTGGGACTTTCTGCCGCCGAGGCCGGCTTGGTCACTTCTATCCCGGTCTTCTGCTTCGGGTTCTTCACCCCGCTGACCTCGATTGTCCTTCGCCGTGTTGGTCTTAACCACGCTGTGTCACTTGGATTGGTGATCGTCATCGTCGGTGCGATCGTGCGCTCTCTGGGATACAGCTCAACCCTTTTTCTGGGGACTTTCCTGATTGGCCTTGGAACAACGGCGGGGAATCTTGTGATCACCATGCTGATCAGCAGGGACTTTCGCCACCGCGCGGGGATCATGACTGCCATTTACTCCACGATGATCGATGTGATGATCGCGGCCTCGACGGCTTTTACCTTTCCCCTAGTTGCCTATGTTGGTTGGCAAGGTGCTGCTGGAATATGGGGAGTCGGTCCAGCTCTACTTGCCCTAGTGGCCTGCTTGATCGTCTACCCCTTCAAACACCCGGGAATCCGGCCGTTTCTGGCACGCAAGGCAGGTTGGAAGCTTCGCTCAGACGATGGGCTCGTCACCAGCGGAGCGGCCACGGCCTCGGAAATCTATCGCTGGCCGATCGCTTGGCTCATGGCGTGTGCTTTCGCAATCAATACTTTCTGCTATTTCGGTGTTGCTGCATGGTTGCCGCGAATCTTGGCAGAAATGCTGCAGATGAACAGTACCGATGCCGGATTTGCCGCCTCGATCTACCACGTCATTGGAGTCATCGCGCCTCTGACAATGATGGCCCTTCAGCGACTGATCCGTGGCCAAACGTCGACAATCCTGGGGATAGTCTCTTGTGCATGGTTTCTCATGCCCCTTGGGATGCTCCTGTTTCCCTCCTTGTGGGTTGTGTGGAGCGCGTGCGGGGGACTGGGTCAAGGTGCATTCTTCTCAATTACCTTTACGCTGGTTATTGAACGCACGACCACTACGGCGCAGACGCGAACGCTTTCGGCGCTCGTCCAAAGCCTTGGTTATGGTCTTGGTGCGTTGGGGCCGTGGGCTATTGGGCGCATGTTCGATCTGACAGCGAGCTGGTTTTGGCCCTTCATCGTATTGACGATACTGACAGGAAGCCTGGTTGTGATTTCTCAAGTTGTTGCCCGCTCGACCTCCAGGCCGCACTCGCGATGAGTCCAGCACAGCCAGACGGTCAGCCCTGGGATCCACGCGGCGTACTTCTTCCGCAGCTCGCAGAAGCGAGCGCTCATCGCCCATTGTCGATCTACGTCCATGTCCCTTTTTGTCAGGTGCGCTGTGGATATTGTGACTTCAACACCTACACGGTGGGTTTTGGTCCCGGTGCAGACCGCGTGAGCTACGACTCCAGCGCGCTCGCGGAAATGAGCCTAGCTGCGCAAATTCTCAGCGATGCTCAGATGCCTGCACGCCCGGCCTCGAGCATTTTCTTCGGCGGAGGAACACCCACCCTTCTTGACCCCGCCGCGCTCGCCCGTCTACTTGACGGCATTCGCCAGAACTTTGGGATTGTTCCCGGTGCAGAAGTCACGGTGGAAGCCAATCCCGAAAGCCTTGACGAGGCCGTTCTTGAACGTCTGCATAAGGCTGGGTTTACCCGCGTGTCATTTGGTATGCAATCTGCTGTCCCCGCGGTTTTGCGCACGCTGGACCGCCGTCATGACCCAACAAGACTTCCCGGACTTGTTATAGCTGCTCGTCAGCTAGGTTTAGATGTCTCTGTTGATCTCATTTACGGTGCTCCGGGTGAAAGTCTGCAGGATTGGGAGGTTTCTCTTCGCGAGGCCATCGCGATGGAACCGAATCACATCAGTGCTTACGCGCTGGTCATCGAAGAGGGAACCAAGATGGGAATGCAGGTAGCCCGCGGAGAGCTCCCCATGCCAGACCCTGACGATGAGGCCTCGAAATATGAAATTGCCGATCGCCTGCTGGGCGAAGCCGGATACGCCTGGTATGAGATCTCTAATTTTGCCCGGCGGGAATCGGGAGAAGAAGGGTGCCTATCGACTCAGCTTCGTCATGCCTCGAGACACAACCTTGCCTATTGGCGTGACTGGGATTGGTGGGGGTTCGGACCCGGAGCGCACTCTCATGTCGGTCGCTATCGCTGGTGGAATGTCAAGCATCCCTCCGCCTATGCGCAGCGCGTTACCCAGGGGCTTTCCCCCGCACAGGCAGGTGAAATTCTTGATGCGCAAACGCGAGAGATGGAACGTGTTTTGCTCGCAGTGCGCACCAGTGAAGGTGTGGAAGCGCCTCACGCTGGAGCCGAGCGCGACACATTCCTCCAAGCTCTCCCGACTTTGGCCTCGGAAGGGCTGATCGAGGCAGCACCCGCCGCCCAAGGCCGCGCGATCGTGACCCTTCAGGGACGTCTATTGGCGGATTACGTGACCCGCTGCCTCTTGGGTTACTGAGTCTGTGCGGCTACTGAGTTAGGAGTCGCACAACTTCTCCGAATCCGAGTGTTGAAGCGTGTCAGGGGCGCTCGCGCTCATAGTGTTGTGCGGTGACTTCAGATATGTACGGGACAAATATCTTTGAATTCGACCCGCACCGCGATGGGCCGGGCGCTCGGCGACCGCGCTCGGTGGAGGTACCCGTCGAGTACGGCATGGTGCTTGAGGACATTTCCAGCGGATGGGTTGGCGCGGTCACTCGCGTTGAAAAATCCGGGGGAGTGCACCTGGTTGAGCTTGAAGACCGTCGAGGCCGGAAGCGTTCTTTCCCCCTAGGAGGCGGGTTTTGGTTGGAGGGCAAGCCGATTATCGCGCTCCCTCCGAAGGCTGCTCCTGCTCCAAAAGCTCCTACGCTCACCACTCCGGGTGGCCGCGCGCTGACGAATTCGGGGTCGATCGCCCCCGAGAAGCGAGTGGCTCGGGTTGCCAGGCAATCGCGCATCTGGGTTGAAGGCCGTCACGATGCGGAACTGATCCAGCACGTGTGGGGCGAGGACCTAGCCGATGTTGGCGTTGCCGTGCAGCTTCTAGAAGGCGTGGATCACTTAGAGGAAATTCTTGAAGTTTTTGGACCCACAAAAACCGTCCGCGCTGGAGTCCTGGTTGATCACCTGGTCCCGGGCTCCAAGGAATCGCGCATTGCCGAGGCCGTATCTATCCGTTGGAAAGACGCGGTGTTGGTGGTCGGGCACCCCTTCGTTGATATTTGGCAAGCTGTGAAGCCGCAGCGCCTGGGGCTCCAGGCATGGCCGGATGTTCCCAAAGGGACCGATATTAAGCACGGAACCTTGGAATACTTGGGGTGGCCTCACGCAAACCAGGCGGATATTGCTCATGGCTGGAAGCGGATCTTATCGACCGTTCGTAACTATAAGGATCTTGAACCGGCACTTTTGGGTCGGGTTGAAGAGCTCATTGATTTTGTGACGCAGTCGGGTTTGGAATAACTCGGTGGAAAGTGCTGATGAGGGGACGAAAAAGGTAATCCCGCGGTAAACTGGCACTCAGATAGCGTGAGTGCCAAATGAGGGAGGATGAATGAACGACCGGCGTCTGGACGTTCTTCGTGCCATCGTGTCCCAGTATGTCCACACACGTGAACCTGTTGGATCTAAAGCGATCGCGCAATCTCAAGACCTCGGGGTATCTTCGGCCACTATTCGTAACGATATGGCCGTTCTTGAAGAAGCCGGGCTGATCTACCAACCTCATACCAGCGCGGGACGTGTTCCGACGGATAAGGGCTATCGCGCCTTTGTTGATCAGCTGTCCACTCTCAAGCCGATGAGTCCGGCAGAACGCCAAGCCGTCGAAAAATTCTTGGCACAGGCGCAGGATTTAGACGATGTCGTCATGAATACCGTGCGTTTGCTTGCTCAAGTGACGCATCAGGTGGCGCTCATTGAATACCCTGTTCATGCGCGCTCGACGCTCAGTCGAATTGAATGCGTTGACCTGTCAGATCAGCGATTGTTGGTTGTTGTCATTACCCAGCAGGGCAAGGTTTTTGAACGCCTGCGTGAGATGCCTCAGGACGTCACTCAAGATGATCTTTTGGCTGTTCGTGCGGTTCTTAATGCTGCTTACCAGGGAATGAGTGCTGCTCAGGTGCGTGCGCATTGTGAGGTGCTCTCTCAGACACTTCCCCCGACGCTGCTTGCATTTGCAACAGAGATGAGTGACACCGTCGCGACCTTGCTTCAGGGAGAGCCTTCCTCGCGTATCGCAATGGCAGGGATGTCGAATCTTGCGCGCAGTGGTGTTGATTTCCACGACATTGCACCGGTCCTGGACGCTTTGGAAGAGCAGGTTGTCCTTCTTCGTCTTTTCGCTGAGATGGATGAAGGAAACGGCGATGTTCATGTCTCCATTGGCTCTGAAAACGGCCATGACGCTTTCGTTGAAACCTCTCTTGTCTCCGGAACCTATGCCTCCGGAGAAAACTCGGCGCACCTCGGGGTTCTTGGACCCACGCGCATGGACTACGCCTCGGCAATGTCCACGGTCCGCGCCGTGGCCTCGTACCTCTCTAAATTCCTGAATTCCACACACTGAACGGGTTACAAAAGGACATTTGTGAACGACGATTACTACGCAATCCTTGGAGTCTCTCGCGATGCCGACCAGAGCGAGATTAAGAAGGCCTATCGCAAGAAAGCCCGCGAAACTCACCCCGATTATGGTGGGGATGAGGAAGCCTTCAAGGCCGTGTCGGTTGCCTATGAAACCCTCTCCGACCCAGAAAAACGCCGTATGTACGACATTGGCGGTCCCGATGCTGCGCGCGGCGGCGGTGGTTACGGCGCCGAATCCTTCGATTTTGGTGACATTCTGACGACAATGTTCGGCGGCGCCTTCGCCGGTGGCTTTGGTGGAAACCAAGGACCGGCATCACGCACTCGCCAGGGCCGCGACCAGCTGACTCAGGTTGCAATCACTTTGAAGGACGCGGCTTTTGGTGCTCACCAGCAGGTTTCGCTCAACACCTATGTGACCTGCGAGGTGTGCCACGGGGCTATGTGTGAGCCGGGAACCGAAGCGGTGACCTGCACGACCTGTAAGGGGCAGGGATACTCGATCCAGCAGCAGCGCACCATGCTGGGAACTATGCAAACTCAGGTTCCCTGCCCAAGCTGTCAGGGTTATGGAACCGTCATTGAACATCCCTGTCACGAATGCTCCGGTCAGGGACGCGTTCGTGCACATCGCAACTTGACCATTGATATCCCCGCCGGCGCGGGTGATGGAATGCGCCTGCGTCTTGCCGGACAGGGCGAGGCCGGTCCCGGCGGTGGTCCCAATGGTGATCTCTACGTTGACATTGTCGAAAAGCGCGATCCTACTTTCTCGCGTCAGGGTGACGACCTGTACATGACGGTGACCGTTCCCATGACCGCAGCTGCCTTGGGAAGCACTTTTGAGCTGGAGACATTGGACGGCGCTCAGTCTGTGACCATTCAGCCCGGTACACAGCCCGGCGATGAGGTTCGCTTGGATGGACTGGGTGTTGGCCATCTCCAACGCCCCGGTCGCGGAGACCTTCACGTCGCAATTAACGTCGAAATCCCGCGCAAACTTGATGACCGCTCACGCGAGCTCCTTGAAGAGCTCTCCCAGGTTCGCGGAGAAGAAAGCGTCCGTCCTGAAAAGCGCGGATCCTCCTTCTTCGACAAGCTTCGCGAAACCTTCGGCGCCTAGTAAGGACATCACCTGTATGACGCTTCCGGTTTTCATCGCTCCCGACGCGGACGCATTGCGCGCCTGCGCGCGGGGAGATTCCTACGTATTAGACGGGGATGAAGGCTTTCATGCGGCAACCGTTCGACGGATCGATGTCGGAGCCATGCTTGATGTCGTTGACGGGGCGGGGCTTCGTGCTCGCTGCACGGTTATTGACCGCGCAAAAAAGGCCCTAACGCTGCGCATTGACTACCTTGAAGGTGAGGATAAGCCGGGGGTTGAGCTGCTGTTGATCCAAGCCCTCTCAACGGGCGGACGCGATGAAATGGCCATCGAAATGGCAACGGAAGTTGGCGTTGACGCAGTAATGCCATGGCAGGCAAATCGCAGTGAGGTTCGCTGGAAGGGTGAAAAAGCCGCGAAGGGCATACGAAAGTGGGAATCCACATTACGATCAGCGACAAAACAATCGCGGCGCGCATTTATCCCACGCCTTGAAGAAGCCCGTTCATCCGCTGCCTTAGCGCAATGGATTGCGCAGAACACTCAAGATGGCGCTTGGGTTCTGGTCTGTCACGAGAGTACCGATCGCCGCCTGACTAAACTCCTTCCTCAGCTGCGCGAGCTAAGCGCCCACGCCTCGTCGGCCTCGGCCGCCCAGTCCCGGTCTTCTTGTCCTCCCAAGATTGCCGTCATTGTTGGCCCTGAAGGTGGGGTTGACCCCGATGAGCTTTCTCTTTTCGAGGCCGCGGGAGCGAAAATCTGCCTGCTGGGGAATACCGTCCTTCGCGCTTCAAGCGCCGGACCCGTTGCGCTTTCACTGATCAGCGACGCTATTGGGAGATGGTGACATGGACGCCAAACGAATTGATATTCCCCGCGGCGTGGATCCCGTCGTGCTTTTTGGAACTTCAGACCGCGTTTTGCGAGCTCTTGAAAACGGTTTCCCTCAGGTCCGCTTCACCTTACTTGGCCGCACTTTATCCATGGTTGGGCCCGAAGGGATTGCGGATATGGCCGCTCAGCTGGTCGAAGAGCTGATTGAACTTGCTCGAGATGGACATTCTCTTGACGCTGACGGCGTTGAACAGGCAATTGCTCTGCTCATGACGGCGAGTTCCACGGACGAACGCCCCCAAGAAATTCTGCGCTCGCGGGGACGATCCATTCGACCGCAATCTGGTGGGCAAAAAGCGTATGTCGAGGCGATTGAGCGTTCGACCGTCGTCTTTGGGTTGGGACCTGCGGGCACTGGAAAGACCTACCTTGCGATGGCCCAAGCTGTATCCTCCCTGCTTTCCGGACAGGTGCGCCGAATCGTCTTGACCCGCCCTGCGGTTGAAGCGGGAGAAAATCTTGGTTTCCTTCCGGGCACGCTCACGGACAAGATTGATCCCTATCTGCGTCCGCTCTATGACGCGCTGGGAGACATGATGGATCCGGATGCACTGCCAAAACTCATGGCCTCTGGTGCGGTTGAGGTTGCTCCCTTGGCATATATGCGCGGACGAACGCTTAACGATTCCTTCATCATCTTGGATGAGGCTCAGAATACGACGCTTGCACAGATGAAGATGTTCCTGACCCGTCTAGGCTTCAACTCGAAGGTTGTTGTTACCGGTGATGCCTCACAGATCGACCTGGCGGGGGAGCGCTCTAGTGGCCTCTTAGTCATTGAAGATATTCTCAGTGGCATCGATGACATAGAATTTTGTCATCTGACAAGCGCAGATGTTGTGCGTCATCGCCTTGTCGGACAGATTATTGACGCATACGAACGTTGGGATGAGTCCATGGCCAGCCTCAAAGCACGCCGTGACCGTTCCCTGCACGCCCGTACCCGACACAATGGACGCTGAGTCATGACTGAAGTTTTGAACGAAACCGACTACCAGATCGACTGTGAAGAGTTCGTACGCTTGGCTGACTTCGTACTCAGCGCTATGCATGTCTCCACAGAGGTCGAGCTCAATATCATTTTCATTGACCCCGAGCCCATGGAAGAACTCCATGTTCGCTGGCTGGATCTGGAAGGTCCGACCGATGTCATGAGTTTTCCCATGGATGAGCTCCGTCCTGGAACTGCGGATCATCCGACGGAATCGGGAACCCTGGGCGATATTTGCATCTGTCCGCAGGTCGCGGAGCAGCAGGCTCACCAGGCCGGACATTCCTCAGTTGAAGAAATGCTCTTCTTGGCGACTCACGGCATGCTTCACCTTCTGGGTTATGACCATGCAGAACCCGCTGAAAAAGAAGAAATGTTCGCCCTGCAACGCCAGCTCCTCTTGAGCTTCCTCGCACAGCGATGATCGAAGCTGCTATCCCCGTCGCGGGGATGAGTATCCTTGCCGCAATTGCTCTTCTGAGTGCAATGATTCTTGCGGCAAGTGAGTTTTCGATCGCTAAGCTCACCCACGCTGCGGTTGAAGACCTGATCGAGGACGAAAAGAAGAACGCCCGGGCCCTGTTTAAGCTGGTCGATCAGCGTCGCTTAGTTATTTTTGTCCTTCGAGGCGTTCGCACCTTCATGCAGGTTGTCTTTGCCGTTTCAATGGCGACCATTGCTCTGCATTTTTCACACTACTGGTGGCTGGGAGGGCTAGTTGCAATCGTCATTGTGACGATTGCGCAATTCTTTGCTAACAGCATCATTGCCACGCGCTGGGCACAGCGCAATCCCACCGGTATCGCGCTCTTCTTCACGCCCCTGATGACCCGTTTGGTCGCTATCGCACATTTCTTCTCGCCGGCCGCTCAGAAGGTCAAGGCCTACCTTCCGCAGTCTGAGCGAACCGAAGCTGAGATGCGTGCAGATATGGCAGATGAACTGCGTGAAATGGTTGATCGCGTTGGCGAAACAGAAGGCCTTGAAGAAGAGGACCGAGAGATGTTGCGCTCGGTTTTCGAATTAGGGCATACCTTGGTTCGTGAGGTGATGGTCCCGCGGACCGAAATGCTGACGATCGCATTCGATGTTCCGGCTCGGAAGGCATTACGCCTCTTTGTACGCTCCGGTTTCTCACGGCTACCTGTTATCGGAGAGGACACCGACGATGTCCGCGGAATTTTGTTCTTTAAGGATGTCGTTCAGCGCCTTGAAAACCATGATGGAGAACATGAACTTCGCGCTGATCAGATGATGCGTCCTGCCGAGTTCACCATCGAAATGAAGCCGGTCGATGATCTGCTGCGTCAGATGCAGTCCGAACACTTCCACCTCGCCATGGTCGTCGATGAATATGGCGGGATCTCGGGCCTCGTTACCCTCGAAGACATCATCGAAGAAGTCGTTGGCGAACTCACCGACGAACACGATCGCAATACCATCGAGCCCGAAGAAATTTCCCCGGGCATCTGGCGCGTTCCTTCGCGTTTCTCCATTAGCGAGCTTGGAGAGCTGTGGGGACTAGAACTTGAAGACGAAGACGTTGATTCCGTTGGCGGCTTGCTGGCCAAAGCGATTGGCCGTGTTCCGCTTCCGGGGGCAACTGGCGATATGCTCGGTGTGCACATGGTTGCCGAAGAAGCCCGAGGCCGCCGTCGTCAAGTTGGCACAATTGTCTGTTCCTATGTCCCTGAAACCCAGACCGAAGACTCTGAAGATCACCAGGAGTGAGAAAGATGCATTTCCCCAGCGATGATGAATTGATGGCCGGTCCGAACGCCTTCGAAGGCGTGGATCTCGATGCTCTTGAACTTCCTGATGAGGACTCGCAGGACGATGAAGACGTCGATGCTGAGCTTGACGAGGCCGATGATGAGCGCGCCCACGACGTTGAGGATTCCGTCCAATCCTTGCGTCAACTCCGTGCAGAAACAAATGCGGGCGTAGACATCATCGTTCCCGACTTCCCAGAAGACTTTCGCGCGGGCTTCATCTCCATTGTTGGTCGTCCCAATGTCGGAAAGTCGACGCTGACTAACGCTCTTGTTGGCCACAAGGTCGCCATCACCTCGGGCCGCCCCGAAACGACACGCCACAACATTCGCGGGATCGTCCACGGCGAGAACTACCAGTTGGTATTGGTCGATACGCCCGGATACCACCGTCCTCGCACGCTGCTGGGTAAGCGTCTCAATGATATGGTTCGCGAGGCCTTGGCTGAAGTTGATTGCGTGGTCTTCTGCATGCCTGCGGATCAGCGCATCGGACCGGGAGACCAGTTCATTGCTCGGGAGCTACGTTCTGTTCGACGCCCCGTGATTGCGGTTGCGACGAAGTGCGATAGCGTGCCGCGCGAACGCGTGCTTGAACACCTTCTGGCAATTGAAAAGCTGGGGGAGTGGAGCGCGATTGTTCCGGTTTCGTCCTTCAAACACGAAGGCATCGATCGCCTGCGTGAAGTTTTAGCGGAAAAGGTTCCCCTCTCTCCGCCCCTGTACCCGCAGGACGACATCTCCGATGAGTCACGCGAAACGATGATCGCAGAATTCATTCGTGAGGCCGCGCTGGAGGGCGTGCGCGATGAGCTTCCGCACTCGCTTGCCGTGAAGGTCGAAGAGATCATTGAACGCCCCAAGCGTGAAGGCGATGATCGTCCGCCTCTGCTGGATATCCACGTCAATGTCTATGTCGAACGCGATTCCCAAAAAGCCATCATTATTGGCAAGAAAGGCTCGCGTTTGAAGGAGATCGGCACTCGGGCCCGAGCACATATTGAAGAATATCTGGGGCGCCGTGTGTACCTCGATCTGCATGTGCGTACCGCAAAGGACTGGCAGTCCGACCCGAAGATGCTTCAGCGTTTGGGCTTCTAATACCTGAACGTGGGGGATGCAACAAAAGGATCCTGACCAGGGTCCCGAGCTTTGCAGTCTTCTTCGTGGCATGCTTATCCCGTGAGCGAAAATCCCCAGAACCCTAACGCCTCAGCGCCTTTTCCGTTTGACCAGGACGACGCATCACTGACTGTGCACCGCATGGCTGCACATGATCGCCTGTCCCATCAGTCCCGAGTCGTCCTGCGCCTTGGCCAGATGCTTCTTTCTGCCGGCGCGGGCTCGTACCGCGTGAAGGCTTCGATGCGGACCTGTGCCGAGGCCGTTGGTATTGAGAAGCACCATGCTCAGGTGACCTTTACCGAGATTGTTGCGACAGCTTATGCGAATGGTACTTTCCGTACCGAGCTTGCTGAGCAGCGTCTTCTGGGAGTGAATGCGGACAAGATTGACCGCATTACAAACTACTTGGCATCCATTGAAGGCAAGCAGGTGCTTGTTGAGGATGTCGATAGGGCTCTTGACCGGATCGAATGTGTGAAGCCGCTGTATGGCTGGCTAGCGAATGCGCTTGCTTCTGGTCTAGCCTGTGCGGCCTTCTCCTTCCTCAACGCCGGGGGATGGGTTGAGTGCTCTGTCGTGGCAATTGCAGCCTTCTTCGGTCAGTTCCTCCGGCGCCAGATGCTCAAGCGACACATGAACCACTTTGGTGTGTGGATGCTTTGTGGTGCAGTTGCTTCTGCCATCTACATTCTGTGCGTCTATCTGGCTCAGAAATATCTGGGTGTTGAACCCACACATCAAGCGGGCTTCGTTTCTGCGTTGCTCTTCTTGGTTCCCGGCTTTCCATTGGTGACAGGAATTATTGACCTGGTCCGTCACGACTTTGCGGGTGGTATTCAGCGAATCGTGTATGTTGCAATGCTCGTGGTCTCTGCTGGCGTTGCCGTATGGACAATTTCGGAGGTCTTTAATTGGTCGGTCACTCCGCAATACATCGTTGAGCTTCCGCCGATTATTCACTTTATATTGCGCTTCTTTACCAGCTTCGTTGCGGCGTATGGCTTCGCGATGCTCTTTAATTCTCCGCCTAAGGTATGTACGGCTGCGGCTTTTATCGGTGCGGCTATTAATACCGGTCGCATCTTTCTTGCAGTTGTCCTGGGTGTTCCGGTCCCCGCGGCGGTTGGGCTTGCAGCGCTTGCAGCTGGTCTTCTTGCGGCAGCAGTTGCAAACCGCACGCGCTTCTCGCGTGTGACACTCTCCGTTCCCGCGGTGGTCATCATGATCCCGGGTGTGCCCCTGTACCGTTCGCTCACATACTTGAACAATGGGCAGACCATGGACGCATTGGCGCAGCTCTTTACGGTCCTCTTCACGATTGTTGCGATTGGTATCGGCCTGGCGATTTCACGAATGCTTACCGACCGCGCGTGGCTCATGGAGAAACCAGTGTGCGTCCCGAAGCTCGAGGAATGCGGCGTCGAGTAAGAGCCGGTAGGCCAAGTAAACACTGTCCACCATGTGCACTCAAAGTGCCAGTATCAGTGGGTCTTCATAGACTGAAGGTGTGAAGACTACATCGAATGTTCCTCGTCCTGCAGGTTCTGGAATGCCCACGGTCAAGTACCGAGCATTCCTTGATACGAACCCTGTTGATCTTCCTGACCGTCAGTGGCCTTCGAAGCGCATTACCCACGCGCCTCGGTGGCTGTCAACGGATCTACGCGATGGGAACCAAGCCCTGATCGAGCCCATGGATCCGGTGCGTAAGCGCAAGATGTTTGATCTTCTTGTTCGTCTGGGATACAAGGAAATCGAAATTGGATTCCCCTCGGCTTCACAGACTGATTTCGATTTTGTTCGTTCTCTGTTGGAAGATGACGCGCTTCCCGAGGATGTCACTATTTCGGTGCTTACCCAGTCGCGCCCCGAGCTCATTGAGCGCACTGTTGAATCGATTATTGGTTTTCCCCGCGCGACCGTGCACTTGTACAACGCAACCGCTCCGGTTTTTCGTGAGGTTGTCTTCCATGCAGACCGCGAGCAAACTGTTGAACTAGCCCGCTTCGGTACGCGTGAAGTCATTGCACAGGCAGAACGTCAACTGGGCGATGAGACGATCTTCGGTTTTGAGTACTCTCCTGAAATCTTCGTTGACACCGAGCGTGATTTCGCGCTGGAAGTGTGTGAGGCCGTTATGGATATCTGGCAGCCTCAAGATGGCCGCGAGATCATCCTCAACCTGCCTTCGACCGTTGAGCGCGCGACCCCCAATGTCTTCGCCGACCAGATCGAGTACATGTCTCGCAACCTTTCCCGACGTGAGTATATTGCGCTGTCTGTTCACCCGCACAATGACCGTGGAACCGGCGTGGCCAGTGCCGAACTTGCACTCCTCGCTGGTGCTGACCGCATCGAAGGCTGCCTCTTGGGACAAGGTGAGCGCACCGGTAACGTTGACTTGCTGACCTTGGGCCTGAATCTTTTCAGCCAGGGAATTGATCCGGGCATCGACTTCTCGGACATTGACGAGATCCGCCGCACTGTGGAGCACTGCACCCAGATGGAGGCTTCGCCGCGCTCTCCCTACGTCGGAGATTTGGTGTACACCAGCTTCTCGGGCTCTCACCAAGACGCCATCAAGAAGGGTTTTGCTGCTCGCAAGACGAAGGTGGACTCCGCAGGGGGCGACGAGAACGCAGTGGTCTGGGAGCTTCCCTACCTGCCCATCGATCCTCACGATGTCGGTCGCTCCTACGAGGCCGTTGTGCGCGTGAATTCCCAGTCCGGTAAGGGCGGGGTTGCCTACCTCATGTCGCGGGCGCACAACCTGGAGCTGCCTCGCCGCCTGCAGGTAGAGTTCTCGCGAATTGTCCAGCGCCACACCGATACTTACGGCGGAGAGATCAACGCCGAAACATTGTGGAAGATCTTTGCAGACGAGTATTTGCCGACAAGTGCGGCTCCTGGCCTTCAGTCGTGGGGGCGCTTCGAATTGCGTAAGTCCCAGGTGGGAACGGTCGACGATGAGCATGTTGAATTGCACGCAGAGCTTACGGACAACGGTGTGCTCACCGCAATCGACGCAAACGGAACCGGCCCGATTGACGCTTTTGTCTCAGCACTGCATCAATTCGATTTGGACGTGCGCGTCTTGGACTACTCCGAGCACGCAATGAGTCAGGGACGAGATGCGAAGGCCGCTTCATACGTCGAAGCAGCTGTTGATGGAAAGATCGTCTGGGGCGTTGGAATCGACTCTTCGATTACCCGCGCATCGTACAAAGCTGTGATCTCAGCAGTGAACCGTGCACTTCGAGATCGGTAGGTAGGTTTTCGCAACCAAAGCGCACTTTGTGGTGAGTGAGTAACTCCCAGCGCGAGCTGAGGGGGCATCGCTTAGATGCCCCCTCAGCTGTTTTCCCCTCGCCAATGCAGGTGGGGGAAGAAGTCGTACGCGGAAGCTTAATCGGCCTCGTTCGAGGGGAAATCGCCACCGGCAATCTCATCAAGAAGATCAAGGGAAGGAACAAAGAATACCTGTCCGAAGAGCACACTCGAGAAGGTCAGTAGGTAGTCTTTCTTCGCGACCATATTTGTGATCATGCCTTTGGTGACGCTCCAACGAGCGGAGTAGCCGATGAAGTAGGTGCCGGTGACACCGGCTGCAGGGTCGGAGAAAGGCACGTTCATGCGGACGACCTTGTTTTCTTCGCCGTCGACGATGAACTTTGAGGAAACATTGTGCGCATTTGCTGCCTTCGCGTCGTCATCAAGCTCAAGGTCAGTGAACTTCTCGCGCCCGACCGCACGCTCCTGCTCAGCGGTACCCAGCGAACGCCACGCGTCCATGTCGTGAATCCACTTTTGTGCAAAAGCATAGGAACCTCCAGTGAATTGGGGGTCCTCGGCGCCAATCTCTGCCCAGAAGGGGGCATCGGCGTTTGTCGGATTTTCGGTGCCGTCAATGAAACCGATGATTGCTCTGCCTTCGAGGTAGCGGAAGCCGTGAGTCTCATCAACGACCGTTGCGAAGTCTTTGAAGGACAAGCGGTACTGCTCGGCTACTTCGTAGACCACGGCCTCGCGCTGTGCGCGAATATGAAGGAAAAGGTCGGCATCTTCGCCGATGCCTTCGGGCATGGCAATGGAAGGATCGTCCTGATTAGTCAGGCCGGTGAATTCCTCAAGCTCCTGGGGCCGAGGTGCGCCCGGGAAGAGGTAGTCCCAGCCCTTACGGCTCACTCCCAGCGCAACGCGCAGATCATCATTTTGGGCTCGGATATTCATCGAACGCTTGATCGCCTGGCTGCGATCAGCGAAGTCGCGGAAGGCCTCTAGCTCTGCTGCCTGATCCTTGCGATTGAATCGCAGATAAACGAAGAGAACGCACTCGCCGGCATCTTTGTACACGTCTTGGGGATGAGTTGACATTGTGGCCTCCACTTGCAGTTATTCATTCGTCTTCGATGATAGGCCGCTTGATGTATCGAGGCTGGGTGGATGCAGGGAGTGCAGTCAGCGCAGTGGCGGGGGTGGAGTAGTGGAATAACGTTTCAAGGCGGCAAGAACGCTTCCGCGCATGATGACTTCAATTTTGTGTCGTGGCGGGCCTGCTCTGGCAGCGAATGCGAAAATAGGAAGGTGATCAGGAGTTACCGGGATGAGGCAGTGGTTTTGCGTACGCAAAAACTGGGCGAGGCCGACCGTATCATCTGGCTCCTGACCTCTGAACACGGCCAGATTCGAGCGGTCGCAAAAGGCGTTCGGCGAACAACATCGAAGTTCGGAGCGCGACTTGAGCCCTTCTCTGTTGTTGATGTTCAGCTTCACCGTGGGCGGAGCCTCGACACGATCATTCAGGTAGAAACAATTGCCTCGCACGGGGAACTACTCGCAGCGGATTACGAGTTGTACTCGCGTGCCTCGGTGATCGTCGAAACCGCGGATAAGCTTTCGAGCGATGGAGATGATGGAACCCACCAGCAGTATCTTCTGCTGGTCGGAGCTCTCCACGCGCTTTCTCATCGCCGGCACGACCCGGCTCTAATCTTGGCCTCGTACATGCTTCGCGCCTTGGCGATCGCAGGGTGGGCGCCATCGTGTTACGACTGCGCAGTGTGCGGCAGCGAAGGACCGCACCTTGGTTTTTCCATTACTGAGGGTGGGGCCGTGTGTGATAACTGCCGTCCGCCCGGCGCCTCGCTTCCCGCTCCCGATTCGATGGAATTGATGGGTGCTCTTCTCAGTGGTGATTGGGATAGCGCGGATAGCGCGCCAACGTGGGCGCGCAGCGAGATGATGGGCCTGGTCTCTAGTTACACTCAATGGCATATCGAACGACGACTGAAATCCCTGCAACTCCTGGAAAGGAGCCCGCACGCATGAGTCCCGAAATTGCGTCACTGACGCCCATGGAACGCGCTCCCAAAGACCCACGTCAGCCGGTCGCTGGACCGGGGCAGTGGCCTCGGCAAGCACCCGAATTTGCAGCCGGGGAAGTGCCGCGCCACGTCGCCATCATCATGGACGGTAATGGACGCTGGGCCAATGAACGGGGGCTAGCGCGCACAGAAGGCCACCGCTCTGGTGAGTATGCGCTTCTCGACACAATCGCCGGGGCTATCGATGCCGGTGTGCGCTATCTATCCGTCTACACCTTCTCGACGGAAAACTGGAAGCGTTCGCCCGCAGAGGTCCGCTTCATTATGAGCTACGCCAGTGATGTTTTGGCTCGGCGAACGGACATGCTCAATGAGTGGGGAGTTCACGTCCGGTGGAGCGGTCGCGAGCCGAAACTGTGGAAATCGGTCATTCACGCTTTGGAGCGCGCAGAAGAAAAGACGCATGACAACACCACTATGGATTTGGTGATGTGCGTGAATTACGGGGGCCGCGCAGAAATCGCCGATGCAGCCCGCTCAATTGCTCAAGATGTTGCCACAGGGCGTTTGTCGCCGCGCGGGGTAAATGAACGAACTTTCGCTCGCCACCTGTATCTGCCCGATGTTCCCGATGTTGATTTGATGATCCGAACCTCGGGGGAGCAAAGACTTTCGAACTATATGCTCTGGCAAATGGCCTATGCGGAGTTCATGTTTAGCCCTAATCCGTGGCCGACGTTTGACCGTGAAGCCCTGTGGGATTGCCTTCTTGAATACGCTGGACGTGAGAGGCGTTTTGGCGGTGCACAGGACCGCGTGGCTGGCAGGGCTGGCGCTTAGGGCCTCGTTGCGCTGAACCGTCCGGTTTCTAGTGCTTCATCCGTGCTCCACGCTAGCTCCACATGAAGTCGGTGAATGTCACAGGCTATGCCCTGTGTCTTTTGGTGACTTCGTGTGTTTTTTGGGGGAGGGGGCGGAGGAAGGCACGGAAGTCGCGTGTTATTTCGCGACTTCCTGTGTCAATTCGACGTGCGGCTGCTCGCGTCCGCGGCGCCGCTTCATCAGGACAACTGCGGTGATGATCGCTGCGATTGCAGCCAGTCCCAGCCAACCCCACACTGAGCCTGCTGCCGCGCGAACGACGGCCATCCAAACTGCGAGCATTCCCAGGCCGTACATGATCGACCACACAATGCAGCCTGGAATCATGGCAAGCGTGTACTTTTTCCACGACATGCGGACGATACCTGCACCGGCATTGACCGCAGTTTGTACACCAACTGTCAGGAAACACAGCGGAATGATGATAATTCCCCACTGTTCCAAAAGATGAGCACCCGAACGGGGGACAGGCCCCTCAAACCAAGCAGCGATCTTCCCGCGAAGGCCGTTCTTTCCCGAGGCGGTCAGTCCCCCTTTGGCTGCGGCGCGCCCCAGCCAGTAGGTCAGCTGTGCGCGATGAAAGACAATGAAAAAGAGGAAGATAAAAAGTGGGAGTCCTGAGGAAGCCCATGAAGGAGTCATCTGTCTGCCTTTCGCGTGCAATCAGAGCAGAGTCCGAATAGCTCAATTGAGTGCTCAATCTGAGTGTATCCGTGCGAGGCGGCCACCGCAGCAATCCATTTTTCAATCTCGCCTGCCCCCAGGTCTTCAGCGCGCCCACAGTTACGGCAGACCAGATGGTGGTGGTGAGTTTGAGTGTTGCACTTTCGGTAGAGCGCCTCGCCCTCAACGGAGCGCAGAACATCGACTTGGTGGTCTTCGGCCAGCGCCTGGAGGTTGCGATACACGGTTGCCAGACCGATTTTGTGCCCGCGAGCGGTGAGGTCCTCAAATACCTTCTGTGCACTGCGGAAGTCGCGGTGCTCGCTGAGGTTGTCGAAAACCGCCTGGCGTTGCTTGGTCATTCGCTGCATGGCGTCCCTTTCGTTGACGAGGCCTGTCGTGAGTTTTCTTTTCCCTACCCGCGCGCGACGGTGGTGTCCGCACGATCTCTTGGCGAGGCCTCGGGATGTTCCGCGGGCGCGGATAGTTCACGCATTCGCTGCTTGCGACGGAAGTGATCACGCAACCCTCGGATTCCGTATCCAACAGCATAGAGAGCAATCGCGGCTACAACAATCGTTGCACCGGGGGAGAGATCGATGTAGTAGGTCAGGGCTAGCCCTCCCAGACAGAGGAAGGCTCCCAAGAGCATCGCGTAAGCCATAGTGCGTCGGAAGGAATGAGCCCCCAGTTGTGCGATGGCAACAGGGACAACCATGAGGGCTGAAACAAGAAGCGAACCAACAATTCGCATGGCAACGACAACCGTCAGAGCAGACAAAATCGCGATGAACATGGTGAGCGCGCGAACAGGAAGCCCGGTCGAGCGAGCGAATTCCTCATCATTTGTCACTGAGTAGAGCGCCGGAAGCAGGCCGATGCCGATTGCGACAATGACCAGTGCGAGCAGGCAAATTGACCAGACATCACTGCTTGAAACGGTTGAAATTGAGCCGAAAAGATAGGCGTTGAGCTGGGAGGATGTTCCATTTGCCAAGCCGATCAGGAGTACGCCTCCGGCAATCCCGCCATAAAAGAGCATGGCAAGTGCAACATCAGAGGAGGTGCGACCAGACTGTCGGACGAGCTCGATAGTGATCGCGCCAAGCAAAGACACAACTAAGGCTCCGGGGATTGCCCATTGATCGTGTGGCGTGACATTTGCGGCGGTTCCGGCAAGCCATCCCAGTGCGACCCCGGTCAGGGAGATGTGGCCGATCCCGTCACCGAGCATTGCGAGACGTCGGTGAACCAGGTAGGTTCCGACGATCGGAGCGCATAACCCAACGAGGAGTGCGGCAAGAAGGGAACGTTGCATCAAGGGGGATGCAAGCATGTCGAGGATCATCGGCTCCCCTCCATTTCGTGGTGGTCGGCCGTGTTGCAGTGGTCAGAGTGAGGATCACGCACATCGCTTCGAGCGGGCCCGTCATAGGTGAAGTGTCCCGAACGGATATGGAGCTCGCGGTCAAGCACTGGGGCGAGTTCGCCCAGTTCGTGAAGGACCAGCAGGATCGTTACGCCCTCGTCCTTTGCAGCCTGGCATATTTCGGCCAGTCTGCTACGCGAAGAGGCATCGATTCCGGCCATTGGTTCGTCCATGATCAGGAGCTCGGGCTTTCGGACCAACGCGCGCGCGATGAGTACGCGCTGCTGTTGTCCGCCGGAAAGAATGTGGAGGGGATCCTTCGCGCGATGTGCGAGGCCGACGGAACGCAGTGCTTCCAGTGCCTTTGCTCGGTCACCGCGGGAGTGCCACCACTTGCGAGTGCCCAGGAGCCCGGAAAGAACGACTTCGATGCATGATGAAGAGATCGCGCCGCCGGAGGAGGCCCGCTGGGGAACGTAGCCAATACGCTGCCATGGAATCGAGGAACGTTTGCGGATGGAATTTCCAAAGAGCGTGATATCGCCCGAGGAAATTGGTGCAGTTCCAAGGATTGCTTTCATCAGGGTGGACTTCCCTGCGCCATTTGGGCCGGTGACTGCGACGCATTGCCCCTGGGAAATCGATGCGGTGATGCCGTGAAGAATGAGGTCATGGTCCCAGGCGACGTGGACATGGTCCAGTGAAATCACCGGTTCAGTAGAGATATTGAATGTCGTTCCCATTAGTGTCGAGTGTAGTCGTTGGGGCGGCATGGTTCACTGTGGAATCATGCCGCCCCAACGCGCAGATATCAGTTGACTTGTGGTGAAGTGCTTATTCGCAGCTGAGAGCCTTTTGCAGTGCTTCAAGGTTCTCATTCATGACTGCTTCGTAGTCCTTTGAGTCATCAGCTTGAGACTCGATGGGATCGAGAACCGCAGTGGTGATTCCCAGGTCCTTGGCCAGGGTTTCAGCAACCTTGGGGCTGAGGAGCTCTTCGGTGAAGATTGTTGTAATTCCCTTGGCCTTCACCGCGTCGGAAATCTGCTTGAGGCGAGCGGGGGAAGGCGTGGAGTCGGGATCGAGGCCGGACAGCCCCAACTGGGTGAGGCCGGTGCGGTCCGCAAGGTATCCGAAGGCCTCGTGAGAGGTGACGAATTCCTTGTGCTGGCACTTTGCGGTGCCGTCGACGAGCTTCTTGCTCAGTGCTTCCATCTGAGACTTCGTGGATGCAGCGTTCTTCTTGTAGGTCTCTGCGTTGGCGGGATCGGCCTGGGCAAGAGCGTCCCCGATCTGGGTCGCCGCGCTGGCCATGCGCGTGGGATCCAACCAGAAGTGCGGGTCGGTTGAGCCGTGCTCGTGCTCATGTTCGTGAGCTTCTTCGGTCTTTTCGCCGTCGTCAGCGACATCCAATTCGCTTTCATGCTTTTCGGCATCGACCAGATCAACACTGGTGGAGACATCGATAACGGTCTTGGGGGCGTTCAGTTCAACGGCCTTGTCAACAGCGGATTGGAAGCCCTTAAGGTAAACGACGGCTCCGGCCTGAGAGAGTTGCTGAACTTTTTGGTTCGACAGTTCGAGGTCGTGAGGCTCTGCTCCCGGAGGAGTGAGGGATTCGACGTCAACCAGATCGCCGCCGATCTTCTGGGTGAGGTACTGGAGTGGGTAGAAGCTGGCCATAACCTTCATTGGAGAAGCAGAAGCTTGGGAGCTGGAGGCGCTTGAAGATGATGAGGCCGAAGAGGAACATGCGCTTAAGGCAAGCGCTGCGGCGGCTGTAATGGCAAATACGGTGTGTGAACGCGAAAAACTCATGATAATCATTATCAGAGAAGGTGATAATGATTGTCAAAAGCGAGCGTGTCCTGTTGAGCTGCGTACAACAAGGTCGGGAGTGAAGGCAAAATCTTGGTGTTGTTGCGGATGCTGGGACCGAATCGCATCAAAGAGTGACGATACGGCCGAATGTGAAATTGCCTGCACGGGCTGTCGAACCGTCGTCAGTGCGGGAGAGAGGTGGGGCATAAGGAAAGAGTCGTCAAAGCCGATCACCGAGATGTCTTCGGGAACGCTGAGACCTCGAGATTGGATCGTTCTGATTGCTCCCATTGCCTGGAGGTCTGAGCCGGCGATGATGGCTGTGATTCCGGCGTCGATCAGTGCATGAGTAGCCGAGGCCGCAGCTTCGTAGGTGTAGAAGGTCTCGATGACCGTGGGGGCGGTGATCCCGAATTCTTGAGTCATCACTTGGCGGAAAGCCTCGGCCTTGCGTCGCGCGGGGACGACATGATGGCGCCCACCCAGCATGGCAATCTTTCGGTGACCCAGTTCTTTGAGATGTTGGATGGACGCGCGGATTCCAAGAGCGTCTTCAGTTGAAAAATCTGGTGCTTGGACTTCCTTTCGTGCGCCATTAATGGTGACGAAGGGCATGTGGATCTGTGAAAGATTCGCATAGCGACTTAAGTCAGCTTGAAGGTCCGCGTGTCGACCGGAGACGAAGATTAATCCAGAAACTCCTCGCGCAAGAAAAGCTTGAGTGTGTTCCTCTTCGCTGGTAGTGCCTGGAGTTTGCGAGGCGATGAAGGCTTGGCCGCCTTCCCTATCGACCTCGGAATGAAGGATATGGGCAAAAGTGGCAAAGATGGGGTTTGTCAGTTCTGGGACGATCACTCCGATGATGAGGCGATTGTCGTCAGCCTGCATGCTGGGGCGTTCGTAGCCAAGTTCGTCGATTGCGGTGAGAACTCGATATCGAGTGTCGTCTGAGACCTGCCCGACTCCGTTAAATACGCGAGAAACTGTGGCAATGGACACGCCGGCATGTGAGGCGATGTCCGCCATGCGGGTGCGGTTCTTCGACATCGAAGTGCCTTTCGGAAGTGGGCAGGTGCGATGGTTGGGATCTGGGGTAAAGATATCATTTCTCTAACAATTCTGAAAACGCTTGCTGAAAATGATTTTCTGCGGCTACAGTGTCCTTAAGTGCGAAGTACAACTGTGTACGAGCAGAACTCAAATGATCAGGAGTTGACATGCGACGAGGCATTACGATGTTCGGCGTTTTGGCAGTTACAGCAACGCTTGCAGCGTGCTCCAATGGAAGCTCGAGCTCTTCAAGCAGTCAGTCTGCATCCGCGGGTTCCGGTTCTTCCGTCGGTTCCCTGACGGTCTGGGCTGACGACACCCGTTACTCGCAGATTCAGGAACTGGCCAAGGGCTTCACTGCAGCCACAAAGGTGGACGTCCAGGTTGTTCAGAAGTCTGAAACTGACATGGACCAAGAATTTATTAGCCAGGTCCCGACCGGTAACGGCCCTGACGTGATTGTTATGGCCCATGACAAGCTCGGCCAGATGGTGAAGAACGGCGTTGTTTCCCCCGTTGACTTGGGCGAAGCAAAGTCCAAGTTCTCCGAGGCGGCAATCCAGGGCGTGACCTACGACGGCAAGACCTACGGCGTTCCTTACGCGGTCGAGTCTGTCGCATTGGTTCGTAACAACAAGCTCACCACTGACACCCCGAAGACCTTCGACGAAATGATTGCATCGGGTAAGAAGGCCGGTTCGGAGTACCCCTTCGTTGTTCAGATGAGCACCGACGGCGACCCCTACCACCTCTACGCTTTCGAAAGTTCCTTCGGTAATGAGGTCTTCAAGCAGAATGCTGATGGTTCCTACACCTCAGACCTGACTCTGGGCGGCGAAGGCGCATCCGAGTTCACTCAGTGGCTGAAGGAACAGGGTGCAGCAAAGACCCTGAACCCGAATATCACCTCCGATATTGCCAAGGATGCTTTCCTCAAGGGCAATGCGGCTTACATGGTGACCGGCCCCTGGAACGTGACTGCTGCTAAGGCAGCTGGACTTGACGTTTCCGTCCTTCCGATTCCTTCTGCTGGCGGTAAGGAAGCTAAGCCCTTCGTTGGCGTTCAGATGTTCTACCAGAGCTCCAAGACCAAGAACCAGGTTCTGGTCAGCAAGTTCTTCCAGTACCTGGAGACCAAGGAAGCGCAATCCAAACTGCAGGAGCTGGGCGGACGCGTTCCGGCAATGACCGAGGTTGCTAACTCCCTGAGCGATGAAAACCTCAAGCAGTTCGCCGCTATCGCAGGAAAGGGCCTCCCCATGCCGGCAATCCCCGCAATGGGTTCCGTTTGGGATTACTGGGGCAAGACTGAGGTTGCCATCGTGAATGGCGCCGATCCCGCATCCTCGTGGGAGACCATGGTCAACAACATTCAGACTTCCATCAACAAGTAGTGAGGTCTCCCGGTTTTGCGGGCGCCCAAACCGGGTGCCCGCAAAACCCATCCCTGAGCATTTTGTGCTCATGGTCCCTTAATCGCTGTTCAAGGTAACGAAGGACCACAATGCCTGCAGCTTCTTCCTCGAGTGCCGTTCAGAAGGACCGAACCTCGCATGCGCGTGACGTCATGCGACCCGGTTTTATTGCAAAACTCATCATTATGATGCTCATTGACGCGCTGGGCATCTATGGAATCATGGCGGCATGGGCCGTCAATTCTCGGATCATCATCGGTGTGATGGCGGTCCTGCTCATCATCGTTAACTGGGTGTATTTCTCGAAGAGGGCACTTCCTGCCAAATATCTTCTTCCCGGTATGATCTTCCTTTTGATCTATCAGCTCTTTGTCATGGGCTACACCGGGTATGTTTCTCTGACTAACTACGGAGATGGCCACAACTCGACAAAGGCAGACGCGATTGAAGTTGCTCTTTCGTCGAGCCGTCAGCGTGTTGAAGGATCTCCCACCGTTCAGACCGCTGTCGTTGAAGATGGGAGCGAACTGGGCCTCGTTGTCGCAGACCCCGCGACCGGCGAACTGAAGCTTGGTACGGTAAGCAAGCCCCTCAAGAGTGTCCAGGGTACGGTCACTGCAATGGGGATTACCGAGGTTTCGGGCTATAAAGTCCTCGACCTAGCTGCTCTTGCCAGCCGCCAGGCGGAAGTTTCTCAACTGACGGTCCCCGTAAGCTCTAACCCGAATGATGGCTTCTATCTGACAACAGATGGAACTTCTGGCTACCTCGCCAAGTCCACCTTGACCTATGACGAAGCCGCCGATACTTTGACGAACGCTGAGACTGGCGTCGTTTACAAAGCGAATAATCAAAAGGGCGTCTTTGAAGATAGTCAGGGAAACCAGCTGCCCACCGGCTGGCGAGTCTTTGTTGGCGCTTCCAACTACTCGCAGATGTTTTCGGGTTCCGGAATTGTCAAGCCCTTCCTGAATGCGCTTGTTTGGTCCTTCGTTTTTGCTATTGGCTCGGTGCTGACGACTTTCGCTTTTGGATTGGTCCTTGCGCTGATCTTCTCGGATCAGCGCATCCGAGGTCGAAAGATCTACCAGTCCTTGATGATCCTTCCCTACGCATTCCCAGCCTTCTTGGCAACCCTGGTATGGAAGGGCATGCTCAATGAGGAATTTGGCTTCATTAACAAGGTCTTGCTCGGTGGGGCGGAGATCCATTGGCTGACCAATGGACTTTTGGCAAAGGTCGCGATCCTCGGTGTGAATCTCTGGCTGGGATTCCCCTATATGTTCCTCGTCTGCTTGGGCGCGCTTCAGTCTCTTCCGGGAGACGTTGAAGAAGCCGCGAAGATGGACGGTGCATCTGGATTGCGTACCGTGTGGTCAATTAAGTTGCCGCTGGTTTTGCAGTCCACGACCCCGCTGCTGATTGCCTCTTTCGCATTTAACTTCAACAACTTCTCCTTGATTTACATGCTGACGAAGGGTGGCCCGGACTTCGATGGTGCGCCCCATGGTTTGGGGCAGACCGACATCTTGATCTCGATGGTCTATAAGATTGCCTTCGCTGGTAACCAGCACAACTATGGTTTGGCCTCGGCGATGTCGATCTTCATCTTCGTGGTGGTTGGCGTGATTGCCTGGCTTGGATTCCGTCAGACGAAGGCATTGGAGGAACTGTGATGGCTGCACAAAGAAAAGAAAAGACGCAGTTGACAACGCTCCACGGCTTACGTTGGTTTATGGAAGTCGGCTGGAAGCACATCGTGGGTATTGCGGTGATTATTTACTGCCTTATCCCGCTGCTCTATGTGCTTTCGGTGTCCTTCATTCCGAACGCGACGCTGACCTCTAATATTAGCTTCTCTGATGGACTAACCCTCGATCACTTCAAGGCGTTGGGGAGTGACCAGTACAGCATGTACTGGAAGTGGATTTTTAATTCACTGGTGGTTTCAAGCGTTACGGCAATTGGAACGGTTCTCATGGGCGCAGCCGCAGCCTACGCCTTCAGCCGTTTCCGTTTCCGAGGCCGTCGTGGAACCCTGGCCTTCCTGCTTCTGGTTCAGATGTTCCCGCAGATGCTAGCTTTCGTGGCGCTGTTCCTGCTCTTGCTGGGAATTAAGGATATCTTCCCGGTTCTGGGCTTGAACTCGAAGCTCGGCCTGATCTGCGTCTACCTCGGTGGCGCATTGGGTTCGAACACCTTCCTGCTCTTCGGTTTCTTCAACTCCGTTCCTCGTGAACTTGACGAGGCCGCAGAGATTGATGGCGCATCGCATGCCCAGACTTTCTGGACCATCATCATGCCGCTGGTTCTGCCGGTTTTGGCTGTTGTTGGTTTGCTGAGCTTCATTTCCAGCTTCGGCGACTTCGTCATTGCCACGGTTGTTATGCAAACTCCCGATCAGTACACGCTGGCGGTTGGTATGTACAACTGGGGGTCGAGTGAACTGAATGCCCCGTGGGGTGTTTTCGCGGCTGGTTCGATCATCGCTGCAATTCCGGTGATCTTGCTCTTCCAGTACCTGCAGAAGTACATCGTTTCCGGTCTGACCTCCGGTGCGGTGAAGGGCTGAGCGCCCGCTTTTCGCTGACCTGGCCCCGGCCTCGTTCCTCATTGTGGGGACGAGGCCGGGGTTCTTTTTATGCGCGAAAGTGGGGAAGTGGGCGGTGCTTCGCAAGAGATTTTGATCGGGGACTTGACAGGTTGGTTGGTTATATGGTTCATTAGTCATGTAATGAACCATTGAACCGGGGAGGTTGCCCATGGCACCCACGTTCGTCTCGGGGATCCCGATCTACGTCCAGATCGCCGACGACATTCGCGCGCAGATCCTGCGCGGCGCTCTGCGCGCCGGGGACCAGCTCACCTCCACCACGGAGTACTCCGCCACCTACCGCATCAATCCCGCTACCGTCGGCAAGGCCTTTGCGATCCTCGTCGACGAGGGGCTCGTTGAAAAGCGGCGCGGTATCGGCATGTTCGTCGCCGAAGGCGCACAGCACGCGCTCGTAGCCGACGGGCTCGCGTCCTACGTGGAGGAGACCCTGAACCCCGCCGTCGAAGCGGGCCTCGCCCTGGGCCTCGATATTGACGCCATCATCGACCACGTCCGCGCCTACAGCGCCGACACGACCGCCAAGGACAACTCATGATCACCCTCAACTCAATCAGTCACACGTATCCAGGAGAGAATGAGGCGGCGCTGCGCGATGTCTCCCTCACCCTCGGAGACGCCACCGTCACCGCCCTCGTCGGCCCCAACGGCTCGGGCAAGACGACGCTCATGCAGATCCTTGGTGGCCTGCTTCCGCCGTCGTCAGGAAATGTGTCCCTGTGTGGAACGGAGGTGAGCTCTAACGACCTACTCGGTTACTCAATCGTGGTCTCTTCCGACAGGGACTTTGATAATTCATCGGCTTCGGCCTTGGTTGCCTACGCCGCGCTCCGTCCGACCTGGGATCAGAAACTCTTCGACCACTACGTTCAGCGTTTCTCCTTCCAGCTGAAGGGACGCAAGAAGCTGCGCAAGATGTCCTCGGGGCAGGCTGCCATCCTGGCCGGCGCTGTGGCACTGGCATCGGGTGCGCCCATTACCGTCCTTGATGAGATTCAGGCTCCCATGGATGTTCCCACCCGATACGCGTTCTACGAGGAACTGCTCACCCTGGCCTCCGACAGCATGGAGGGACGTCGCCCGCGGCGCGCCTTCGTTGTGTCCTCACATATGGTCTCCGAACTCGAAAACGTTGCCGAAGATGTCGTCGCCCTCAAAAATGGGCGTCTGCTTGCCCATGAGAGCGTTGACGAGTTTACTTCGCGTATCCGTGCGATTACCGGTAACGCCGCCGATGTGGAACGCTTCCTGGCCGATCATTCCGATATCGCCGTCATCACTTCTCGTGCGCTTGGGTCCGCACGAGAAGTCATCGTGGATCTGCGTGGCCGTGGTGTCGCTGACCATGAGATTGCATCCCACTCCTTGACCTCTTCGCCCTGTTCTTTCCAGGACGCCTTCGCCTACCTCATCCAGGAGAACGACCAATGAGCACTGCCACCCCCGACCTCATCAAATCCACCCCCTCCCCCCTGCGCATTGGCCTTGTCAACTCGAGATTCACTGTGGTGCTCTACCTGCTGGTAGTGAGCTGCCAGTTCCTGGTCAACTTCGTGATCAACGGCATCGTCTACCTATCAGTCTCCGATGTCACCAAGAACATTGAACAGACCGCCACAAACTCCGCTTTTGTCACGGGTACTTTCCTCTTTATCTGTGGGATCGTCAGCGCCACCGTCGACTTGCGAGCCTCTGCTCTCAGCGGTGGATCACGTACCGCACTCACCGTGGCGAGTTACGTGCACTCCGTTGTCATCATTGTCCTGGGGTCTCTTATCTGGTGGCTTCTTATCGCCATCCATCCCTTGCTCTTCATCATGGGACAGCAGTCCTTCCCGCTCGGCGTCGACTCGTGGATCTTCGTTCTTCTCGCATGGGTGGCGTGCGACGGAGCCGGGCGCTTCATTGGTGGACTTTCCCGCTGCATCGGGGTGACCTGGAAGCGAGTCTTTGTGCTCATGGGTGCGATTCCGCTGGGTATCTGTGGCATTGGTGTGCCGGTCATGTGGCTGGTCCTCGGCCTTGTCCACAAGTCTGGCTACCTGCCCCCGATGCCCACGGCCGCTTACCTGCTGGGCCTTATCTCTCTGATGGTCGTGGCCGCTGGCTGGTCGCTGACCGCCTCTGGGCACATCCGGCGCGTCGGCTGAAAGGCACATCGGCCAAATGAGTGTGGGGAGCAGCTACAGCTGCTCCCCACACTCATTTCTCTCGCGTCACTCTACTCTGGTTGGTTCTGATCATGGAGAGGTTATCTTCTTCTGCGCGGATGAAACCTGTATTCACTTCTTTAATTGCTTCTGTGATCCCAGCAGCAATAAAAGTCATTTGTGAGAGGAGCTCGTTGATAGCTTCGGTCTTGTGTGAAAGTAGATCTTGGTAGGATCCGCCGCCATTGATCTCTAGGTCTTTGTTAGAAGCGAGAAGCTCTCCTGCCTGGTCGCAGTCTCGTGCGGCACGCGAGACTTGTTCGGGGCTCCACTCAATCCGATCTGATGAGGTCATGGCAATCTCCTTTGATGCCTTTATGTTGTGAAGATTCTTAGGGTGCAACTTGGGATGCAAGCTGCATCCAGAGCATTGTTTGGTTGTAGCAGGTCAATTCGGTTGTGGTATGTGGCTTTCGCATCTTTTCAAGCATGCTGGGAGTATGCCTGAGAAAGTTGTCTGGTAATTCAACAGTATTGATCATGTAGGTTCCCGATGGCATTGATAGTGCGGCGTTCGTAGTGTGTGCATGAAAACCTGAGGAAGTACGTCGCCAGCTTGTCCAGATTGTGTACTCCCACCGGTTTTTCTGAATATCGTGTAAAAAGGCGGGGCTTGACTGGGGGAACTCCAGTCCAGTGAGCAGAATATTTCTCGCAGTTTCCAGATCGGCATGGTTTGCCGCATCAATAAATGCCGATGGAATAGAAGCGGGACCGTCATTGAGGTTTCGCCGTGTGAAGATTGGTGAGTTTGCTGCCACGATGTGGGGGACTTCTTCGGTATCAACGAGATAAATCGTCGTTTGCGTGGGGTCAGTGGTACTTCGAAATACCGTTGTCTGTTTTTGCCCAATAAATGCGCAAAGGCGGCGTTTATACGATGGCTTGTATGTTGGCGAGAGAGAGTACAGAGTTAGCGGCGTCTGAGATTCGCTGATAGGTGCAACCAGCAATTGAGCCTCCTCGCTAAGTATTCCGCTGGAATCAAAAAGCTCGAAGAGATCAGCACCCACCTCCCGAAATTCCTGCAAAGTTAGCTCTGTTGCATGTCGGCGCATTGTCGCTTCGATTAGAGTCTGAGCGAGAGACGTTGGTACTTCGATGACTGGTCGATCTTGAGTGTTCATTGCGTAATTTTCAGAGTATTGATCACAGTGAAGATGTCAGAGGCACATGCTGGGAATAGATGTGTCGTTGTGGTTAGCGTTGCTGTAAAGCGGAGAGGCGCCGGTGTAGTGGGTGTCGCCCATTGGAACTGGATACTCGTAAAAGATGTCCCCTCATCAATGTATATTCCGGTGCACATGATGGCTCCTGGCGGTCGGGGACTAGGAATCTCTTCGAGGGTGATCCACCCGGGGATTGTGGTACGTAAAGCCTCGGTGAGATCGCCTATTTGAGGGATAGTGTTGATGGGTGACACGGTAAGGGTGATCGTAGAGGAAAAACGTGCGTTGGGATCATCCGGACCGGTGAGTGCGAGGAGGAGTGTTTCTCGCGTGGGTTTCTGAATTGCAGACGTGGCAAGCGAGTGCCACCTGCTAGGAGGTGTACAAGTTGCAGTGAGTGTCATGGCGGTGTTTTCAATCTGGAGTATCGAGGTTTCAGCGATGGCGGAGCCAGTGGGGATAATATTTCCGTTCTCGTCGATGAGTCCGCGGCGTTTGTGCCATTGCCAGTTCGCATCAATGCAGTGAGGAACTGGGAGGGGAAGGAAATAGGCTGCTGCAACGGCGAACAAGAAGTAGCCAAATAGCCTTAGAGACTTGTAGGTCCACTGCGGTACGCCAGAGAGCTCTGCCAAAACAGACGTGCATACTATGAGGCCACCTAAGCAGAACAGAGGAATTCGTACCGAGAAACCACGAGTTGAATGGCTGGCTGATGAAGTGGCACGCCAGAAAACTGCAAGCGGTGAGTCGGTATAGGTTTCAATCCACCACATGAACAAGCCGATACTCACAACGGTGAGCGGAATAAGGACTACGAACATGATTTATCCAAAGAAATGCTCGATTGCATAGTCGGCCCCATCAGTTCCCATATTTGTTAAGAAAGTTCCTGTTCTCTCTGCAAAATAGCCTCCGACTATTCCACCGATAAATCCCCCGATAATGATTCCAGGAACTCCTCCGAATGCTCCTATTGCGGCCCCTATTTTGGCACCGCCTATGGCCCCTCCATATGCACTTAATCCAGAAACGCTGCCTTTAATACCGGCTCGTGCGATTTTTTCGCCTGTTCCCATTTCAGGATGATGGTAACTGTCTGATTGGTAAGATTCGTATGCGCTTAGGCCTCCTCCGATGATGGCAAAACCACGCCCCGCGATTTTTCCTCCTTTTTCTAAGAGTGAGAATTCTTGTGGGGTGTGTGGTGATTTAATAGGGACCGAAATTTCGGATGTCTTTCCCGAGGCAGTCCCTATGGGAGTTTTGTGCTTCGGGATATGTATGTCAGGCGCGTGTGCGCCACGTTTGGGCTGCCAGTTTTCAAGTTTACCTTGATCAAAAAACTGCTTGACTTCCATAACGCCTTCACTGCCAGAACTGGGCTGGAATGTGGCATTCATGTGAACTAGATAAGTACCATGCGCGATCTTCGTTAGATTTTGTGCACATCCGTTTAAATATGAAGGCAGCTTATAAAGTGCGTGTCTGCCATTGGGAGGAAAGAATTTAGCAAGAAAGAATTTTGCCAAGCCTGAAAGGGACTGCTCAAGTACCGATGTATTGAGGCGGTTAAGGTCCATATAGAACTCGTAGTCGGCGCTATCTAAGTCTTCCTGTATCCAATGCTTTTGCCAATCTAACTCATCGAATGTCGCTTTAAGCTTTTCAATATTAATGTCTTCGAGGATGATTGTTGCGCTTTCTCCGCATTCGCGTACGGTTAGCCCAGCGTTTTTCGCATTGGCGCGAATTGCCCGCAATTTCTCGCGATTCTTATAGGATGCGTGTGCGTAAGTGGACACGATTTCTCGAAGTGATTCGAGAAGTTTAACAGTATCTAAAGCGCAATCCTCAAGGCGTTTTAGATCATTACTGGCGTCAGGGATACATGATGCGATCTGTTGTTCGATAGCGCGTCGAGCATCATGAGCGTACTGAGCGGCATTCCTTACTGAGGTAATGAGTACAGGAAACTGGCTGTCAGCAGCGAACAATCCCTCGACATCTATTGGGAAGCTCCAGGAGAAACTCCAGGTGCGTCCGGAGACGGGGGCATAAACACAATGAGGGATACTGGATATTGCTGTCTCAGGTAACATTGCGTACCCCGCATTCGCTGTGGTCATGACGCGTCGCTGCGTATACAACAGAGGGTACGCGCGGTATGTCCATTGGGCAAGGACTTCAGCATAGAGCTCCCCGTAAAGCCTAAGTATGTTGATCAGATGTTTTCAAGGAATGGCGTTAGAGTGTGTTTTTCTATTCTTGTCGAGGATTTAGCGGCGTTTGTGCCATTGCCAGTTCACATCGATACAGTGAGGAACTGAGAAGAGCTCTTCGGCTGAGAAAGATATTGGCTACACAGCGAAGAAGCGTGCCAGTTGGCTCCACAGCTCTGTTCGCGTGCACTTCTCCAAGTCTCCTACCGGACCCGAAGGCTGAGCAAGATCGTGCGCATTGGAGGGCTGTGTCAGATAGCTTTCGGGAAGGGTGCGTGCATTCACCACGTATGCCGCCCAAGGAACAGAGAGAACAGTGTAACTGCGGTGCACATGATAGCCCTGAGGGGTTCGCATCCAGCTTGTCCACACGGCGTATTCCCAGTTCTTTTCCCTAACGAAACGAGTAAAAGATGACCGCTTCTTCGATTTCTCCAACTCTTCAAGAAGGATGTCGTGCGCGGCTACGGCATCACCGGAATTTGCCGCATCAATGAACTCGATGGGCATACGTTTGGGACCATCGAACCGATTCTTGAGGGAAGGAAAGGTTGAAAACTCTGCGACGATCTGCGGTACATCGTGCGTTTCCGCACGATAAACCTGGGTTGTTTCAGGTTCTTTTAAACTACTGAGAATGGTCGATTGTCCCGGAGCGATGAAGGCGCACTGCCTGCGAACCCCGGAAGAGGGGTAACGCGGTGACACCGCAAATTGCGTGAGGGGAGTACTGTCCTCACGGATCGGTGCAAGGAGCATCTGCGCTTGCCCGCCCAAAGCACCATCGGCCTCGTAAATAGTGTCGAGGCCCATCTGGGCTTCCCCCGAAATACCTTCCCGCGCAGATTCTTCGGGGCCCGCGAGGGCAATGAACGCGGGAACCGAGGCTGTCGGTAGGGTGAGGGGAGCGGAGAAATACGTGCTCATGGTGCCACGCTCATCTTCGTCACCATCGTTCCCATATCCTTGAAATGCTCGGGAAACATGCGCGTTGTTGTTGTTGCTGTGGCGGTGATCCTGACGAATGTCGACGAGTCAAGTTTTTCAACCCATGACCATTGAATAGCTGTCAAGGAAACGCCTTCATCAGTGTATGTTCCCGTACACATGAGGGACGCTTTCGGCTTGCTCTGCGTGATCTCGTCGAGCGTAAACCACCCCGGAATCTGTCTGGAAATTGCCTCGCTCAAAGTGCCCAGCGGTAGACGTTGCTCACTGCTTGCCGGAGTTGCGCAGATTGTCAGCGTTGATGGCCGCAGATTCTTGTAATCCATAGGTCCTTGGGCGATCAGAACAACGGGGGCCAAAGGAGTAGGCGTGAGATAAGAGGGCATTTCCTCAACGCGCTGCCAGCCTAGAGGAAGGCCAATACGAGTTGAGAACTCTTTTTTCTGGCTATCGCCCAGCGTGAGTTCTGTAGTGGTACGAACCGTGCCGCCGCGGGGAAGAAGATTTCCTAATTCGTCAACAAGCCCTTTGCGGACACTGTCGTGCCATCTGGGATCCAGCCATGTCGGAAAGTTCAGAGGGAGATGACACAGGGGAATAAGAAGGGCTGAAGCGATTGTGAGCCAGCCAAGGGCAAGAACGATGTCCGTGCTCAAGCCGTGTTGCCGGGCAAAAATTGCCATTCCGCCAAGTAACGCAGTCAATGCCCATGCGCATAACCGCAGGAAATTTGCCGGATCTAGTTTTTGGACGTTTGTATAGGGCCAAGACCTCAGAGCCAAAGGCGACTTACTGAATGCGACAAAAAGTATAAAAAGAAGACGCAGAGCAAAAGCAAGGACCCACACGATGACCATTTCGCGCGGGATCGTGTAGGCCAAGGTCGAAATCACCATGCGCACGCCTTGATGCTATGACATGGGAATATTGCAAAGCAATCTGCTGACTTTTCAGCAATTACTGGCTCGCATGGCACTCTCCAAGCCCCCCAAGCATTCACCGGCTAAAATATGCACAGACCACTGCGCCAGCCAGGTGCGGTGAGCCCTATTAAAGGAGTTTTCGTGGCACAGCCATCCACCTCTCGTCTTGATTCAGTTATTTCTCTTGCTAAGCGTCGCGGCTTTGTTTTCCCCTGCGGTGAGATTTATGGCGGTACTCGCTCCGCCTGGGACTACGGCCCGCTGGGAGTGGAACTCAAAGAGAACATCAAACGTCAGTGGTGGAACTACATGGTTCGCCGCCGCGCGGACGTTGTTGGCTTGGATTCCTCGGTGATTTTGCCCCGCGAGGTGTGGGTCGCTTCCGGGCACGTCAAGGCCTTCACCGACCCGCTGATTGAGTGCCTGAACTGTCACAAGCGCTCTCGCGAAGATCAGCTCATCGAAGAGCTCGCGGATAAGAAGGGTGTTGAAGAATCCTCCCTGTCCCTGGAAGACATCGCCTGCCCCAACTGTGGCGTTCGTGGCCAGTGGACTGAGCCCAAGGCATTCTCGGGTCTGCTGAAGACCTTCCTTGGTCCCGTTGACGACGAGGCCGGCCTGCACTACCTGCGTCCCGAAACCGCACAGGGAATCTTCGTTAACTTCGCCAATGTCATGACCGCGGCACGTAAGAAGCCGCCCTTTGGCATCGGCCAGATTGGTAAGTCTTTCCGCAACGAGATCACGCCCGGTAACTTCATCTTCCGTACCCGTGAATTCGAGCAGATGGAACTTGAGTTCTTCTGCGAGCCCGGAACTGATGAAGAATGGCACCAGTACTGGATCGACTACCGCAAGGCATGGTACGTCGGCCTGGGTATCGCCGAGGAAAACCTGCGCGAGTACGAGCACCCCAAGGAAAAGCTTTCCCACTACTCCAAGCGCACCGTTGACCTGGAATACCGTTTCGGTTTCCAGAACTCCGAATGGGGCGAACTCGAAGGTATCGCCAACCGTACCGACTACGACCTCGGTGTTCACGCTGAGGCCAGTGGTGCCAAGCTCGACTACTTCGACCAGACGACCGGTGAGCGCTGGACCCCCTACGTCATCGAGCCTTCCGCCGGCCTGACCCGCTCCCTCATGGCCTTCCTCATCGAGGCCTACCACGAGGACGAGGCCCCCAACGCAAAGGGCGGCGTCGACAAGCGCGTTGTCCTCAAGCTCGACCCGCGTCTGGCTCCCGTCAAGGTTGCTGTCCTGCCACTGTCCCGTAAGGACGAACTGACTGGTCCGGCACAGGAACTGGCTCAGGAACTACGCGACCTGTGGAACATCGAGTACGACGATGCCGGTGCCGTTGGCCGCCGCTACCGTCGCCAGGACGAGATCGGCACCCCCTTCTGCATTACCTACGACTTTGATTCCGTTGAGGATCACGCCGTCACCATTCGTGAGCGTGACTCGATGGAGCAGGTCCGTATTCCGCTCGACCAGGTCAAGTCCTACCTGATTGAGCGCTTGGGAGTTTGCTGAGTGACCTCGCAATCTCACGTTAGTGGCCCAGCCTGTTTGCAGGTTGGGCCACTGCGGCTGTTTACTCCCGTCGTCTTGGCTCCAATGGCCGGAGTGACGGATGCGCCTTTCCGCCGATTGTGCCGCATGTTTGGTGAAGAGGCCTTGGGTGGGCCTTCGCCCCTGACTGGAATTCCCAGCCCTGCTGCTCTGCCCGGCGCAACTGAAAGCGCTCGCCCGGCCGCGGAAAACGAGGAAGAAACTAGAGCGGGCGCGGAACTCACGCCCCACGTCGATGCGCCAGTGGGCCTGTACGTCATGGAAATGGTGACCTCGCGAGCCCTGGTCGAGGGCAATGCGCGCACGATGGCGATGATTCGCCCTGACTCCGCCGAACGCGTGCATTCCGTGCAGCTGTACGGAGTGAACCCCCAGGTCATGACGCGCGCAACCCAGATCATGATCGAAGGCGAATACGCCGACCATATTGACCTCAACTTCGGCTGTCCCGTCCCCAAGGTGACGCGAAAGGGTGGGGGAGCAGCACTTCCGTGGAAACGGGACCTCTACACCGACCTGCTGCGCGCGGTTGTGACCCAGGCGCGGGCCAGCGGGGATGCATGTGGCCGCGAGATTCCGGTGACGGTGAAGATCCGCATGGGAATTGATAGCGGGCACGAAACCGGCCTCGAGGCCGCGCAGATCGCTCAAGAACTCGGTGCTGCAGCCGTGACCGTACACGCTCGCACCCAAACTCAGCACTACGCGGGCCAAGCGCATTGGGATTACATTGCGCGCATCAAAGAAGCCTTGGATATTCCGGTCTTCGGTAACGGCGATGTTTTCGAGGCCGCGGATGCGATAGAGATGCTGCGCCAAACCGGGTGCGATGGCATTTCTGTTGGCCGAGGCGCTCAGGGGCGTCCGTGGATTTTCCGCGATATCGTCGCCGCCTACCACGGGAGGCCGGCTTTCCCAGCACCGTCGCTTCGCGAGGTTGCCTCCATCATTGAAACCCATGCGCGCTGGTGTGTGGAAGAAGAAGGCGACGAAGACCGAGCGATGCGTGAAATGCGCAAACACATCGGCTGGTACCTGCGTGGTTTCAAGGTGGGTGGGCCTCAGCGCCACGCGTTGGGGATGGTCTCCACTCTCGATGAGCTCAGCGCTCGCCTGGCGGACTTGGACCTCGATCAAGATTTTCCCGAGGCCGCGCGTGGGCCTCGTGGGCGCGCTGGGGGAGAGAAGACCCCGCACCTGCCCGACGGATGGTTGGATCACCGATACTTGACGGACGCCGAGCGGGCGTCGATTCATCATGCGGAAGTTGGCTACTAAAGGGTTGCTGAGTAGAGGGGACGTCATGGAGCCTGTTATTGGACGCAGTGATTTGGGCGAGGCCTACGGCGCAGCACCTTCGGGTGTGGGCGCGGGATCGCTTGACCCCGCGGGTGCTATTTCCCCACGAGGCCGAGTGCTTCTGGGCGGTGGGCAGCCGCTAGTTTTCATTGTTCCCCTGATGGCGGGGGATGCGCATGGAGTCCTTGAACAGATCGAGGCTGCTTCGGGTGAGCCGCACGATATGTTCGAGTGGCGCGTGGACTACCTGGATGTTCTTACGGGGCTTTCAGGTGAGGAACTGAGTGACCAGGCCCGTGAAGAAATTTCGAGGTCTGCGGCTAAGATCTTGGGGGCTTCGGATGTGCCCGTTTTGGCTACTGTCCGCACAGTTGCTCAGGGCGGAAATGCTGAAGTTTCAACGCCGGTTTATGCCCAGATCGTTGAGCTGCTGGCTGAGTGCGGGATGGACGCGGTAGATGTGGAAATGGCTCCGGCGGCACCTGCATTGACCGAGAAGGTACACGCCGCGGGTGCAAAGGTCGTCATGTCCTTCCATGACTTCGAGGTAACTCCCGAATCGGAGATCATGCGAGAGCTTTTGGAAACTATGGCGGCCTTGGGTGCAGACGTCGCAAAGCTTGCGGTTTTGGCAAATTCAGAGCGAGACGCGCTCAATGTTGAATTGGTCCAGAGGTGGGCGGCTGAGTACGTGTCGGTTCCCTCAATCGTTTTAGCGATGGGAGAGTTTGGACGCCAGACGCGTGCGACTCAACCTGAAGATGGGGGAGTTGCCTCTTTCGTTGCCGTGAGCGGACGTGAGAGCGCGCCCGGTCAGTGGAGTGCTCAGGAATTGGCCCAGAGGCTCGGGCGCGAATAAAGGCCTCCGGAGTGCTTTTCGGGGTGAACTATGCCTTGAGAGGTTCCTGGGACTGAAAGACAAAACTGGGGCGCCTCCTAAGAGACGCCCCAGTTGACGCCAGACTCAACTAATCAGTTGAGATCCTTGGTTGCTGCGCGCAGCATCCAGGCCTGCTTCTCCAGGCCGGTTGCAATGCCGATCAGCAGATCGTTGGACAGGTGATCGTGCTCGTCAACGGGATCAAGGGTTGCCTTGATGCGCTCGGAGGTCGCCAGCAGGCGCTCTTCGTACTGGCGAGCAGTCTTATCGGTGGGCAGGAAGCCGGGGTCCATCGGATCAACCAGTGAGGTCGCTGCAACGGTCGCTGCACGCGCATCGGGTGCAACTTCGATGGCGGACATGCGCTCAGCAACATCATCAGCGGCAAGGCGAACCTGGTCGATGATTTCATCCAGGTGCAGGTGGAGCGAACGGAAGCCGAGGCCTTCGATGTTCCAGTGTGCCTGCTTGCCCTGAAGCGACAGATCGGTCAGATCAACAAGAGCCTGCTGCAAAGCTGCTGCAACTACGGGGTGTGCGTGAGTCATATTGTTCTCCTAAAACCTAACTGAACGTGCGAACCGTAAGGGCCGCACCACTGCTATCACTTCTGACAACTCCATTTTTGGCGATTGCATTCCCTTTCGCACCATAAGGTGAAATATCCGACAAGGGTTGTGACACAACATCGATAAAGCGTCAGAAGTACTCAAGAATCGTCGAATATTACTTAAATAGTGTTCCCAAAATTGAACGCGTCAGCGAGCGCGCTGCAGTCGTTCCAACGGACTTGACCGTCGACTCAATCACGCGCTGCGTGGCGCGTGCACGACGCTCCTCAGCTTTTTCGGCCTCGCGACGCTTGCGTTCTTCGGCCTTCTCGACCTCGCGCTGCAAGCGCTCAAGTTCCTTCTGGCGCGCTGCCTCTTCCTTCGCGGCCTGCTTCTCGGCTTCCTTCTGCGCCTTCGCTTCTTCAAGCTGACGCTGTGCCTCAGCGGCCTTCTCCTCAGCGGCCTTAGCGGCATCTGCAAGACGCGCTTGCATCAATTCGAATGCCGATTCGTTATCGACCGCGTCACGATAACGCGACAGGAGAGGTGAGGAATTAATGATTGAAGAGACACCACCTGGATCAGCCGGGCCCATGACAGCGGCGGGTGCATCCAACATGGTCGGAGCAACCGGGGTCGGGCGACCCTTCTCATCCAGAACCGTCACGACAGCCTGACCGGTACCCAGCGAAGTCAGCACCTCAGCCAGATCCAGGGGAGAGGTCGGGAAGGTCGAAACTGCCTTCTTGAGGTTTGCCGCATCGTTTGGAGTGTGCGCGCGCAGTGCGTGCTGAACGCGTGAACCGAGCTGAGCCAAAACCTCGTCGGGGACATCGGTGGGGGACTGGGTAACAAAGACAATGCCCACGCCCTTGGAACGAATCAGACGCACTGTCTGCACGACCGCCTGGAGGAACTGCTTCGAGGCATCGGTGAAGAGCAGGTGAGCCTCGTCAAAGAAGAAGACCAACTTCGGCTTATCGGGGTTGCCCACTTCCGGCAAAGTCTCGAAGAGCTCAGCCAAGAGCCACATGAGGAAGGTCGAGAACAAAGCGCCCTGGCTGCCCAGGTCGGGAAGTTCCAGCGACGAAATGACGCCGCGACCGTCCATTGACACGCGCATGAGATCGGCGATATTGAAGGCGGGCTCACCGAAGAATACATCGCCGCCCGAGGCCTCCAGAGCAGCAAGCTCGCGCAGGATCACGCCTGCAGTTGCTGGGGAAACACCACCGATTCCCTTGAGTTCTTCCTTGCCTTCGTCATTGTTTGTCAGGTAGTCAATGACCGAGCGCAGGTCCTTGAGGTCGATCAGCGCGAGCTGCTGACCGTCGGCCCAGTGGAAGATCAACTGAAGGGCTGAGGCCTGAGTGTCGTTCAAGCCCAGCACGCGCGAAAGCAGAAGCGGGCCGAATTCGGTGATGGTTGTACGGATTGGCACGCCTTCACCGCGGCCACCCAGAGTGAGCAGTTCCGTGGGGAACGCCTTTCCTTCCCAGTTCTGGCCAATGCTTGCGCAACGTGCGAGGAGCTTCTCCGAAGAGGTACCCGCCTGAGCCAGACCGGTGAGGTCACCCTTGATATCGGTGACAAAAACGGGGACTCCGGCTTCTGAGAGGCGCTCGGCCATCAGTTGCAGGGTTCGAGTCTTACCGGTACCGGTTGCGCCCGCAACCAAGCAGTGGCGGTTCATGAGCCCCAGCGGGATTCCGACAGGTGCGCCGGGAACCGAAGTATCTCCATCCAGGAAAGCGCCCAGTCGCATTGAAGGCGAAGTGAAGGAGTAGCCCGCGCGGACCTGCTCCGCGTAGCCCTGCAGTTCGCCTTCACTTGCCGAGGCCTGGGTCGGGGTAGCGGGAACAGCCGGCGCACTTTCTGCAGGCGCAGCTTCCGGGCTTTCGGCAGGAGCCGCCTGCTGGGTTGCTACCTCGGTTGAATCAGCCTGGGGTGCGGCCTCGT
>OCPI01000118.1_pt1 | contig 51378 bp, 31 predicted proteins | sample 1476291 | NCBI WGS metagenome assembly OCPI01 (sample SAMEA2580054, study PRJEB22360) | human gut metagenome | reverse complement strand
GGTGCTGGAGCCCTCGGCGGCGTAGAGGCCGAGGGAGCCCAAAGCGAAGACGCCGAGGACGGCGCCTACCGTGGTGACGCGTTTGAGATGGGGCCGGGTAGAAGACATATCTACAGTGTACGGTAGGCTCAACCCCAAGTGGAGAGCTTTTCTGAGGGGTTTATTCAAAAACACCGAAAAATATGCACCATAGTGCCGGTAATTTGCGCACCTCGGTGCCGGATCTAAAAGCTCTCCGTTTCCCCGCTCATGTGCAGGGGGCCGATACTCTCTCAGGTACGGAAACACCCCCTCCGCCCCGGCACCGCGCGGGTGCTTGATGCCTGGGGAGAGGGGGTGAGAGGGGGGCCTTGAGCGCGGCGCGTTTCGAGCGACTCGAATGAGCCACTTGCGCCAACGTCACGCCGACGGAATGCTACCTAAGCTATCGATACTAGATATCGGCAGCCTGAACCTTCAGCGCACGAGCCACGCCATCGCGTGCCTCAGCAATCTGACGGTACAGTGCAGCAGCATCCTCAGGCAGAGAAGCCAGGTAGGCTTCGGTGCGCTCGAGCAACTCAGCAGTCGGCTCACTCGGGTACATGCCACCGATGATCTGCATCGAAATCTCGTGCGAACGCGAACGCCAGATGCCCTCAATCTGCTCGAAGTACGGCTCGTGGTACTGGGCAATCAGCTCGGGCTTGCCGGACTTGAAGCCGGCAATGGCGTAACGCTGAATCATGTTCGACAGCTCGCCAGTGACCATAATCTTGTTCCAGTACTCAGCCTTAGTCTCGGCAGTGGGAATGGAAGCGTACGCCTGGATTGCGTACTGCTGACCGTTTGCGGTGTTGTCGTTCTCCAGCTCCGCAGCAATCTGCTCGGCGGAGAAACGGCCACCGGTGGCCAGGCGGCACACCAGGTTCCAGCGCAGGTCAGCATCAATCTCCAGGCCCTCGAGGGTCAGCTCGCCCTTGAAGAGACGCTGCACGTTGTCGTACTGGTCCTCGGTGCGGGTCTGGTTGATGAACGCCTGCAGCAGCTGCAGCTGAGCGTCCGAATCGGGCTCTGCGACGCATGCCAGCTCCCACAGACGGTCAGCGGCACGGTGGCGGGTCTCCTCGCGAGCCTCCGGGGCCACGAAGGAGTGCAGGGTAGCCGACAGGTTGTTAATCTGGGTGCGCAGGGCGGTGGAGTTGGTTTCCTTGCCGATGTTGTTCAGCACCAGGTCAACGTACTTGCGGGCCGGCATCTGAGCGTCACGTACGGTGTCCCAGAGCGAGCCCCAGACCACGCCGCGAGCCACGGAGGAATCAATGTCACCCAGGTGCTTGATGGCGGTCTCGATGGAACGCTCATCCAGGCGAATCTTGGCGTAGGCCAGGTCCTCATCGTTGAGCAGCAGCAGGTCGGGGCGCTTCTTGCCGATGGCCTCCTCAACCACGGTCAGCTCACCGTCGATGTCCAGCTCGATGCGGTCGGTGCGGGTCAGCTTGCCGTCCACCAGGTTGTAGAAACCAATCACGGCACGGTGCGGGCGCAGGGTTTCGAAGCCCTCAGCGTAGGACTGGCGGATACCCAGCGAAGAAATGTTGCCCGCCTCGTCATTCTCCACCTCAACGGCGAGGGTGTTCACGCCAGCGGTCTCAAGCCACTTAGCGCTCCACGCACGCACGTCACGGCCGGAGGTGCGCTCCAGCTCCACAAGCAGGTCGTCCAGCACGGTGTTGCCCCAGCTGTGCTTGTCGAAGTACACCTTCAGAGCGGCCATGAAGTTCTCCTGACCAACCCAAGCCACCATCTGACGCAGCACCGAGGCGCCCTTTGCGTAGGTGATGCCGTCGAAGTTCACCTGAACATCGGCAAGGTCGCGAATCTCAGCCACAATCGGGTGGGTCGAGGACAGCTGGTCCTGACGGTACGCCCAGGTCTTCTCCGAAGCGGCGAAGGTGGCCCACGCCTCCTTCGCGTAGCGGGTGTTCTCCGCTGCAGCCAGGGTCGACATGAACTCCGCGAAGGACTCGTTCAGCCACAGATCATTCCACCACTTCATGGTGACCAGGTCGCCGAACCACATGTGAGCCAGCTCGTGCAGAACGGTGATGGCGCGGCGCTCGCGCAGGGCCTCCGCAACCTTGGAACGGAAGACGTAAGTCTCCAGGTAGGTCACGCAGCCCGCGTTCTCCATTGCGCCGGCGTTGAACTCGGGCACGAACAGCTGATCGTACTTCTCGAAGGGGTAGGGGGTCTTGAACTGCTCCTCGTAGAACTCGAAGCCCTGGCGGGTTAGCTCAAACATGTCCTCAGCATCAACGAAGGGCATGAGGGACTTACGGGCGTACACGCCCAGCGGAATTACGCGACCCTCAGAGTTGGTCAGCTCGCTGGTGACCTTCTCGTAGGGGCCGGCCACAATAGCGGTGATGTACGAAGACATGCGCGGGGTCGGCTTGAAGAACCAGGTCTTCGCACGGCCGCAACCGCACTCCTTGTCCTCGACCTTCACCTCGGGCTGGTTCGACACAACCACCCAGTGCGAAGGTACGCGCACCTCAAACTCGAAGGTGGCCTTCAGGTCGGGCTGCTCGAAGACGGGGAACACGCGGCGGGAGTCCGGCACCTCAAACTGGGAGTACAGATAAATCTCGCCGTCGGCGGGGTCCACGAAACGGTGCAGACCCTCACCGGTGTTGGTGTAGAACATCTCGGCTTCGATCTTCAGAACGTTCTCAGCGGCCAGGTTCGGCAGCTGGATGCGCTCGCCGTCAGCCAGGTCGGTGCTGAGCTCTTCGCCGTTAAGGTTAATAGACTTGACCGAGGAGGTGATGGCGTCGATAAAGGTGGAGGCACCTTCCTGTGCGTCGAAGCGGATTTCAACGTTCGAGGTGAAAACATCCTGATCGGTGCGCAGGTCGAGGAAGATATGGTAAGAGTGAACGCGCTTAATGATGGATGCGCGCTCAATCGCCTCATCGCGGGTTAGGTTTAGGCCGGGCATTGGATTCCCTCTCCATAGAAGTGACACGGCGGACGGTGGCGCGGCGTGCCGTCCTGACACGCCGACGCGGTGCCCGGGCGTGCGCATCCGCAGGTGCCGGTGGACTCGCTCAATGCTGTCGGGGGCTTGCCGGGGGTGCGTTTGAGCGCTGCGGGTGGTGTTTCTCGCGGGCGCTACACATCGGGACACCGCAAAGTGCCATATCCCACAGTTTACCGTATGTGGGAGGGGCGGACGGGGCTCCCCATTACCCGAACCCGCGCGAATTCGCTACAGTTAGTAGGTACAAACTAAGAGAAACCCCGAACCGAATCGGGGGGAAAACATCCCTACCGAGGATGCGAGGCGTGCCTCGGCCCGGCCATAGCCGCCCCGAGCCGCACATAACACCACACCAGGAGAGCACCATGCGCGTACACATCGCGACCGACCACGCTGGCCTCGAACTGAGCCACTACCTGATCGAATCCCTCACCGCCGAGGGCTACGAGATGATTGACCACGGCCCCGCCGAGTACGACCCGCTGGATGACTACCCCTCGTTCTGCATTAACGCCGCCCTGGGCGTGAAGCGCGACCGTGAAGCTGGCCTCGATTCTCTCGGTATCGTGCTGGGCGGTAGCGGTAACGGCGAGCAGATGGCCGCCAACAAGGTTGAGGGCATCCGCGCGGCCCTGGCCTGGAACCACGACACCGCGGCCCTGGCCCGCGAGCACAACAACGCACAGGTCGTTGCTGTGGGCGGCCGCCAGCACAGCAAGGAAGAAGCACTGGAAATCATCAAGATCTTCCTGGCTACCCCCTGGACCAACGAGGAGCGTCACGCACGCCGTATCGGTCAGCTGGCTGAGTACGAGCAGACCGGCGACATTGCCGGCAAGCAGATTGACGCTGCCTAAGCTCTAAAATCTGAGGCGCATAGTGCAGGCTATGCGCCTCGGTCGTCTCTGCACTCCATATCATCTGCACTATTTCTAGCCGACAAGTTTTCGAGGAGAACCCGTGCCCGAAGGACATTCCATCCACCGCATCGCCCGCCAGATGAGCGACGTGTTCACCGGCGAACGCGTGCAGGTTTCCTCCCCGCAGGGCCGCTACGCTGAGGGCGCCGCCCTGCTGGACGGGCACATCATCACCGGCGCCTACGCGCACGGTAAGCACCTGTTCGTCACCTTCGAAAACGACCTGACCCTGAACGTGCACCTGGGCATCTACGGCAACTGGACCTTCGGGGGCGACGAGACGTTCACAGGCGCCTCGAGCATCGGCGCGCCCCGCAAGATTGGCGAGAAGGAATACGCGGCGGGGGAGGAGCAGCCCTACGCCGGCCCGCCCGAGCCGAAAGCCACGGTGCGCTGCCGTATCGTTTCGGAGCACGGCTGGGCTGACCTCGTGGGCCCGACTATCTGCCGCACCCTCACCCCGGAGGAGGTACGCACCGTCCGCTCCAAGCTGGGCCCGGACCCGCTCAACTCCGACGCGGACCCCGAACGCTTCTACCGTGCGGCACGCAAAAGCTCACGCCCCATTGGCGTGATCCTCATGGACCAGGCGGCAATCTCCGGTGTGGGCAATATCTTCCGCGCCGAATCGCTGTACCGCCAGAAGATTGACCCGCTACGCCCCGGCAAGAGCCTGAGCGACGACGAGCTCAAGCGCCTCTGGGAAGACAATAAGCACCTGCTGGTCATCGGCGTGCGTGTGGGCCGCATCATCACCACCGAGCCCGAGGACCGCCCCGGTATTCCAGAGACTGAGGCCTGGCCCTCCCACGCAAACTACGTATACAAGCACCAAGGCGAGGCGTGCCCGCGATGCGGCACCACCATCCGCATGGAAGAAATCGCCGGACGCAAGCTCTACTGGTGCCCCGGCTGCCAGGTATAACCCTGGCGCAACATCCCTGAGGCTGCACACCATTTGACAGTCTGGAAAGAACCCCGATATCATAAACGGGTTCCATGCGGGGATGTAGCTTAATGGTAAAGCCTCAGTCTTCCAAACTGATTACGCGGGTTCGATTCCCGTCATCCCCTCGCACAAATCCCTCCGACGTTGTCGGGGGGATTTTTTGTGCTCGGGGATGCCGAGAATCGCTTCCGGGCGAAAATACATTCCCTCGCGCGCTCGGGATTTTCGCCCTCCAGCCCGTCATCCCCTCGAGAACTAGTCTCCGGGAATCCCTTCCGCATGCGGATTTGTTTCCTCGCGCGCTCGGAATCTGCACGCTCCAGCTCGTCATCCCCTCCACAGATCCTTTCCGTACCCTCGGTAATCGTTTACGGCGAAACCCGCGCCCGCATCCGCCGTTCTGTTGGGCATTTAGCGGGAAAACAGGTAAACTAGGGCATTGACTGTGTTAAACCGCTTCGGCGCATAACGCGGTCGGTTTCACGGGGCGTGGCGTAGCTTGGCTAACGCGCCTGCTTTGGGAGCAGGAGATCGCAGGTTCGAATCCTGTCGCCCCGACGTGAAACGAGCGCCGCGACATCGTATCGTGTCGTGGCGCTCTTTCCAGTAAGCAACCGCGGCACACACGACTCGTGCCGCACCGAACGATATGAGGAGATCACGGACGTGAAGACCGCCGTCGAGAAGCTCAACCCGACCCTCGCAAAGATCGAGGTCGAGGTTCCCTTCGTAGAATTCAAGCCCTACCTGGACCGCACCTACAAGAACCTGGCTGGCCAGATTAGCGTTCCCGGCTTCCGCAAGGGCAAGCTGCCCAAGCAGCTCATCGAGCAGCGCGCGGGCTTCGACTACATCGTTGAGGCATCCCTGAACGACGCCCTGAACGACTACTACGCACAGGCGCTGGGCGAGAACGACCTCTCCCCCCTGGCACAGCCCGAGCTGGACGTTCAGTCCCAGCCCACCACTGAGGACCGCGAATCTGAGGTTAAGCTGACCATCACCGTGACCGTCCGCCCCGAGATTGAGCTGCCCAAGTACGAGGGCCTCGAGGTTGAGGTGGACGAGGTTGAGGTGACCCCCGAGGACGAGGTTCAGGCACTGGACGCTCTGCGCGAGCGCTTTGGCACCCTGAAGACCGTCGAGCGCCCCGCCGCCGACAAGGACTTCGTGACCATCGACATCGCCGCAGAGATCGACGGCGAGCAGGTGGACGCAGCTAACGACCTGTCCTACCAGATTGGTTCCGGCACCATGCTTGAGGGTATCGACGAGGCCCTGACCGGCCTGTCCGCTGGCGAGGACGCAACCTTCGAGACCAAGCTCTCCGGCGGCGACCACGCCGGCGAAGAGGCCGTCATCAAGGTCAAGCTGACCGCTGTTAAGGAGCGCGAGCTGCCCGAGGCTGACGACGAGTTCGCACAGCTGGCTTCCGAGTTCGACACCATCGAAGAACTGAAGGAAGACATCAAGAAGCAGGTTGCCGAGGCCAAGGTTGCCGAGCAGGGCGTCCAGGCACGCGACAAGGTCCTGACCAAGCTCGTTGAGCTGGTTGAGGTCCCCGTTCCCGAGAAGGTCATCGAGGATCAGCTGGAGCAGCACTTCAACAACCCCAACGCTGAGCCCGGCCACGACACCGAGGAGCACCGCGCCGAGGTTCGCGAGAACACCGAGACCGCCTTCAAGAACGAGATGGTTCTGGATGCCCTCGCCGACGCCCTGGAAGTGACCGTTGACCAGGCTGAGATGATCAACTACATCATCACCATGAGCTCCCAGTACGGCATGGACCCGAACCAGTTCGCACAGATGCTGGACGGCTCCGGCCAGGCTGGCGCACTGGTCGGCGAGGTTCGCCGCTCCAAGGCTCTGGCTGAGGTTCTGAAGACCGCAGTGGTCAAGGACTCCAAGGGCAACACCGTTGACCTGTCCAAGTTCCTGGGCCAGGGTGAAGAGGTAGCTGCCTAATCCCTCCCACGTATAGCTGGCGCGTGGCGCTCGCGGGGTAATCTTCGAGGGCGGACGCGTTGACGCGCATGTCGTATCGCCTCGGCGGGTATTCACTGGTTTTGGTGGGTGCCTGCCGAGGCGTTTCTGTGCCCATCGCGAAATCATGGGCTACCCGCGCACCGCCCAGGGATAGGCCGGCTGTCGCCCGGGTAAAGTGAGCTTCACCCCCTGGCGAACGGGCGACGCGCGAAGGAGCGGGGGAGGGGCAACTATCGGTAAGGTAGTAGCAACGAAACTTTTCGCGTGCGCTTCAGTGCGCCGTGTGCGCAACGATGCCGCGAAGTCCCTAAGAGAAGAAGAGGAAGAATGTCCAGCTACATGCCTCTGCCCATCGGCGCCTCCCAGGCTGCCGGCGTGGCGCCCTCGCCGTCGATGGCAACCCCCATCGTTGGCGCCCAGGAAGATTACGTGTATAACAGCCTCCTGAAGGAGCGCATCATCTGGCTCGGCTCCGAGGTGCGCGACTCGAATGCTAACCTCATCTGCTCGCAGATGCTGTTGCTCTCCGCAGAGGACCCCGAGGCGGACATTTACCTGTACATCAACTCGCCCGGCGGCTCCGTGACCGCCGGTATGGCCATCTATGACACCATGCAGCTCATCCCGAACGACGTGGTGACCGTGGTGACCGGCATGGCGGCATCCATGGGCCAGTTCCTGCTCACCGCGGGCACCATCGGCAAGCGTTACGCCACCCCGAACGCTCGCATCCTGATGCACCAGCCTCTCGGCGGCATCGGCGGTACCGCATCCGATATTCGAACCCAGGCCGAGCTGATTCTGGATATGAAGAAGCGCCTGGCAGAGATTACCGCTGAGCGCACCGGCAAGAGCCTGGAAACCATCCTGAAGGACAACGACCGCGACAACTGGTTCAACGCACAGGAGGGCCTCGAATACGGCTTCTTCGATCACATTGCCACCACCGCCGGTAAGCTGCCCGAGCCGAAGAACGCATAAGGGAGATGCACATGAACTACCTGCCGAACGATATCACCACCTCGGCGCCGGCTATGCCGAGCAACCGTTACGTGCTCCCCAGCTTCGAGGAGCGCACCCCCTACGGCTACAAGCGTCAGGACCCGTACGCCAAGCTGTTCGAGGACCGCATCATCTTCCTGGGCACCCAGGTGGACGACGCGTCCGCTGACGACATCATGGCTCAGCTGCTGGTGCTGGAGGCGCAGGACCCCGAGCGTGACATCACCCTGTACATTAACTCGCCCGGTGGCTCCTTCACCGCAATGACCGCCATCTACGACACCATGCAGTTCATCCGTCCCGAGATCCAGACCGTGTGCCTGGGCCAGGCGGCTTCGGCTGCGGCAGTTCTGCTGGCAGCCGGCACCCCCGGCAAGCGTCTGGCACTGCCGAACGCTCGCGTGCTGATTCACCAGCCCGCGCTGAGTGGCCAGCAGGGCGGTCAGGCATCTGACATTGAGATTCACGCGAACGAGGTTATGCGTATGCGTGAGTGGACCGCCCAGACCCTGGCACTGCACTCGGGCAAGACCTACGAAGAGGTTGACCGTTCCATTGAGCGTGACAACATTCTGACTGCGGCTGCTGCCCTGGAGTACGGCCTGGTCGATAAGGTCCTGGAGTCTCGTAAGCTGCGTAAGCCTGCGACCAACACCGCTATTTCCCACACCTAAGCCGCTACCTCACTTGGTGGCTCGCCGAGCGATGACCGAGTGAGGAAACGGTGACCGCCGTGGGAGGGGACGGAACAGTACCCGACACCCTATACGCCGTGTAGGCGTAGGGCTCGGGAGCTGTTCCGTCCCTTATCTTTGGGCAGCGTATTGTGGCAGGATCTGCGACGTATCACAGTGGGCGTCTTGTAAGCTGTCGAGCGGCTCCTCGAGGCCACCAATACCCCTCGAAATAGGGCTGGTGAAAGGACGCTTGCCGACGTCATATTTGACCCGGTTCGTCATATGGGTATCGACTATCTTCTTCGCGGGTCGTAATTCTGAGTTCCGGGGTGAACTCCGGTAGCCTAGAGGGGTAGAGATCATCTCTCACCTCACCGTGAAGAGCGCCCGGCCTCTCCGCGCGCCGCACCGAGAGACGACCACACGATTGAAAGGGGATTCTCGTGGCAACAGATATTACCTTGCCCCCCGAGCAGCCCAGCGCCAGCATGCGGTGCTCCTTCTGTAAGAAGACGCGCGCGCAGGTGTTCAAGATTGTGCTCGGCCCGAATGTCTCCATCTGCGATGAATGTGTGGATCTCTGTGAAGAAATTCTGGCTGATGAACGTCTGAAAGCAAACGCTCCGGCTGCCGCATCTCCTAAGCAGCTGGCCACCCCGCGTGAGATTTACAGTTACCTCAACGATTACGTGATTGGTCAGGACGCCGCGAAGCGTACTCTGGCGGTGGCGGTGTACAACCACTACAAGCGTATTCACGACCTGGACAACCCGGTACTGACCTCCCGCACGCTCTCGGCGACGGCGGGGGAACAGGTTGAGCTGGGCAAGTCGAATATCCTGATGCTCGGCCCGACCGGTTGCGGTAAGACCTACCTGGCCTCCACCCTGGCGAAGAAGCTGGATGTGCCCTTCGCCCTGGTTGACGCAACCACCCTCACCGAAGCCGGTTATGTGGGTGACGACGTGGAAAACATTCTGCTGCGCCTCATCAATGCCGCCGACGGCGATATTGCGAAGGCTCAGCGTGGCATCATCTACATTGACGAAATAGACAAGATTGCCCGCAAGGGTGGGGAGAACCTCTCCATTACCCGCGATGTATCCGGTGAGGGCGTGCAACAGGCCCTGCTGAAGATTATTGAGGGTACTGTGGCGACCGTACCCCCGGAGGGTGGCCGCAAGCATCCGGCCCACGCGAATATTGAGATTGATACCTCGAATATTCTCTTCATTGTGGCCGGTGCCTTCGACAACATCGATGACCGCATTGCGGCACGTGTGGGGTCCGGCGGTATCGGTTTCGGCGCCGAGCTGGGCGGCTCGGTGAAGAACCCGCTGGAACAGATTATGCCTGAGGACCTGGCCCACTACGGTATTATCCCCGAGCTGATTGGCCGCCTGCCGGTGATTTCCACGCTGACCGAGCTCAACGAGGAGGAACTGGCTCGCGTGCTGACCGAGCCGAAGAACGCACTCCTCAAGCAGTACCGTCACCTCTTCGCGCTGGACGGCGTGGATCTGATAATTGACGATGCGGCCGTGGCCGCTATCGCCCGCCTTGCCTCCGAACGCAAGATTGGCGCCCGCGGTCTGCGTTCCATGATGGAACAGATTCTACAACCGGTGATGTTTGAGATTCCGGACCGCACTGACGTAACGTCCATCGTCATCGGTGAGGACACCGTGCTCAACGGCACGGAGCCCCGCTACGTGCTGCAGGCCCCCGACCCGGGAACCGAGACCACCCGCACCACGAAGAGGGATGCGAAGACCGCCTCCCTGAAGGGTGCGAAGGTCGGCCGTAAGGTGGCCTAACCGAATACTTCTAGCTGAAGAGGCTAGGGAATAAAGGAGCCGCCACCCCGGTTGTACGGGGTGGCGGCTCGCTAGCAGGTACCGGGTGTAGGAACCGTGGGCCTGGCTAGTGCAGATACCACAGGTGAACATAGGGTGCCGGGCCGCACGGGCGGCTGGCGCATTCGTATACGAGAGGAACACTCATGGCTGAGAACGCACCCGCACAGGTTGATTTCTGGTTCGACCCGATTTGCCCCTGGTGCTGGATCACCTCCCGCTGGATTGGTGAGGTGCAGAAGGTCCGCGATATTGAGGTGACTTGGCGTCCCTTCTCGCTGTCCATGCACAACCAGGGTCGTGACCTGCCCGCCGACTACCAGGCAATGATGGACCGGTCGTGGGCTCCGACCCGCCTCATCACCGCCGTGCGTGAGTTGCACGGTAACGAGGTCATCAAGCCCCTCTACGACGCTCTGGGCGAGCAGATTCACCACAACGGCAACAAGGCTGATTCCTACCGCGACGCCATCGTCAAGGCGTTGGAGGAGGTTAACCTGCCCGCAGATCTGGCGGACGTTGCCTTCACCGACAAGTACGACGAGCAGATGCGCGCCTCCCTGGACCTGGCACTGGAGACCGTGGGCGGCACCGACATCGGCGTTCCGCTGATCTCCATTAACGGCACCGCATTCTTCGGCCCGGTGATCTCCCCGAGCCCTGCCGGTGAAGAGGCGGGTAAGCTCTTCGACGGCGCCCTGGCGCTTGCTTCCTACCCCGGCTTCTTTGAGCTGAAGCGCCCCCGCACCGTGGGCCCGATTTTCCACGGTGAGGACGGCGAAGCCTAAACATCCCCGCGCCGAGGCTCCGTAGAGCCCTTCGGCTACAGAACATAAAAGTACCGCCCGGTCGTTGAATGACCGGGCGGTACTGTGCTTCCCAAAGCGTGTAGAGCTTTCAGCTAACGATGGTGAGGGCGGCCCGCAGAAGCCGTTTTACGTGCCTTCTGCGTCTGCTGTACTTTCAGCACTTTACGCAGGACTCTGCGCTCCAAAACCTTTGGATGCGTCGCACGCTGCACAATTTTTGTGTCGCGCATGTGGAAGGTGCGGGTCGCGGTGTACTGGACCGCCGCATCCGAGGTGAATGCCAGCATCGCGAACACCGCCACGCCCAGCTGGAAGAAAATCGTGGACAGCGGCAGGGACTGGTGCCCCCACAACACGCCACCGGTAATCGCCGCGAAGTTCAAAGCCGTCAGCAACAGAGCCAAGCGGCGAGCCTTGGAAGAGCCTCGAAGGGTGCTCCACAGCAGGAAGAGGTGGACCGCAGAATAGGCGGCGACGAAGCCCACCAGCACCGCGCCGGTAATGCTCAGAAGCACAACACTATCCACTTGATCGAACAGGCTCAGCAGCTCAAGATCGCTACCGGATCCTTCCTCGAGGAGCTTGGCTCGCAGAGCCGGGCGGCTGAGCGCCAAAAGAACGCTGTTGACAATATCGGCAAGGGTCACGGCGATGAGCATACCCGAACCGACCAGCAGGCTCAGCGGCATGCGGTAGGCCAGGTCGTGGGCACTGGAGAGGTGAATGTCCTCCTGCTCGGTAGCTTCCACCCCCTCGTTGTTGAGAATCACAACCGGTAGCGCGCCGTCGGTGCGAATCGCGTCGCCGCCGCCGTTACGAGCGTGGTAGCCCGAGGAGTAGTCGTGCAGAATCTCAACGCGGGTTTCCGGGTGAGCGTACTGAATGGACTCCACGATGTAGTCTCGCTCGAAGTCGGTTTCGGCGTCGATGCGGTGAGTGACCTGCAGGGTGAAGAAGCTGAACCCCACACCCGAGTCGTAGGTACCGGCAGCCAACCAGTCCACCCGATGACCACCCGGCAGTAGCCAGCCATCCGGGGTCTTCCAGAAACGTACATGGTGACGCTTCTCGGGGTTGCCGTCCACTTCCTTCTGGTAGGCGAAGGCCTGCGTCCTGCCGAAAATTTTGAGCGGGGAGACCGGCGCCTCTGCGTAGGAGCGGCGGGTCATGGTGGAGAGAATAATCTTCCAGGAGGAGACGAGGGTGACCTCATCTGCGCGGGTCCAGCCGGCGTCCTGCATGACCTGGTGAATCTGCTCCTCTGCGCCAATCAGGGCGATATTGACCGGGTCGCCGAGTAGGCCGTCCGGGGTGCGGGTGCGCCCGATGAAGTAGTCGGGAACGTAGATGCGGGTCATGATGGAGTGGAACCGCGGCAGGGTCAGGTATGCGGTGACCGCCCAGAAGACCAACGCGATGGGAACGCCCCACCAGGAATGGCCGACCGTGTTCAGCAGAATCATGATGGTCAGCACGACGGAGGCTACACCGGCAAAGATGAAAAAGAGAGTATCCCAGAAATCGACCCAGAAGCTGCGCGGGACGAGGTCCTGTGTTTCACCGCGCGTGTCGATATCGCCGCGGTAGACGGGCAGTGAGGTGACCGGCGGCGCAACATCACTACGCGTGGGACGTAGGATGCGTTTTGGGTGGGACATGCACGCCCTTTCTATGCGCTGAAATTGGTGCCAGAAAACTATACCAAAAGCTCGTCGCACGGAAGATTCGGTGGCAGAAGACCCACGGGCGAGGATAGCTCGTGGGTCTTTTCCGGGAGAGGTCTTATTCCGGGAGAGAACAGAGATTTAGTCGAGGGGGAAGCTGTCCTGCGCGGCGGCACGGTCCGCGGCGATAGTTGTCTCGTGGTGTAGCATGTCTCGGCCTTCACGCATGAGGCGCACCCACTTACGGGTCAGTTCCTCGAGCTCGACTGCACTCAACGTGCCGGAGGCGATGCTGGTCTCGTCGGTGGCAGCGGAGTAGGTGATGTGTTCGTGCCAGAGCGCGTAGACCTCATCGGCGTAGGAGTCATGGAGCGCCTGGGCGTATTCGCGCGCATAGCGAATGTATTCTCCGAGGACTGAGAGATAGTGTTGGAGCTGATCCTGGCTTGGGGCCGGGGTGCCGGCTGAGGATGGGTCAGCTGTTACCGGGGGAGGAGAGCTCTGCCTCGCGGGGGAGAGCGGGTGCTCCGATGCTGAATGGGGTGAACGTGGAATCATGAGCGGTCGTACGCGCCGACTACGGCGCGCGGGTAGGGTCGGGATGCGACGTCGCACCCCGACGGCGGGTAGGGGGTGTGGCTGGTCGGAGTAATGATTCGTACCGGTGGCGTGCGCTCGCTGAAGTGAAGTGAAAGTGAAGTGAGGGGAACCCTCACAAACCATCATACAAAAAGTGTCCGTCAATCTTATAAGGTTGATTAGCGGCGGGGAACCCCAAAAAATGTGCATGTAAAAGCAATAATCTGCAAGGAGGCGGTTATAATCCCACATGGCAAAAGGTGAAAAATGTTCTTGGGAGAGATGAATCCCCAAGTCCAGGGGATTCAAGAAATGTGGCTGAGATGCGCGAGTTGTAGAAGGTCACGGTGTGAGTATTTGCCGAGAATCAGATTTGAGTATGAAAAAGATTACAAAATTTCTTGCTTTGGAATGAAGAAAAAGACATCATAAAGGCCTACAGCCCTCCACGACTCCAGCCGGAAGCACGCGAAGTGCAGATACGCGAGGCGGGACGATACCGAAATCTCGGTACCGTCCCGCCTCGAATTATTCACTGCCGGCGCGGCCATCGGCTACGCAGCGAGTGATGACGAATCACGGATGCGTCGCTTACTCGGCGGCTTCTTCCACCACGAGCACCACGTCGCGAACCTCGAGCTCACCCTCGGACGCCACCAGGGCCAGCTCGCGGGCGTTGCCAGCGGCCTTCAAATCGCCCAGGCCAGCCTTGACACGGTCCAGCTGAGCCTGCGGAGCCGCAATGGTAGCGGACTCAACCTCGGTGCGCTGCTTGACCTTCGCGTCGCTCTTTGCCTTGCGCAGACCACCCAGAGCCTCAGCAACATCCGGCAGAATCTGCTTGAGCGACTCAATCTGAGTCGGGTCAGCGTCCGCCAGGACCCACTGAGCCGAAATGCCAGCGGTCGGGTTCTGAGCGGAGTACTCAGCCAACAGGGTGCCCTCCAAGATGGGCAGTGCCTGCGGCCACTCGGCGCGGTGCACGCTACCTGCACGCCACCAGGACCAAATCTCTTCGGTCACGAAGGGCAGGAAGGGCGCGAACAGGCGAAGCAGGGCGTCCAGGGTGGTGGCCAGGGCAGCCAGAACCGAAGCCTGCTCCTCCTCGCCGCGGGCACCGTAAGCGCGGTCCTTGACGAGCTCCACGAAGTCGTCGGTGAAGGACCAGAAGAAGCTCTCGCAAATCTGCAGGGCACGAGCGTACTCGTACTTCTCGAAGGCGGTGGTTGCCTCTTCAATCAGGTATGCCAGGCGGGCCAGCAGGGAGCGATCCAGAGCGTTGATGAGCACGCGACCCTGAGCCTGAGAAGTAATCACGGACTTCTCGGTTGCGCCCAGGTTCAGCACGAACTTGGATGCGTTCAGCAACTTGATGGCCAGGCGGCGGCCAATCTTCATCTGGCCTTCGTCGTAGGCGGTGTCGGCACCCAGTCGAGCGGAAGCTGCCCAGTAGCGCACGGCGTCCGAACCGTACTTTTCCAGAACCTCATTGGGGACCACGACGTTGCCCTTGGACTTGGACATCTTCTTGCGGTCCGGGTCGAGAATCCAGCCGGAGAGTGCGGTGTTGTACCACGGCACGGAGGAGGCCAGGGTCTCGGAGCGCACGGCGGTGGAGAACAGCCAGGTACGGATGATGTCGTGACCCTGCGGGCGCAGATCCATGGGGAAGGTCTTTGCGTGCAGGTCCGGGTTCACGCCCCAGCCGGTTGCAATCTGCGGGGTCAGGGAGGAGGTGGCCCAGGTGTCCAGAACGTCCGGGTCTGCGATGAAGCCGCCGGCCACGCCGCGCTGTTCCTCGGTGTAGCCGGGTGCGGTCTGCGATGCGGGATCCACCGGGAGCATGTCCTCGGCGGGCAGAATCGGGTTCTCGTAGTCGGGCTCGCCCTCTGCATCCAGCGGGTACCAGACGGGGAAGGGAACGCCGAAGAAACGCTGGCGAGAAATCAGCCAGTCGCCGTTCAGGCCCTCAACCCAGTTCTCGTAGCGGCTACGCATGAAGGAGGGATGCCAGTTGATTTCGCGGCCACGCTCGATGAGCTTCTCACGACGGTCGGCATCGCGGCCACCGTTGCGGATGTACCACTGGCGTGACGCGACGATCTCGAGGGGCTTGTCACCCTTTTCGTAGAACTTCACCGGGTGGGTAATCGGCTTGGGGTCGCCGTCCATTTCGCCGGACTCAACCAGCATTTCGACAACGGTCTTCTGTGCGGTGAAGACGGTAGTGCCGGCCATGCGCTCGTAGCGCTCGCGGCCCTCGGCGGAGGTAATCCACTCGGGAACCTCGCGGGAGAAGCGGCCGTCGCGACCGATGAGCGCGCGGGTGTCCAGCTGCAGCTCGCGCCACCAGGTGACGTCGGTGGTGTCACCGAAGGTGCAGATCATGGCGATGCCGGCGCCCTTGTCGGGCTGTGCCAGCGGGTGCGCCTTGATTTCGACCTCAACGCCGAACAGCGGGGAGGTGACGGTGGTGCCGAAGAGCGACTGGTAGCGCTCGTCGTCGGGGTGCGCCACGAGAGCCACACAGGAGGGCAGCAGCTCGGGGCGGGTGGTCTCAATCCAGACCTTTTCGCCGTTGGGGCGGTGGAAGCTAATGCGGTGGTACGCACCGGGGCGTTCCTTGTCTTCCAGCTCAGCCTGGGCGACCGCGGTGCGGAAGGTAACGTCCCACATAGTGGGGGCCTCTGCCATGTAGGCGTTGCCTGCTTCCAGGTCCTTCAGGAAGGCCAGCTGCGAAACCTTGCGGGAGTGTGCGTCGATGGTGCGGTAGGTGCGCGACCAGTCGACGGACAGGCCGAGGGTGGTGAAGAGGTTCTCGAAGACCTTTTCATCCTCAACCGCAAGCTCTTCGCAGAGTTCGATGAAGTTGTTGCGGGAGATGCGCGGCCACTTCGCCTGGCTGCGGTCAGGCTTGGGAGTGCCGTCGGCCTTCCAGGTGATGAGGTCACGGAAGGAGTCGTTGTCTGCTACGGAAGGGTCGCAGAGAACGCCGTAGTAGTTCTGAACGCGGCGTTCGGTGGGTAGGCCGTTGTCATCCCAGCCGAGGGGGTAGAACACGTTCTTGCCGGTCATGCGCTGGTAGCGTGCAATGACGTCGGTCTGGGTGTAGGAGAACATGTGACCCACGTGCAGGGAGCCGGATGCGGTCGGCGGCGGGGTGTCAATGGAGTAGACCTGTTCGCGAGTGGTGTTCTCGTCGAATGCGTAGGTCTTCTCATCGGCCCAGCGCTGCGAGAGCTTCTCTTCGAGGCCTTCGAGGGCGGGGCGGTCGGGAACGTTAATCTGTACGGGCGAGTCTGAGCCCAAAATGTTTTCAGCCATAAGGGCTATTTTCTCATATTCACGGCATTCTCTCAGCTTTTAATGCTGGCTGTGCGCTGAGGATGTACCGGGTCACGGCCTCGATGGCCATTCGCGGGGTGCTTCGAGGGCTTGTCAGGGGCGTTCGTAGTGAGTGATGGCTTCTTCGAGGCGGCGTAGAAGCCTGGCGTATCGTGGGGTGAAACGGGCACGGCGCAGGGTGGCGGCGGGCCCGCGGGAGTGGATGAGTGCATCCCAGGAGGCGGGGTCCAGGTAGGTTTGTCCCAGGAGTAGGTGTACTTCGACGGGGTAGGGAGTCCCGCTGGTGACTCGGTGCGCGGCGGCTTGCCGTTGCAATTCTTTGCGGCGGGTTCGGAGATTGGCGATGCGGTGGCGTTGAGATTTCACGGCGGTTTTTGGTAGCGGGGGATGGGGGATGATGGAGGGGGGTGAGCTATTGGAATAGGTCGTTTGTACCTGAAGATCGGTGTGTTCTGTGGATCATTTCAACACGTGGCCGGACCTTTTGCAGGCATCATTCGGGGGCGTAGACTGAAATAGTACCAATCCTGAGGAGGCATTGATGAGTACGTTTAGTTTCTTTGGTTTGGGCGCTTTTGAGACCGCCGTTCTGCTGATTCATGTGGTACTGGTGGTGGCATGTATCGGACACCTCAGCATGCGCAGTGGCTATGGGGAGGCGCGTATGCGCTTCGTTCTTCCCATTATCGCTTTTGTTCCGGGCGCCGCGATTCTCTACCTCATGTCTGCACGTGAGGGTACGGTTCCGCCGGATACTGTGAAGACCGGTAGTAGCTCGCCCGTGTACTTTGAGCACCGCCTTGGTTACCGCGATGGTGGCCGTAGCCGTTGGGGTCTTCCTCGTCGCCGCAAGTAATCGGGTTACCCAGGCTTTTCTGAGCCATGAAAACTGAAAGATCAGAAATGTATGCCCGGTGTGTTTTGTTGCAGAACACGGCCGGGCATCGTTATTTATGAGGATAGATATGACTAAGAACACTTACGTTCCCCCGTCTCCGTTTCGATCCTGGGCTGGGGACGGCAAGGTAGCCGTGGTGACCGGGGCGTCCAGCGGAATTGGTCGTGCGACCGTGCACCAGCTGGTTGCTACCGGATGGACGGTGTATGCTCTGGCTCGCCGTACCAATCTCCTCTACACTCTGCAGGAAGAGACTGGCGCGCATCCGGTTACCTGCGATGTCACTAATGAGACTGCTGTTGCGTTCGCTGCTGAGCAGATTCTGGGTGAGCAGGGGACTATTGACGCCCTGGTCAATATTGCTGGCGGAGCTATCGGCCTGGATCCTGTCTCTGAAGGCAAACCTGAGGACTACCTGCAAATGTACCGCATGAACGTGCTGGGAATCTTGAACACGGTTCGTGCTTTCAGCGAGGCGCTGCGTCAGAGTGGTCACGGCACGATTCTGAATCTGACTTCTACTGCGGCCGAGCATGGCTATGAGGGTGGTGCTGGGTATAACGCCGCAAAGTTTGGTGCTCGTGGCTTGACTGAGGCGCTACGCCTGGAGGAGGCGGAACATAACGTGCGTGTCATCGAGATTTGTCCCGGCATGGTGCACATCGAAGAGTTTTCGCTGAACCGTTTGGGCTCGCAGGAGGCTGCTGACCGCGTGTATGAGGGCGTGCCGAACCCGCTCACCGCCGAGGATGTTGCGCAGACCGTAACCTTTGCGCTCAACGTACCGCACCACGTCAATCTGGATCGCGTCACCTTGCGTCCGGTGGCTCAGGCTAGCCAGTTCAAGGTGATTCGTACCGAGGGGTAGTTGCGTGTTGGGGCGGTAGACCCTTCGTGCGATTCTTCATCGATAGGTTGCGCGGATAATTCGTGTGTTGGCCCCGTTTCAGGGATGGGTGTGACCCCATTTCCCTGAGGCGGGGTTTTCGTGGGTAGTTGTGAGGTTTTTCCTCATGGAATAATGCGTAGATTTGTTAAATGTCAGCAAAAGATAAGTTCAAGAAATGTCACATCATGACATGGAGAGCTGAAATGAGCGAATTGGTATGTATTTCACCTCCTTATTCGGAATGTTTTATAACGATTTGGTAACACTTGAAGAGGGAAGGCGATAGGGCGCCGGGAAGAACAGGGGTGAATGTTAGCCTTTTAGCATCACACCCATGTTGAACACCCGATGGCCTTCGATGAGGGAGGCGTATTCCCGGGGTTCACCACCGATAATTTAGAGATCGAGGAATAATGTCGAAGACTACCCGTCGCGTCTATAAGATTGCAGCAGCGGCAGCCTTTACTGCTGGCTCCGTTGTCGCAATTCCGGCTACTTTTGCGGCTGAGGCTCCCGCAGATCAGAACGGTCCGGCTGTTGCCGTCGCGCAGCACCCCAATGGTGAGGTGAACGTGGAGGCGGCCACTCAGAATCCGGCTGCTACCGAGACTCCCAAGACTGAAGCCCCGAAGGCAGAAGCTCCCAAGACTGAGGCTCCCAAGGCTGAGACCCCGGCCCCGAAGGCAGAAGCCCCCAAGACTGAGGCTCCCAAGGCTGAGACCCCGGCCCCGAAGACTGAAGCCCCGAAGGCTGAGGCTCCCAAGGCTGAGACCCCGGCCCCGAAGACTGAAGCCCCGAAGGCTGAGGCTCCCAAGGCTGAAGCCCCCAAGACCGAGGCACCCAAGACTGAAGCCCCGAAGGCTGAGACCCCGAAGGCAGAAGCTCCCAAGACCGAGGCACCCAAGACTGAGGAAACCCCGAAGGCAGACCCCAAGACTGAGCAGGCCGATCCCACTATCGAAATTGAGGAAGCTGACTTCCCCGCAGACGCCGCTATCAACACCATTACGGTTCGCGCCTCCGGTTTCCAGGGGGCCAAGGTTGGCGTCTCTGTCAACGTGAGCATCTACGCTTTGGATGCTAATCAGCAGGTCACCGGTGACCCGATTGCAACCATCACCGTCGATGCCAACCAGATTAAGGATGGCGCGTTCAATGCTTCCTTCAATGTCCCTGCAGCTCAGCTTCCTGCTGGCGCATCCTACGCTCTAGTAGCTGTCAGCAACCCCCAGGGCCAGCCTGCCGAGAAGCTGGTGGCTCTTTCCTCCTTCAAGGTGACTGAGACTACCACTCCGCGTTCTCAGACTCCCAAGGTCGACGAGACTCCCGCCCCGGAAACCCCCAAGGTCGACGAGACCCCTGCTCCGGAAACCCCCAAGGTCGACGAGACCCCTGCTCCGGAAACCCCCAAAGCCGACGAGACCCCCGCCCCGGAGACTCCGACCCCCGAGACTCCCAAGGCAGAAACCCCCAAGGCTGACGAGACCCCTGCTCCGGAAACCCCGGCAGTTCCCGAGCCTCAGAACGCAACCCTCACGACCGAGAGTGCAAGCCTGGACCCGAACGATGAGTACAACGTGGTGACCGTCAATGGTGCGGGCTTTACCCACGAATCTGCTTCCCGCGGCGTACAGGTGGCCATTTACCGTCTGGATGCCGACGGTAATATCACCGGTGAGGCTCTGGCTGTTCAGGATGTGCCCGCATCCGAGATTATGGAGGGCACCTTCACTGCGAAGCTTTCTGTGCGCGCCGATCGTCTGCTGCCCGGCTACGTGTACGCGCTCGTGGCCACCAGCGACCCGAACGGCCTGGTGCACCAGGTTGCTGTCACCACCGCCTCTGTGAGCGATGTGGACCACCCCGCTCCCACGGTGCCCGCCGCAAGTAACGACGATAACACCACTGTTCGCGATAATGGCGACGGCACCACCAGCGTCTTTACCGCGAAGATGAGTGAGGACGGTTCCGTGACTGTGACTGAGACTCGCGTTCCCTCTTCGCAGGCCCCTAGAGCTAAGGTTGGTAACACTCCGGTGACCGCTTCTTCTCAGGAAGGCCACACCGTGAGTGCTCGCGATGTCGCTGGCCGTAGCACTTCGGATAGCTCTTCGAGGCCGCAGTTGGCTCACACTGGTGCTGAAGGTGTCGCAGGTATTGCTGGTGTTGGTGCTGCAGCCCTTATTGCCGGTGCGGCGCTGATGCTCTTGCGTCGTCGTAGCCTCTAGGGTTTCTCTGTTCGCGTAGCGTCTTATGAAGCGTCCTCGCGGTTTCCCGGGATTGAAATAGTCCGGAGAAATCGCGGGGACGTTTCTGTGTGTTTGGAACAGTGTAGGCGTTAGATGGGGTGGCGCTCTGCTGAATGTGGTAATTGCAAGTGTAAAACCTTACACCTGGAAGAAAATAACTATATGTGCATAAATGTGCACATATGTCACCGCGATACTTGCATGCCTACGCTCACTTTAAACCCTCACCCTGAAGGGATACTTGAAACATTTTGCCTAGTCGATGTGTTTTGTGGGTGGTTGGTGGGGAAGATTCAGGTGGAAAACCTATTTTGTGTCTTATTGCATAAAAAAATAGTTGGTTCGTAAAGCGTCTTGGGCACCGAGAGCCTTTTTCTATTGGTAGTGTGGAACTACCGATAAATAGAGCGATTCCCCTCGCGCAGACTTCCACCTCAGATGGAGATTGAGAGTTTCACCTCTCAGTGCCTCATCGCCCGTGCCGAGGAGACCCCTCTCGCAAGGCTACCAATCCTGCGAAGGAATCAACCGTATATCTTCCCTCTAGGGATTGAGGCATTGTTGTCGCGTAAAGGGTATCGTTCACACTCACAGAAAAGGTGTGTTTCATGCCCGATCCCGCTCACTCAAAGACCCGAGCAACGGCCGCCATTGCGGCCTCCGTTCTAACTGCCGGCACCAGTGCGGCCCAGGCCGCGATTCCTGTGCACAACGCCGGCGACCTTTCCTCCTCTAGCATTCAACAGAGCCGCGCCCAGCATTCCGACCGCGATGTGCACCCCTCGGTGCAGATTGAGCAGGGTTCTGCCATCAACCCCGCGCGTTCTCAGAGCATCACTGTCAGCGGTAATGGTTTTCTGGGTGAGGATGTTGAGAAGCACGGTATTGCCGTGTATGTCAGCGAGTACCGTAAGTACCCCCTGGCCGCTCTGAGTCGTGCCCGTGCGGTGACCATGACCCTCGTTCCTGCTTCCGACGTGCACGAGGGTAGCTTTAGCACCCAGCTCACCCTGCCTGCGGGAACCCTTGATCCCAACCAGCAGTACGTGGTGGCGACCGCTGTCGTCAACCCTGATCTCGGCTACTCGGTTGAAGATACCTCGTACAATTCCTGGGTACCCCTGGAAGTGCAGCCTGCAGACACTCAGGATGAGCCGCTCAAAGCCCAAATCCTTTCGGGTCAGCTGGAAATTCCGCAGGAGCAGAACCTGATTGTCTACAAGGCTACAGGCCTGGGTGATGCGCAGGCCTTCGAGATTATGACCTCGATTTATGCCATCGATGAGCAGGGTAATCGTCACGTGCTGGCTGCTTCGCCGGCGCGGGCTGATGTTGTCAATGGCACGCTCCTGGATGGTATTGAGGTGCCCGGTGCGCGTCTGGCCGTTTTGCAGGACGTTCACCCTGATGTGCGTTACGTGCTGAACGTTGAGATTGCCCCTTCGGCTTCCCGGGGCCTAGCTGTTCAGAGCATTGAGATTCCTTTTACTAACGGCTGGAACGTTGCTGAAACTGCAAACGTTGCTGAAACTGCAACCGCCGAGCCCGCCGCCGTCCCCGCTGATGAGCAGGACCCTGTACTTCCGGAAACCGACCCTCGACGTCATTACGATTTGCCGCGTAACACTCAGTTTGATCGAGTGCGTGATGCCTCGACGGGTCGCCCGGGGGAGCAGGAAGCAGCCGATTCGACAAATCATTCGTCTGTAGCTGCGGGTGCTCGCCTGCGGGTGGAAGAGACTGCCGTCCCCGAGAATGACATGGAGAAGACGCTCACTTTCACTGGTGAAGGGTTTGAGGGATCCGGTTCCGTTGCGCTGCAGGTGTACGCGCTGGATTCTAACGGCCGAACCGCCGGTGAGGCCATTGCCTCCGGGGACGCTCGTGTGGAGGATGGTTCCTTCTCCGCGCAGCTTCAGGTGCCGGGCAACGCCCTGAAGCCGGGTACGACCTACCGTGTAAGCGCAGTCTACGAGGATTCCCGAGGAACCGTGCAGATCGTGACCGGCGGCTTCACAGTGGAGCGTGACGGCGTGGATGCCTCGCATCCGTCCGACTCGCTGCCTGCTGAGCGGGTTGAAGCGCCAGCTACTGAGAAGCCCGCGGATAAGAAGCCTTCAGTGACTCCCTCCGAGAGCGCTCCGGCATCGGCTGCAGAGTCGAAGGAACCTGCTCCTGTGGCTTCTGCGTCTGAGGCTCCTGCATCGGCGGAGTCGGCTTCCTCTGCACCTGCTTCGGTTGCTACTCATGTAGCCGAGCGTGCTGGGCAGAAGTCTCAGAAGGTGGCGGGCCCCACTCAGAAGGGTGAGCATGAGCAGTTGGCTGCAACGGGTGCCTCCGGCATGCTGGTGATTAGTGCGGTGGGATCGCTTTCTCTGGCGGCTGGGGTATTTTTGACTCGCCGCGGTCACCGTGATGTGCGACTCACTTCCCGTTCGTAGGAGGGTGGCAAATACCCCCTCACAAGCCATAACATCAGATGAGGCGAGTGGGCGTTTCTTTCTCGTAAAAGAGGCGCCCATTCGCCTTTAACTTTTCATAAGGTTATACCTATAATTTAGAGTGCATTAGCTGGCGGTACTGCCACTCTCGATACCCCCTCACTACGGGGGGGGGGAACGCGTTCTGAAACGCACATGGTCACCGATACGAGAGGCCGCCTTCCTGCTCTCACTTCCGAACTTCTGAGTGCAGGGGATTTTGCGTAACCTGTCATTCACTTACTCACTCACGAAAAGGTGACCATGTTTACCACGCAGCGAACTGCTCGCGGCGCGGCTCTCGTAGCATCTGCAGCCTTCGGGCTGGGAGGTACGCTGGCCCCTGCAACCTTGGCTCCCGCTTCTTTTGTGCCGGCTGCCCATGCACAGCCTCATGGCGCAACTTCTGCCGTGAATCAGCCTGCGTCCCGCGATGCGAACGTTGATGTTTTCATCATGGGTTTGATAGGCCAGAGCGAGGACTACATCCTGATTAATCTGGGTGGCGTGAAGTCTCTCGATCATGTGCAGATGCGTTTGGTGGCGGTTACTGTGGATGGCTCGGAGATTGCCTCGATGGTGGTCCCCTCATCGCAGTTGACTGTGTCAAAGAATGACGACGGTTATCTTGATGTAAGTATTCACCAGCGCCTGAACATTGAACAGGTGTACATGGTGGAGGTCACTGATTTTCTGACTGGTGACTCCTCTTTTGTTGAGCTGGATCCCGAGTATGGCGAGAGCGTTGAGGGTCTTGTTGCTTCGCGTCAGAACCTTTTCTTCCCCGACACTCCGGGTGTGCAGCGTGCGCCTATCAACCCGGTAAGCCCTGTACCTCATCCTGTGGTGGATCCTGTGCCTTCGAAGGATGTGCAAGAGGACCGTCCGCAGCCCACGGCTGCTCCAGCCCCTGCACCGGTTCCTGCCACTTCGGAGAGTGCATCGCCGACTCCTTCTGCTGTTGCTTCTGAGAAGCCTGGCGGTGCGGAGGGCTCTCGTGATCCTGAGCCTACCGCTGATGCTTCTGCCGCCCCGAAGCCTAAGGGTGACCGCATCCTGGTGTATGACCGTTCTTCAAATCAGATTCCAGCGGAGACTCGCGAAGCGACTCTGGAGATTTCTACCGCGGAGCTACGAGGTTCAAGCGACCTTCAGACGATTCGCACGAGCGTCAAGAACGTGGGGGAGAGCTCTCTTGGGTATGACGTTATGGTCTTTGAAATGCCTGCCAATGGGGGAGCTGTGGGTGCGCCTCTGGCTACTACCCATGTGAGTCCTGAGCAGGTTAAGGATGGTGCGTTCTCGGCTGATTTGAAGGTTCCTGGAACGTCGCTTATTGGCGGTAAGCGTTACCGGGTGGTGGCAGTGGGTGGAGAATCTCCTGATGAGCTGAAGCTCATGGCTACCTCCGCCTTTAGTGTGAGCATTATTCAGCGCGCAGGTTCGGCGGATGCCAGTGCGGATTCTAATAATCAGCCTAAGCCCACACTAGCTTATTCTTCGAGCGAGCAGCTGCCGGACTATTCCTCCTCGTCGAGTGATGCCTCACCTTCTGTGGCTGATTCCTGGCCGGCTCGAGGGGTTGTTGGGGACGTTGTCCCTCCCATCCCTTCGGCAGAAGGTGTTCTGAATCGTGCTGTTCTGGCTCGTAGCTTGGCAGAACGGGCAATTCCGCAGGCTCATGCGGTCTCAAGTAACTTTGTCACCGATTCGAATGTCACCCCGGTCATGTCTGGATATGTTGCTTTTATTGGGGGGCGTACCGTTGTGAACCTGATGGGGTATCAGACGTCGGGGGGTAGCACTGAGAGTGTTGCTAGCCCTGCCGTGCGAGAGGGTTATCGTTTGGGTTCCGATGGGTTCTATACGCGGGGTACGAAAGCTCGTGGTGGCTCCGACTCTCAGAGTTTGGAAGCCAGCGCTTCGGAAGATGCACCTCTGCCGGAGGGGACCGTGCCGCTGGGAATTGCTTTGGCTGGTTCGGTGGTTTTCGTCGGTAGTGCCGTGATGGTGAATCAGTACCGCCGCCGAATGGAGGCTTCTATTGAGGCGGAAGCGACCGAAACGGTGGATGTGAGCGCGTAACGCGTCAGGGGAGTGGAGCCCACCTCCGGGAGGTGCCCCGTGGAAGTGATGCGCAGTATTGCTGGCCGCGGGGCATCTTTACGCTGGATGAGATGCGTGTCGCATTGTGGGATAGATTTTATTAAATCGTGTACAGTCTGCTGGCGGTTTAGCTGCTTGATATGCGGGGATTCTACGCAGGCAAAGAGCGAGTATTTACGCATTAAAATACTGCAAATACTCTGATGCAGCTGCTTGAATTGGACAGTATATGTCGTACACTTGGACTTTTATTAAGGTTGAAATAATTGTTTGTGGAGTGTGTGACTCTCCTTCTCAATATCCATATTTATCGATAATGATGTTTCGGCGGGTGGCTATATGGTGTTTTACGCCAGGGTGCATATACCGGCTGACAATAAGCACACAAATGTAATGAGTCCAAAATCTTAGTACTCGTGTTAGGCTGAGATGTAACCGATGTATCGGCACACGCGATATTGCGAGGGAAAGGGCTTGTGGTGAGCCGTCCCTCATGAATATATTGTGTGTCCGCTTCGATTGAAATGGCACTATGATGATCACTCAACGACCTCGAACTTTCCGCGTCCTGTCGTTTGCTGTCTTGGCGACTACGGGTGTATTTGCGGTGCCCAATGCTTCTGCAGTTGAGGGAACCGGTTTTCCTGCCGATCAACAGTGTATTATTACTATTCTCAATTCTGAGAATCCTCAGAAATGCCCCTCACAAGATTTTGATATTGAACTCGACACCCTCGAGGTACTTATTCATTCTGTAGAGCAGAATCGGGTGACTCTCAACCTGCAGCCTCTCTACGGGGAGAAGTACACCGGTAGCTCGAATCGCTATCTTGTGGCGGTTCAGTATTACACCACCTCCGGCAAGGCATCCGGAGACATTCTGACGTACATTCCTCAGGATCTAAGCGTGGAAAAAGCTCAGGACGACTCGACTTTTCTCGCTTTCACCCTGCCGACCACTCCGGCGGAAGGTTACTACTCCATCGCCGTTCTTGATATGGATAGCTTCGATGCAGGCTACGGAGAGTTTAAAGTTAACTCCGGTGTGTTTATCCCTCATGCTGTTCCGGCAGAGGATGACAATACGGACGGCAGCGTATCGGGCACTCTTCTTGACGACGAGACGCTGAAGGTCCTGACGAAGGCACGCGAAGAAGCCCGTCACCCTCAGCCCTCGGCTTCGCGTAGCCCGAAAACGGCAGATAGCACGGGACGTGAAACCCAGGTTGTGCGTGAGGTACCGGGAGGCACCACTGCATCCCGAGATACCGCGAATATGGGCGTTCCGACGCTGAATGTTCGTTACGCCGAGCTACGTTCTGATGCGGAAACGAAGCCCGTGACCATCGTCGGTAAGAACCTGCCCGCTCGAGAGAACGGGTACGATTTGATGGTTCTTGAGACCGATATGCAGGGCAATCCTCGAGGTGACGCTGTCTCGTACACCCACGTGGGGGCTGATCACCTCATTGGAGGCAAGCTTGAGGTAGCTGTTGGCGTTCCAGGGTCGCTTCTCAAGACTGGTTCTGTCTATACCGCGTACCTGGTGTACGTTGATGAGCAGGACAACGACACTGCTGTGGCGTCGGTTCGGTTCAAGGTGAGCGCCGGAGCTGCGCAGGATACCTCGAATTCTCCTGCAGTCGGTGGTGATAAGTTGGATGCTGCTACCGCGAAGAGTGACAACTCCGCGAGTGCTTCCTCGGGCACGTCCTCCGTAGCAACCGACGAGGGCTCGAATGCATCCCGTTCTCATGGAGCCGAATCTGCCGCGACCCGTGAGGGCCAGATGCGCGCCGAACGCCGCCAGCAGGGGCTTCAGGCCTTGGCCCAGGTGCGCACTATAGCTCCCCAGACTAATACTTCTGCAGGGCAGTCACCCCTGACTTCTGCATACGCGTCGGGAGCCAGCGCTACCACGATAAATGGGGAAGATGGCGATTCTGTAAGGAGTGGATCCGCGTCTGCAAAACAGCCTGTGACTCCGGTGGATGGGGCTAAGGAGCAAACCCCCACTCGTCAGACTGAGATTAACTCTCGTTCGGCGGAGATTAATGCCTCTACCTCTCAGATACGTTCCGGATCAGCTTCGGGTCAGCAGGAAGGCGTAAAAGCTATGTCCTCTCCGGAGCAGGCTACGGAGGATGCATCCGACTATAGGGTGACCTTCTGGGCTGCAGGTTTGGTGGGGCTGGGCCTGGTGACCGGTGCCGCGTGGATGGCTATTCGAAGGAACACTTTCTCCCTGCACCGTGTATTCCGCCGGTAAACCTGGAGGGATTAGGGGGGCTCCCCTGACGTCAAGACAACGTTTGGGGGGGGGAACAAAATACCCTTGGGTGAATAAACCTTGGGGTTCATGGTAGGGTTGAGAGAACCGATATATAGACGCGGACTTCTCCACGCCCTGACATAACAGCTCGCAAAGTTGTATAGCGTACTGAGCGCGGCTGAGCAGGCACCCCACGCGGGATTCCACCGTTTACCCTGCGAGAGGTTGAATGATTATTCGAGCGTGGGAGCACCTCGTTAGATACCACGAAAAGACATACCGCATGAGCACATTATCTATAAAACGCCGTGTAGTTGCCGTTGCGACTCTTGCAGCGGGACTTCAGGGTGGGGTACTTGCCCCCTCCATGGCCGTCGATACTGTTGCCGACCCTACGCCTTCTCTGCATGATATCGCTGGAGTTGGCGATTTGGATGATCCCCTGATGCAACGTCGTGATGGGGAAACGAATGTTGACCTCGATGACCCGAATGACGGCGATATCACTCTGACTATTCATCATGAGAAGGGTACCGCCCTGCTGATTTGGTCGGGTCTTCCTGCGGAGCTGTCTGCCGAGAGTATGCTGGCAGACGTTGCGCTGTGCACCTCGACGGATAAGTGCACCCACCGTTCTGTTTCTTTGGCCGAAGGCGGCTCTCCCGGAGAGGTGGCGCTTCTGGTTGATGTGCCTGCTGAGGGTACGTTCTACGTCATCACTCTGACGGATGCTACCTACGGTATCACGCACGTAGATTTTCTGATGCGCGAGCACGATACTTTGGTGGAGGCTCCCGCGAATCTTCGCAGTCATGCCCAGCCGGGGATTACCCCGCCTCACGGTGATGGCGCATCGTCGAAGAGCCCTACGGAGACGGCAGATTCTACACCGGTTGAGCAGAAGGCAGGCACCTCTGAGTCTCCCTCGCCGCAACCTAGCCCTACGCATGTCCCTTCTGTGGAGGCCTCCACTCCTCACCCGGTGGTGACTCAGCCTCCCGCTAGGCAGAAGGACCTGAATCATATGCAGCAGATTAGCTCCGAGAAGGTAGGCACCGATGTGCACGGCCAAAACCATCGAGACGGTCCGCACCTGACGGTTCAGAACTCCCAGGTGAATTCGAGCGATTCGATTAAACCCATCACCGTGCGCGGTAAGAACTTTGCGACGAATGACACCGGATATGACTTGATGCTCATGGAACTTGATGGCGATGGGCATACGGTCGGTGATGCTCTAGCTATTGTGCGCGTGAGCCCTTCAGACCTCTCCTCCGGGAGCTTTGAGGCGGTGCTGGGTGTACCCGGGGCCTCCCTGCAGACCGGCCGCACCTACCTGGTTGTGGCAATGGATGCGGCCGGCGGCGGAGATGTGCAGGTGTGCACGGTGCGTTTCACTGTTTCTCTAGCAAGTAACGCCACCGGAAATGCCCCGGCTGAAAGCACCGATACCTCTACCGATACTTTGGCGAGCTCTTCACCTTCCGTGCCGGCTAATGTTCCTTCTGCGGAGCCTTCAGCGGGCTTGAGCGGTGGCGAAAGTACCGTAAACGTGGCAGGTCAGGGGAACGGGGCGAAGGTTCGGGGTGTGCGGTCTGCAACTGCTCTGGCGGGGGCCCAGAAAGACCCCACCCTCTCCGTCAAAGAGGGAACGGACGCCACGGCACGACCTGTTGCGTCTTCTTCATCGGAGCTGGGGTACCGTACGCGCAATGCGCAGGATGGCCAGACAGCTAATCGCCCGGACTCATCCTCCGACACCGATTCTACTGCCCAGATGCGCCGGTCCTCGACTCTGGACGATTCCCCTTCGCAGGTACGTTCTGAGCAGAAGGGTCGCGACGGAGTGAAGGCCTCCGAAGCTGATCTCGCTCACGGCATGACGGTCTCTTCACCTGCTCTGGCTGTACTGTTGACGCTCGGTGGCGGCTTGGTTCTGGGGTCCTTGGGTATAACCTGGGTCCATTCGTTGCGCCGTAAATAAAGGTTTCCACACGTTGAAGGCGGAGGAGAAGTAGGGTTTGCTGAGCGTCGGCACCTTGGGTGCCAGCGCCTCTACCGGTGGTGTTGCCTCAGTAGTTTTGCTTCTCGGAGTTCCACCTTGCCTTACCCTGCTTTCCCACTTGGTCCGAGTGGGGGAGCGGGGTTTTGTGTTTCTTGACTCCGCGTTGGCCCGGCATTTCGTTTCGGGAGTTTTTACAATAGAAACATGACTGTTTTGAATGTTCTTGCTGCCTCTCACGGTACCGACTCCGTTGCCGGTCGTGAAGCCATCGCTCTGATTCGTGAGCAGGTGCGCTCTTTGTTGGATCAGCGTACTGACGGGGTGGAATACCGTGTGCACGAGGCGTATGTTGATGTTGAGTCTCCCAGCGTGGATGACGCTGCGGCGGCTCTGCCTAAGGATGAACCCTGCGTTATCGTCCCGATTCTACTCTCTACCGGATTCCATACCCAGGTGGATTTGCGCCGCGCAGCCCGTGAAAGTGGTATTGAGCGTATCGTGATTGCTGATTCCCTCGGCCCTGATCATCGACTGGCTCGATTGGCTCGAACCCGTCTTGAAGAGGCCGACTGGGCCCCTGAGAACGGCTCCGTCGTGGTGCAGGGCGCAGCCGGCTCTTCCCGGGCCGATGGTCGCGCCGATATGGAGCGTGCCGCCGAGCTGCTCTCTGAAGCTCTAGAAGCTCCTGTCCAGCACGGTTTTATTGCATCCATTGACCCGAAGTTCCACGAAGTTGTGGCGGAGTATCAACCGGAGTTTGCCGCCACCTACCTGCTGGCAGAGGGGTTCTTCGCCTCGAAGATGCGCCGTGATGCAGAGTCAACCGGCCAGTCAGTGAAGGTCGCTGCACCGTTGGTGAATGCGCAGGATTCTGCCTCCGCCAGGGTCGTTGCCGAGTGCTTCGTTGATCGTATGGACGAGGCGCTCGCCGCCTAAGGACTCCCTCGGGTTTGTTACTGCACGAAGGGCTCCCGCTTCCTCAAAGGAGGCGGGAGCCCTTCGTTATTTGGATTGGCTACGAGCCGTCTGGCTTAGTTAGCCAGCAGGTAGACGTCGCCGTCACGAACCTCAACGGGGTATACGTTGAGCGAGTAGGAAGAGTCCGACAGGCACTCACCGTTGGTCAGGTCGTAGACCTCCTTGTAGAGGGGGGAGGTGATGGTGGAGTGACCGTTCTTTTCGCCGATAATACCGCGGGCCAGAACGAGTGCCTGGCTGTGGGGGTCGAGGTGATCGCTGGCGAAGATGCCGTGCTTGGTCTTGTAGATGGCGTACTGGTGGTCGTCTACCAGGGCGACTTCGCCCCAGTTTTCTTCAAGATCGGATTCGGCGCAGATGCGGACCCAGTTATCGGCCATGGGGTTTTTCCTTTCGAAACGGTGTGTGTCGCGCGGGGCGAGCGCAATTACGGTTTGGGTGCAATTGCGATTCGCGTGTTCTTTGTTTGGAGTTTACCCTATGAAACCCACATTGGGAAATGGGGCGCGCTGGAAAGCTAAAGGTTATTCCCACCCTAAACGAGACCGCAAATTTTATAGATTAGCCTTACCTAAATCCGACAGGGGTGAAGATGTATATACCCTTATCTAGCCTGTTATTTCGCGGAAGTTTTTCAGAATTTTTTCTCACAAAATACTGATTTTGGCTATCCGCACCGGATGCTACCATGTACGATGAAAGTCATGGCTCGGAATCGTTTTTGAGCACCTGAAGAAAACAACATAATCCCACACAAAAATGTTTCGTAATTTTCAGGGGTTGCGAAAGATAAGAGGTTTCACGGGACCTTGTATCCCGTCGGTACGACCCTCTTATCTTGGTAAATCCGGGATTTTCGTGTTGCGGCGCATACGTCGCAAATAAGTTACGAGACGAATTTCAGGTACACAATCGCCGTTCGCGGTGAAGATACATGAGCTATTGCATCGCAAACTAGGAAAGGAAAATTCATGTCGAACACCCCCCGCAACATTCTCGTTGTCGGTGCAGGCCCCGCCGCATGGCGTTTTGTTCGTGCATACCACGAGGGTGCTGAAGCAGCCGGTCGTGCCGCAGACACCATTACCGTGCTGAACGATGAACCCTACACCCCTTACGACCGCGTTGCCATTGAGCAGCTCTTCAAGGATCCCGAAAAGGACCTGACCCTCGGCGACCCCGAGCTGTGGAACGCTGAGAACATCAACCTGGTCAACAACTGCCACGCAGAGAAGCTGGACCGTAACCGCCGCGTGGTGACCGACACTGAGGGCAACGAGTACCCCTACGACGTTCTGATTTTTGCAACCGGTTCTCGCGCGGTTCGTATCCCCATTCTTAACTCGGATGCAGCACACGTCTTCCGCACCGTCGACGACGTGAAGAACATGGTTTCCGAGGTGAACCGCCTGCAGTCCACCCTCGGCCGCGCACCCCGCGGTATCGTTGTCGGTGGCGGTCTGCTCGGCCTTGAGGCCGCTGAGGGCCTGAAGGAGCTCGGCGCAGAACCGACCATCCTGGATGTGGCTCCCTGGCTGCTCTCCGTTGAGGTGGACCAGGGCGGCGGTTACGCCGTGAACGCCCAGATTAAGGCAACCGGCATCAACATCGAGACCGGCGTGTTCATCTCCGGCATCAACAAGGACGCCGACGGTAACGTCGTCTCCGTCTCCATCGCCGACTCTCCCTCCGAGGATGCTAACATCCACACCCTGCCCGCCGACATGGTGGTCTTCGGCGCCGGTATTCGCCCCAATGACGAACTGGCCCGCACCGCCGACATGCACTTGGGCGAGCGCGGCGGTATTGTCGTCAACGACGCCTGCCACACCTCCGACGAGCACATTTGGGCTATCGGTGAGGTTGCCTGCGTGCTGGGCCGCACCTGGGGTCTGGTCGCACCGGCTAACGCTATGGCCGACGCCGTGGCAGCCAACCTGCTCAACGACAACGAAGAAGCAAAGGTCGAGGAATTCGACATCGCCACCAAGCTGAAGTTCTCCGGTGTTCAGGTGGCTGGTTTCGGTGACCGTCGCGGTACCACCGAGGGTTGCCTTGAGGTTCTGTTTGCTGATCCCGCTCGCGGCATGTACCAGAAGATTGTGACCAGCGGCGACGCTAAGACCCTGCTGGGTGGTGTGTTCGTTGGTGACACCGCTCCCTTCGACTCCCTGAAGCCTCTGCTGGGTCGCGAACTGCCCGCCGAGCCGAACGTCTACCTGACCGCAGCCGGTGGCGGCGACGGCATCCCCGACACCGAACTGCCCGACGACGCAATCCTGTGTTCCTGCAACAACATTAGCTTCGGTACCGTCCGTGAGGCTATTGTTGCTGGTAACCACGACGTGGCATCCCTGAAGGCTTGCACCACCGCTGGTACCCAGTGTGGTTCCTGCGTTCCCATGCTGCAGAAGACCCTCGAGCAGCAGATGAAGAAGATGGGCCTGACCGTCTCCAAGGCCCTGTGTGAGCACTTCGACTTCTCCCGTGCGGAGCTGGCTGAGGCTGTGCGCCTGACCAACCTGGACGACTTCGATTCCGTGATTGCACGCTTCGGTCACGGCGGTGACGGTTGCGCTATCTGTAAGCCGACTGTTGCATCGATTCTCTCCTCCTTCCGTAACTCCTACGTTCTGGACGCTGGCCGCGGTGGTCTGCAGGAGACCAACGACCGTGCACTGGCTAACATGCAGAAGGACGGTACCTATTCCGTCGTTCCGCGTATTCCCGCCGGTGAGATTCCCGCCAAGAAGCTGGCCGTCATCGCAGAGGTCGCTGAGGAATTCGGCCTGTACACCAAGATCACCGGTGCACAGCGTATCGGTATGTACGGTGCCCGCCTTGAGCAGCTGCCCTACATCTGGGAGCGCCTGGTCGACGCTGGTTTCGAGTCCGGTCAGGCTTACGGTAAGTCCCTGCGTAACGTGAAGTCCTGCCTGGGCTCGAGCTGGTGCCGCTACGGTGTTCAGGACTCCGTTGGCATGGCAATCCACCTGGAGAACCGCTACCGCGGTCTGCGTTCCCCGCACAAGTTCAAGTTCGGTGTCTCCGGTTGTAACCGCGAGTGTGCTGAGGCTCAGGGCAAGGACGTCGGTCTGATTGCAACCAGCAACGGCTGGAACCTGTACCTGGGTGGTAACGGTGGCGCAACCCCCGCCCACGGCCGCCTCTTCGTCAAGGACGCCTCCAGCGAGGACGTCGTACGCTACATTGACCGCTACCTGATGTACTACATCCGTACCGCAGACAAGCTGCAGCGTACCGCTCGCTGGCTTGAGGACCTGGACGAGGAGCACGGCGACGGTCTGGCACACCTGCAGTCCGTCCTCATTGAGGACTCCCTGGGTGTGTGCGAGGACCTCGAACGCGACATGCAGCGTCACATCGATTCCTACGAGGACGAGTGGGCCGCAACCCTGAAGGATGAGCGTCGTCTGCGCCGCTTCCGCGCCTTCATTAACGAAGAGCACGGTAGTGACGAAGCATCGCACCTGTTCGTGCTGGAGCGCGAGCAGATTCGCCCCGCAACCCCCGAAGAGGTTGCAGCCGTCAAGGCTGGCGAGTCTAACACCGTCCTGGTGACCGGTACCAAGATTCCCGTGGGTAAGCCCAATGACCTCAACCCGGTTCCGGCAGCCTAGTATGGGCCCGAAGATTCCGCCGTTCCCGCCCCGCGAGTTCGCCACGGTTGACGAGGTGCTCGCGGGCGGGGCGCCCGGCCATAGCCTGGATGACAGCGTGACCGAGCGCGGTATCGCCCTGCCCGGTGAACGAGCCGAGCACCCCGGCAAGGTCTACATTGTCGGTGGTGGCCCCGGTGCCGTTGACCTGTTGACCTTGCGCGCGGTGCGTGCCCTCGGCGAGGCAGATGTGGTCCTGCTGGACCACCTCGCTCCGCAGGAGTACGGCGAGTACGCCCCGAACGCCCTCATCGTCGATGTGGGCAAGGTGCCAGGTAAGCATGCTGTTCCGCAGTCTCGTATTCAGCAGCTCATGATTGACTACGCGCTTTCGGGTAAGACCGTGGTGCGTCTGAAGGGCGGCGATCCGTACGTGTACGGTCGCGGCGCTGAAGAGCTGGATGCGTGCATCGCGGCAGGCCTGGAGGCCGAGGTTATCCCCGGCATCACCAGTGCTATCGCCGTTCCTGGACGCGCCGGTATCCCGGTGACCCTACGCCGTGTGTCCTCGATTTTCACTGTGGTATCCGGTCACTCGGGTCTCTCTGAAAATGACCTGGCTGCGGTCGAAGCCACTCTGCGGGCTTCCGGCACCGTGGTGCTGCTGATGGGGGTGCGCACCCTGCCCGATACGGTAGCCTCTCTGCTCTCTCGTGGGATTGAGGGCGAGGTGCCGTTGGCGACTATCGAGAACGGATTCTCTGAGAATGAGCGGGTTACCGTGACGACTCTGGAGAATGCGAAGACCGATTGCGTTCAGGTGAAGTCGCCCGCTATCACCGTGATTGGCGAGGTCGTGTACTATGCCCGCGACGATCAGAACCGCTTCGTGAGCGAGGTTCACGAGCGTCTGCGCGAGCGTTCCACCTCGTAACGTCCTACTGTGTTCATGCCCCGTTGACACCCTCGGCGCGATGTCTGCCGTGGGGAGGAACATGAGGTATCAAGACATAGCTCCGTATCCTTGGTTCTCCTAGTTGCCAAGGATGCGGGGCTCTTGTCATGTTTGGAACGCCTATATGGGGTGGGCTGGCTCCGGGCATGGTCTTAACGTGGATTCCCGCTCATTCGGCGCAATTGGCTGGGCAATTGGTAGCGGCACAATCGCCACGAATGCAGACGAAAGGCATAAACAAAAGGCGGGGCGGGTATCAACGTGAGCTGATACCCGCCCCGCCTTTCATAGCGTGGAGACGAGAATGGTCTGCGTGGCTTTAGACTCCCGTACCTGAATACGAGCCGCCGGAGGAGTCTGAAGAAGAGCTACCGGAACCACGGAAAATCTTCTTGAAGCGTTCACTGTATTCAGACTTGAAGAAGTCTGAACTGGTCACGTTCCACTTGCCCTGGTCAAAGACCAGAATCACAGGAACCTGAATGGTGCTTGCCTTCTGAACCTGGCTTGAACCGCCCTGATAGGTGGTGAATTCGCTCGCCCAGTCCTCGCAGGGGAAAGACACCGCACTGAGCTCAGTTGAGGCGTAAGCGCGCACCTTGTACTCCGAGAGAATACTCATCTTGTTCTCGTAACCCTTGACCCAACCGCCCTTGGAATACAGGTTGTGGACGTTGAGAAGCTCGACGCTGAGCTTGGTATCGTCCTTATTCATGAGGTTGATGGCGTACTCAATCTTGCCGGTACGCATGAGGTAGACGTAAGAACTCTGGTAGGCGCATAGAGTCTTGTATGCGCCCTCAAGGGTATTGGTGCGCCGAGCCGTCTGATCGATAACCGGGGTGGGGACGTTCTTTGCGGGGGAAGTATCGGTGGCCTCGACGTACTTATCCGGCAGGTCTTTGTACTCGTACTTCAGAGGGCCCAGGTACTTGTCACTACCCTTGAGGTACTCCTCCTCGGGGATAATCCGGACGCTACCCGAAGCAGAGGCACTGGAAGAAGCCGAAGTGGAGGCACTAGCGGAAGGACTAGGGGAGTTGCTGGGGGAACCACTAGGTGAGCTGGCGGGAGAGGTAGACCCATTAGCGAGTGGACGGACGTCCTTGGCGCATCCGGCTAGGGCGAGAGCGGCAAGGCCAATACCACCCAGAAGGATATTGCGTCGGCTGGGTGCGTGATTGAGGAAAGACATCGTGGCCTCCTGATGTATTATTCGGCCCGTACTTCGCGGAGCTTCAAGTGTGCACCGGTCGTGTAGGGCCCTGTCGTATGGTGTGTGGTACAGATGTACCCGGATGCTCATTCTCCCAAAAAATCACGCGGCTGGCGTGAGGAACGCGGGGGAGTATCCGGGTATGACTATAGGTGGCCCATTTGAAAGGTTCGTCAAAAAACCCTGAACGTTATCTTTAAGGCGCAATAACCCAAAGTCAGTGAGGTACAGGGGAGTGTACCGTCACGACTTTGGGTTAGTGACCATGGGATGTATCAGGTGGGGCTACGTTAGATGCCAGACTTCTGGAACGGAACGGCTTCAGACCCATACGAAATTAGACCCGAGTGGAGCTACGGCCCGAAGATGAAGACCTGCTAGGGCTGCTGGAACCATCGGAACTCGAAGAGCCCTTGCCGCCATTCAAACGCTCGTTCAGATAGTCGTTGCTGATTCGCCACCACTTACCCTCGGTGTAGAGCATCACGTGCGGTATGGATACCTGAGTAATTGCCGGTATTTTGCGCTCGGTGCCATCCGGCTGATGGATGGCGGTGGCAGAATATTTGGCGTCCATCATGATTTCTACGTAGCCGTCACCGTTCCTCAGCGCGGTTCTAGGCTCCGTATTCTGCATGGAAATGCTGCAGGTGAAGTCCATGTACCAGCCGTTCTTCTCGTACAGTTCCTTGACCGCCTTGACCTCGTCGATAGCGCTCTTATCTGCCGGGTAGGTCAGCTCAATCGCCTGATCTGCGTAGCGACCATCCTTGAGCGCGGTGATCTGGGCGCTGTAGTAGGCGCGCAACGTCTCGTAGGCGCCCTGGAAGGTCGAGTCCTCGCGGTGCGGAACGGTCTTAAGGGGCTTGGGTACGTTCTTCGCCGGGGAAGAAGCCGTTGCGGGCTGGTACTCACCCGTGTACTCGCCGGTCAGCTTTAGCGGACCTGGGTATTCGCGCCAGCCTTCAACGAGCGCATCCTCAGATACGGGCACACGTGCAGTGCTGGAAGAACTGCTCTTAGCGCTTGCTGAAGCAGATGCCGAACTAGACGCAGAAGGTGAAGCGGAAGAAGCCGCGCTCGTGGTGGGGGTAGCGGTGGGGGCGCCTACCTTAGCTTTTGCCTCTTCGCTCAACGGGTGAATATCGGAGACACAGCCCGCCAGCAGAGAGGCGGCACCGCCCAGTAGGAGAGTACGGCGAGTCAGCGGGCGAAGAGCCGAGGAACTAACGATATCGGAACGAGTGCTCGAAGAGCGAGTCAGAGGGAACATCGGGGAACTCCTTGAATTTATCCCGAGATGAGCTCGGGGCACCCGAGTACGGGTGCGTGGTTGTATTCGTCATAGGTGAGGTTCGCGTGCGGGAATAAACCCGGTTGCGTCATCGGAGGGCAAACCGGAAGGCGCCTCGATGCGCTCTGCCACCGAGGCAGAGCACCCGCATGAACCAAAGATGAAACCGTAGGATTCGTACGTTCCAGCTTGCACTGGTCAAGTTTTGCGCCAGACCAGTTTCTGCTGGCCAGGGAACTGTCAGCTTCGACGGTTTCCTAGCGGTAGAAACCTTAGAATCATTGTTGATGCGTTATGTTTTCTATTCTATGTCAATTGATTCAAAATGCATAGAAATGAACCTTAGGAGTTCCTGAGAGATTACTAAACCCAGATCGCAATTATCAACATGTGAAGCTGAGGTTGCACCACGATACTTGGGGGCGGTTAGGCATGGTGGGCACCCGTGAACGGTGTCAGATAATGTGAATTGCATCATGTTTGAGGCGTCGAATTATTGAAATATAGCTAATTTTCTGTGCGACAGAACGGAGGATTGGGTGCGTGCAACCCTCCTTCTAAAGGGATTTGGAATCCCAGTGAAAGAGTAAAGAAGGTGGGCCAGCCGGGTGGGGAAACCATTCTGTAATCCCTGAATATGCACTCTATTCACTCGCTATACACCGCTCGATGGGGCAAAAAATTAGTTCCCACACCAAAGACAGAGGGGTGAAAAAATTTACGGAGTGAATATCTAGTGGACACACCTTCGCCTCAGCCCAATATCTTGTGGTTGCCCGAAAGGTGCTTTCAAAAATTCAACACCTAAATTCAAAACCAACTTAAAACCACACCGCAACGATGTAAAAACATACATTGGATGACACGCCCGAGTGCGTGACTTGCGAGTGTCCCTTAAAGGCTTCTGGGGCTCGAAAACTCGCGGAAGAGTGCCCCGTTCATTCCTTGCACCTTACGGGGACTGCAGGGGAGCGGAGGCGTTCAAACCCACACCAATCGAGGTTGCATTCGGGGCTAAAAGCCACATAAACTATTAGTGTTTGCAACGACCCGGCCATCACCGGCGAGCAATTCGGAAGAACAGACCGCACCTGCGGGCGCCCGCCAATCGCTGCGGCGAGGGCGTCTTAGCGGAAGAGATGTAGTCCCAGTAGAACCGGACGGTTAAGCCCGATATAGCTGTAATAAGCGACTGATACCCGCCCAACGCGCCGCTCTTCCGGTGGCTAGGCATCGCGGACACGCGAGGCCACGTAGCCCCGGAAGGGTTCGGTGCGTTGAGCTGGTTAACTCAGTAAGCAAGGTGGTACCGCGCCGCATCCTGAAACTCCGGCCCCGCCGGCAGGTCAGCGATGCCTTGGCGTCCTTGCACCCGTCATGTCAACCCTCACCGGCTGAGAAGCGACGAGTGCACGCACCCGCGTACCGCGCCCGTCATCTCAACGGCGAGAATAACAGATAAGGGCGCACCCAATGTCTAACGTATACCCCAAGGCGAGTGCCTTCGAAGCCGCAGGAAGCGGCGTCACCGCATCGCCCAAGTTCCCCGCACTCGAAGAAGCGGTCCTCGACTACTGGAAGAAGGACGACACCTTCGCCGCATCCATCGCGAACCGCCCCGCCGGCGAAAACGGCGAGAACGAGTTCGTTTTCTACGACGGCCCTCCCTTTGCCAACGGCCTGCCCCACTACGGCCACCTGCTCACCGGCTACGCCAAGGACCTCGTTGCCCGCTACCAGACCCAGCGCGGCCACAAGGTTGAGCGCCGCTTCGGCTGGGACACCCACGGCCTGCCCGCAGAACTCGAGGCCATGAAGCAGCTCGGCATGACCGACAAGCGCGAAATCCTCGAGATGGGTATCGACAATTTCAACGATGCCGCCCGCGCCTCCGTGCTCAAATACACCAACGAGTGGGAAAAGTACGTCACCCGCCAGGCACGCTGGGTCGACTTCGAAAACGACTACAAGACCCTGAACGTCGAGTACATGGAGTCCGTCATCTGGGCGTTCAAGCGCCTCTACGAGAAGGGCCTGACCTACCAGGGTTTCCGTGTGCTGCCTTACTGCTGGAAGGACGAGACCCCTCTCTCCAACCACGAGCTGCGCATGGACGACGACGTGTACAAGGACCGCCAGGACCAGACCGTCACCGTCGCATTCCGCCTCACCGCAGACACCTCCCTCGGCGCCGACGAGAAGGTCGCCGCAGAGCTCGACGGCGTTGAGGCAATCGCCTGGACCACCACCCCCTGGACCCTGCCCACCAACCAGGCGCTCGCCGTCGGACCCGAGATTGAATACTCCGTCGTACCCGGCGCAGGCAAGTTCGCGGGCCGCTCCTTCCTGCTCGCCACCGACCTGCTCGGCTCCTACGCCAAGGACCTCGGCTACGAAGGCGACAACCCTGTCGAGGACGCCGCCGCAGCCGTCACCGCACGCTACACCGGCTCCCAGCTCGAGCACGTGCGCTACACCCCGCTCTGGGACTACTTCGCGGACACCGAAAAGTGGGGCACCGAAACCTCCTGGCAGATTCTGGTCGCAGACTACGTCTCCACCACCGACGGTACCGGTATTGTCCACCAGGCACCCGCCTACGGTGAAGACGACCAGAAGGTCTGTGAAGGCTACGGAATCCCCGTGATCCTCTCCCTCGACGAAGGCGCAAAGTTCCTGCAGCTCTTCACCGAGCCCACCGCATCCGGCTCCACCGCCCTGGCAGAAATCGCAGGCGTGCAGGCCTTCGAGGCGAACCGCACCATCATCAACGCCCTCAAGGCAGACGACGTGCTGATTCGCGAGAAGTCCTACGTGCACTCCTACCCGCACTGCTGGCGCTGCCGCACCCCGCTCATCTACCGCGCAATCACCTCCTGGTACGTGAAGGTCACCGACTTCAAGGACCGCATGTACGAGCTGAACAAGCAGATCAACTGGATTCCGGAGAACGTGAAGTACGGCCAGTTCGGCAAGTGGGTTGAGAACGCACGCGACTGGTCCATCTCCCGTAACCGCTTCTGGGGCTCCCCGATCCCCGTGTGGGTTTCGGACGACCCGAACTACCCGCGCATCGACGTGTACGGCTCCCTCGAAGAGCTCAAGGCAGACTTCGGCCGCCTGCCCCTGAACAAGAACGGCGAACCCGACCTGCACCGCCCGTACATCGACGAGCTGACCCGCCCGAACCCGGACGACCCGACCGGCAAGTCCACCATGCGCCGCGTGGAAGACGTGCTCGACGTCTGGTTCGACTCCGGCTCCATGCCCTACGCGCAGGTGCACTACCCCTTCGAGAACCAGGAATGGTTCGAAAACCACTACCCGGCAGACTTCATCGTCGAGTACATCGGTCAGACCCGCGGCTGGTTCTACGTGCTGCACGTGCTGGCCACCGCGCTCTTCGACCGCCCCGCGTTCAAGAACGTCATCAGCCACGGCATCGTGCTCGGCTCGGACGGTCAGAAGATGTCCAAGTCGCTGCGCAACTACCCGGACGTTTCCGAGGTCCTCGACCGCGACGGCTCCGATGCAATGCGCTGGTTCCTGATGTCTTCACCGATTCTGCGCGGCGGCAACCTGATTGTGACCGAGCAGGGCATCCGCGAGGGCGTTCGCCAGGTCATGCTGCCGCTGTGGAACGTCTACCACTTCTTCGCCCTGTACGCCAACGCCGCCAACAACGGCGAAGGCTACAGCGCCAAGCTCAAGTACGACTCGCAGCACGTGATGGACCGCTTCATCCTCGGCAAGACCCGCGAAATGATCGAGCAGGTCACCGATGCGATGGACTCCTACGACATCTGGAACGCCTGCGAATACCTGCGCCAGTACGCCGACGCGCTGACCAACTGGTACGTGCGCCGTTCCCGCGAGCGCTTCTTCAACGAAGACACCGACGCATTCGACACCCTCTACACCGCACTGGTGACCGTGTCGAAGGTTGCTGCGTCCCTGCTACCGCTCAGCAGCGAGGAAATTTACCGCGGCCTCACCGGTGAACGCTCCGTGCACCTGGCTGACTGGCCCGAGGCATCCGCTTTCGCTGACGAGTCCGACCTGCTGGCTCTCATGCAGACCGTGCGTGAGGTCTGCTCCGCCGGTTCGGCACTGCGCAAGGAGAAGAAGATTCGTGTGCGCCAGCCGCTGCAGAAGATGACCGTGGCAATCGCACCCGAGCAGTTCGCAGCCCTGGGCACCGCCTTCGGCGAGAAGGGTGCGGAGTACTTCGCGACTATCGTCGAGGACGAGCTGAACCTGCGGCAGGTGACCCTGGTCAGCGCCGACACCGTCGACCCGGCTGACTACGGCATCTCCCAGCAACTGAAGGTGAATGCACGCGCGGCAGGCCCGCGCCTGGGCAAGCAGGTGCAGGTGGCCATTAAGGCTTCCAAGTCCGGTGACTGGACCGTGACCGAGGACGGTACCGTCCTGGTCGGCGTGAAGGCTCTGGACGGCGGCCTGGCCCTGGAAGAGGGCGAGTACGAGCTGGTGACTGTGGTTGACACCGACGCTGAGGGTGCCGAGCACACTGCCGCGGCCGTTCTACCCGGCGGCTTCCTGGTCCTCAACATTGAGCTGACCGACGAGCTGGTGGCCGAGGGTATCGCCCGCGACACCATCCGCGCTATTCAGCAAGCTCGTAAGGATGCCGACCTGAACGTGGCGGACCGCATCAACCTGAGCATCGCGGCACCGGAGGAAACCCTGGCAGCTCTGCGCGCCAACGAGGCACTGGTGACCGGCGAAACCCTCGCCGTGTCCCTGCAGCTGACCGAGGGCCCCGAGCTGTCCATCAGCGTGGCTAAGGCCTAACACGCCTGAACCGTACGGCCGTCCCGCCCCCTTCACGGGCGGGGCGGCCCGTCGTCTATCCCGCCACACGGCGGGCCCCTGCCGGTGCCGCAACCGGCTATCCCAGTGAGGAGAACAATGAGCGAGAAGAATTACCCCGCAATTCCCGACCCCGAGGGCGTGGAGCGGGTCTACGGTGAACTGCTGGCGCGAGCACCCGAAAACAAGATGGCGCCGCGCCTGGACGCCGTGGCGCGCGCCGTCGAAATCCTCGGCGACGTGCACCGTGCCGCCCCGGTGATTCACATCACCGGCACGAACGGCAAGACCAGCACCGCCCGCATGATTGAGGCGCTGCTGCTCGGACATGACCTGCGCGTGGGCCGCTTTACCAGCCCGCACCTCGAAAGCGTCACCGAACGTATCTGCATCAACGGTGCACCCGTGCCGGACGCCACCTTCGTGCGCATCTGGGACGAAATCGCCCCCTACCTGCAGATCGTGGACGCCGAGATGACCTCCCGTGGCGAGCCCGCCCTGACCTTCTTCGAGTCCATTACCGTGCTCGCCTTCGCGATTTTTGCGGACGAGCCGGTGGACGTGGTGGTGCTCGAGGTCGGCATCGGCGGCACCTGGGACTCCACGAACGTTGCCGATGGCGTGGTTTCCGTGGTCACTCCGATTGGCCTGGACCACACCGATATGCTCGGCGAAACCCTAGCCGAGATTGCGACCGAGAAGTCCGGCATCATCAAGCCCGGTGGTTTCCTCGTCTCGGCCGTTCAGGAGCCCGAGGCTGCCGACGTGCTACTCGCCTCCGCCCGTGAGAAGGACGCATCCTTTGCCTTCGAGGGCGTCGAGTTCGGCGTGGTCTCCCGCGAGCTCGCGGTCGGCGGCCAGCTGCTGACCCTGCGCGGCCTGGCCGGCGAGTACCCGGACGTGCCGCTGTCCCTGCACGGCGCGCACCAGGCGCAGAACGCCGCCGTGGCTCTTGCCGCCGTGGAGGCCTTCTTCGGTGGTCAGCGTCAGCTGCCTGAGGATGTGGTGCGTACTGCGTTTGAGACGGTGCGCTCGCCTGGCCGCCTGGAGGTGGTGCGTACCGAGCCACTGACCATCCTGGATGCGGGCCACAACCCCCACGGCGTGCGTGCTTCTGCGACCGCGCTGACTGAGGCGTTCAAGTTGTCGCACCTGCACGCCGTGGTTGGCATTCTGGGGGAGAAGGACGCCCTGGGCATGTTCGAGACCATGCGCGAGGAGTACATTGACGCTTCGGACGGCACGTTCCGCCTGTACCTGTCGGCCTCGGATTCGCCGCGTGCGATTGTGCCGGAGCGTCTGCACGAGCTGGCCCTGGACGCGGGCATTGACGAGGACTCGATCGAGGTGTTTGAGCACCTGGATGAGGCAATTGCCACCGCCATGGAGAACGCCCTCTTCGAGCAGGAATCGGCGGGTGTGCTGATTACCGGTTCGATTACCGTAATCGGTGAGGCGCGTACCCTGTTGGCTGCGCATGAGCAGGCGAAGACCCCCGGTGCTGAGGCTGAGGAACTACCGGATGAGCTGCCCGGCGAGGTGGGTCCGTACGCCGGTTCTGCCGGTGCGGCCTCTGCAGCACCCCTGGCGTCTGCGGCTGCGGCTGCCTCTGCTGAGCCGGATGAGCTGCTGGACGACATCATGGCTGAGCTGGGCGGCGAGCCCGCGCCGGGTTCTTCGCTGGAGGATTCGCTGGGTCTGCCGCTGGGTGATTCGTACACCGAGGACTTCTTCGGTGACGAGGAGTCCGAGGACGACTCGGAGTAACACCTACGAGGTTATTGACGAGAAGGCGGGGCGCCGCCTCTGGCTGGTATGGCTGGCTGGGGGAGTGGTGCCCCGCTTTTGTATACCGTTTTTGTGGCTTGTTTTGTAATTGGGCGTTTTGTAATTGGGAGAAACGGAGTAGCGTCACGCCCAAAGCTCAAGAGCCCCCACTCACCCAAAAAACGAAAAGAACGAATATTTGCCGGGTGGGTGAGGGCAAATCGAGGCGAGCGTATCGGCCGGGGTGATATATTCGCGACAGTAGCAGCCCTAACGTCTGAGGCTGCGCCAACAAATCCGCATACATGCGCATACCAGCGACGGTATGCCACAGAGCGAAAGGTAACCTTATGTCCGCGCCCTTCACTGATTTGACCGGCACCGATTCGTTCACTGAAACGCTACGCCAGGAGAACATTGACACCTGGCTTTCTGCCACGAATCACCGTTTTGTGACTGAGCTTTTTGACGGCTCGATTGCTCCGCAGGTTATGGCGGGGTACCTGGTGCAGGATTACCGTTTCTTGGATACGTTCCTCGCCCTGATTGGTGGGGCTATCGCCAATGCTGACACTCTCTCGGGTCGCCTGCGTTTGGCGCAGTTTGCTGGGGAAATCGCCGGTGATGAGAACACCTACTTCTTGCGTAGTTTTGAGGCTTTGGGGGTGACGGAGCAGCAGCGTGATTCCGTGCCTGATACGCAGGCAACCACCGGGTTTAAGCGTCTCTTCCTGGACGCGGCGTCCAGCGGTAGCTACGCCGGTATTTTGTCGGTGTTGGTGGTGTGTGAGGGCCTGTACCTGGATTGGGCGTCGAAAGCTCCCGCCAAGCGTCCCGAATCTTTTGTGCACCACGAGTGGATTAGCCTGCATGATTACCCGGAGTTCCATGAACTGGTAGATTTCCTGCGCCGTGAACTGGATCGTGTGGGCCCGGCGGATGCGCAGGCTGCCCGCGAGTTCTTTAGCCGCGCGGTGGAGTTGGAGCAGCTGTTCTTTGACGAGTCGTACCGCCACCCGCTGATTTAAACTGCCCTCATGCACAGTTGATGCGCTGGTTGTGTGCGTTATCGTAGCCGCCACGCACATACTCCAGATTGGCCCTCGGGAGGTTGCGCCCACCGCTAAATGGTGGGGCATCTTCCGAGGGTTTTTGTCTTTCGGGAACGCTCCAAATGTGCGCTTATCTACGTAAAATGACGCGTCATAAAGAAAATATAGGAGCTGGCGGTGTGCTATTTGGCAGTGTGAGAGGCTAGGATAAATGGGGTACCGCTTCCGGGGTGCTGTCTGTGTCGCGCCGGTACGTACCCGCTACTGCACGAGGGGAGGCGCGCCTCCGGCGGTTGGCTCAATTACGTGAGGAGCTGCCGAATTGAAGGTTGTTGCATCCCCAGTATCACAGAGCCTCAGACGGTGCTACCGAGAAAGTACCACCGTGAAACACTATCTATAAGGAGTCGTATGAGTACCGCCGCATCGAGTACTATCGAACCGCCCCAGGCCGAGAACGAACGCACCGGCGGGCTGGAGGGCGCGGAGGGAACGACGACCTCCATGGACCGCCGGCTGGGCCGGTGGCTGATTTGTGCCGGCCTCATCGCGTTGGCCTCCGCTGCGACCCTGGTGTATGAACGCCTGCAGATTTATGTTGACGCCGGCCACACCACGGTCTGTGACATCAACGGCCTGCTGAGTTGTGGTACGGTGATGCGCACCCCGCAGGCAGAGGCCTTCGGCTTCCCGAATCCCTTTATTGGTTTGGTTGGCTTCTCTATCGTGGTGACGATTGGCGCGGCGATCCTGGCTGGGGCGCAGTTTAAGAAGTGGTTCTGGATCTGCCTGAACATCGGCTTGGGCGCAGCGACGGCCTTCATCATGTGGCTGTGGTTTGAGACGACTTTCCACATCAACGCTCTCTGCCTGTTCTGCATGATTGTGTGGGTTATGACCATTACCCTTTTCGTGAAGACCACGGTGCACAACATCTCAGCCGGTGTTATTCCTGCCTCGCCGTCGGTTCGTGAAAGTGCCCGTGCCTGGTCGTGGTTCGCGATTGGTCTGTGGCTGATTCTGATTTTTGGCATCATCGTGATTCGTTTCTTCGACGTTATTATGGGCATGATGCAGTAACCCTTCCGGCTTGCGAACGATATCTGAAGGGAATACGTGGGGAACGCCCCGGTAGCACAGCTGCCGGGGCTTTTCTGTACTCTGCGGCCCCCAGTTGAGTGATGCGGTAGCGGTGCAGTTACGGCGAGGGCGGGAACGCCGCGTGTGTCACTTTGCGTGCGTATAATGGACGGGTACGTTCCTTTGCCCACTGAGGAGAACCGTGAAGACTGCCGGAATGGCCACGATGGGTGGCGCCGCCGTAATTTTCCTGATTGCCCTTCTGCTGCTGACCGCCGGTCATTTTTCTCTGCTGTGGGTTATCCTGCTGATTCTTTCTCCCTTCGTTTTTATTTTGGGGGTGCCGTTTGCGACCGGTTCGGGCCCGGAGTACCTGCCGACCGATCCGAAGCTGGCGCAGCAGGCGCGTGAGGCTCGTGACGCTGAGCTGGGCTTGGACTAGCCTCTATTTCTTTGACGGTTCTTGCGGGTTTGTCGCGGGAGATTCGCCGTATGGGCGTTCCGTATCGTGCGGGGTCTCGCCCAAATTTTTGAACGAAAGCCGGATGGTGCACGGGTGCCGTCCGGCTTTCTTGCGCTTGGCTGTATGTGGGGTTTCCCGGCATCCCGGGTGGCTTCGAGGGGGTTGTGTACGGGTATAATGAAGGGCGGTGTCTTGTGCGCCCCGCACGCGCAGAAGATCCCCACCATCGCATCGAGGGAGAGTACCCGTAGAGCACCGGCCGTAAGCCGCGGAGCATGACTGTCGCACCGCGCGGACCGGACCGCGACGGCGAAGAATCCCGAAGACCGGCAGGGCGCCCAGGGAGGGCGTGGCCGTGCTCGATTGCGGGGTGGCTGTGACCGTTGCGGTACGCGTTGCGTTCCGCCCGCTCGCCCCCACGAATGACGGCGCTGAAAGAGATAGCGCCCGGGTTGCGCCCCACGTATGCGCGCTCGCAGGGAGAGGCTTGAGCCACGGTGACGGCAACTAGGCTTTGCGCTGTATGCGCGCTGTCAAAAATCCTCGCGATGCGGAGCGGGGTATGACGAAAGAAGATTAATGTCTGACGAGAAGAACGTCGAACTTGGGGTTTTTGAGGCGCTGAACGCCCTCGCGGAGGAGAAGAACGCCTCCGCAGAAACCCGTGAAACTCTGCGTAAGAATGTTCGCCAGAGCTCCGAGTCTCAGGCTGCTCCCGCTGAGCGTCGCCGCCCGGGACGTCCGAAGAAGGAGAAGGCTCCCGAGCTTCCCCTAGATGAAGCTATCGCCACGGGCCTGACCAATCTGCGTAACGCTAAGGCTAAGCATGCCCCCGCGCCGAAGACCGCCGCTCCTGCGGTGCCTGAGTCTGAGGTTGCTTCGGCCCTGAACAGCTTGTTTGCGGCTGCCGAGAAGCAGCCTGTTGAGGCTGTGGAGGCTCCCGCCGCCCAGGAGCGCATGGCGAAGGTTGAAGAGGTCGCTAAGGTCGAGAAGGTGGGTAAGGTCGAGACCGTCGAGAAGACCGCTAAGGTCGAGGAGATCGCCAAGGTCGAGAAGGTGACCGCGGCAGAGAAGGCCGAAGAAGCCACAGAAGAGGCTACCGAAGCCGAATTCGTCGAGGGCGAGGCCGCCGCGGAAGCCGAGATTCAGGTCGAGGCAGAGGAAGCCGCCGTGAAGCAGGCTGAGAATACTGAGACCGGCTCTGCTGATGTAGCGCCCGTGGCAACCGACGGCGTGGCTGAGGTACTCGAAGCTGAGGTTTCCGTTGTTGAAGAGGCAGCCGACGAGGAGGCACCCGCCGAGCCCGCCGAACCCGTTAAGACCCTGAGCGACCTGCAGCGTGAGAAGCTGCAGGAGCTTCGCTCGCGCACCCCCATGGGCGCAATGCCGCTGTTCGTGGCCCCCGAGCCCGAGGAGCTGAGTGAGCTCGCAGTGGCAGCCAAGCTCGAGCGTGAAGCTCGCCGCGCCGCCGCTGAAGAGCAGAAGCGCAAGGACCGTATGGAGCGCCGCCGCGAGGAGGCAGCCGCAGAGGCTGAGGTGACCAGCCACCGTCGCCGTCGCCGTCGCCGCGGTACCGAGGACATCGAGATTGAAGGCGGTGTCGAAGACGATGTTGAGACCGTCACCAAGGTGCGCGCACCGCGCCTGGCTGACTCTCACGCATCCGATACCGTGACCGGCGTGCGTGGCTCGACCCGTCTGGAAGCTAAGCGTGTGCGTCGCCGCGAATCCCGTTCCCTGGGTCGCCGCCGTCACATCGTGACCGAGGCTGAGTTCCTGGCGCGCCGCGAGTCCGTGGACCGCCAGATGGTGGTCCGTCAGAAGGATAGCCGTATTCAGATCGGTGTGCTCGAAGATGGCGTGCTGGCTGAGCACTTCGTGTCGAAGACTCAGCAGGATTCCCTGATTGGTAACGTGTACCTGGGTAAGGTGCAGAACGTCCTACCGTCTATGGAGGCTGCCTTCGTCGATATTGGACGTGGCCGTAACGCTGTGCTTTACGCGGGCGAGGTTAACTGGGACGTCACCGGTTTGGACGGCGTGCCCCGCAAGATTGAGAATGCTCTGAAGCCGGGCGATTCGGTGCTGGTGCAGGTCACCAAGGACCCGATTGGCCACAAGGGTGCCCGTCTGACCAGCCAGGTTTCTCTGCCGGGCCGCTTCCTGGTGTACGTGCCGGGCGGTTCAATGACCGGTATTTCTCGCAAGCTGCCCGACACCGAGCGTGCGCGTCTGAAGAAGATTCTGAAGGACAAGCTACCCGAGGGTGCGGGCGTGATTGTGCGCACCGCGGCTGAGGGCGCCTCCGAGGAGGAGCTGACCCACGACATTAACCGTCTGCGCGCGCAGTGGGAAGAGATTCAGGAGAAGGCTAACTCCCGCAAGGTGCTGGCTCCGGAGATGCTCTATCAGGAGCCTGACCTGATGATTAAGACCGTGCGTGACGTCTTCAACGAGGACTTCACCGCGATGATCGTTCAGGGTCAGGATGCCTGGGATTCCATCGAAGCCTACGTGACCTACGTGGCACCCGACCTGGTTTCGCGCTTGCAGAAGTGGGACGGCGAGGAGGACCTCTTCGATCACTACCGCATTAACGAGCAGTTGGCTAAGGCTCTGGACCGCAAGGTCTACCTGCCCTCGGGTGGCTCGCTCGTGATTGACCGCACCGAGGCCATGACCGTGGTGGACGTGAACACCGGTAAGTTCACCGGTAGCGGCGGCAACCTTGAAGAGACCGTCACCAAGAACAACCTGGAGGCGGCTGAGGAGATTGTGCGTCAGCTGCGTCTGCGTGATATCGGCGGAATCATCGTGATTGACTTCATCGACATGGTGCTCGAGTCGAACCGTGACCTGGTGTTGCGCCGACTGATTGAGTGCCTGGGCCGCGACCGCACCAAGCATCAGGTGACCGAGGTGACTTCGCTGGGTCTGGTTCAGATGACCCGCAAGCGCCTGGGTACCGGCCTGCTTGAGGTCTTCTCGGAGCCTTGCGAGCATTGCGCTGGCCGCGGTCTGATTGTTCACGATCAGCCGCTGAGTGGCCGTAGTGGTGGCGCCTCCGACTTCATTCATCGCCACGACCGTAACGAGCGTAAGCGTGCCCGGTCGGCCTCCCGCGAGGATTCGCGTGACCAGCAGAAGCAGGACGCGCTGGAGTCGAAGAAGGCCGAGCGCCGCAACGCGATGGCCGCCGTGGCCGCAGCCTCTGTCCAGAACGAGGAGGGCTCGGAGGAGACCACCTCGACCCGCAAGAAGCGTAAGCGCCGCAAGCGTTCGCGCCGCGCCGAGACCGCTGAGCTCTCGCTGGAGCAGGAGATTCAGGGTATCGCAGAGGCGAGCGAGCAGGCTCACGCCGAGGTTGCTGAACGCGAGCAGAAGGTCTCTGAGGTAACCGATGGCCAATGGGCAGGTGAGCAGGGTGGCTTCTCCCTGGAGCAGCTGGCTAGCGCTTTCGACCGTGTGGAAGATGAAGCGGCCGCCCAGGAGAAGAGCGAGGAAAAGCCTCAGTGTGAGGAGAAGAACTCCCGTTCGGGTCGTTCTCGTCAGAACCGCTCCGAGAAGCGTCATGAGTTGGACGATACCGCGATCGCAGCGGTGGAGGGTTCGGATTCCGGCGTGATGGATCACCATGTTGATCCCGAGCTTGACCCGCGCTTTAGCCGTTCTTCGGATCGTTTTGAGGCGATTCGTGCGGGTGAGGCGAAGGCTCGTGCCTCGCAGAAGGCTGGCCGTATCGCCCGTCCCGAGGGTGAATCTTCTCGCCCGGGTCGTGAGGAGCGTTCCTCCAAGCGCCGTTCCGAGCGTGCGGAGCACACCGAGCGTTCCGAGTCGAAGCGCGCTGAGCGTGAGGACCTGCGTATTGAGGATGTCCGCGAGACCCCCCGTGCATCGCGTCGCCGTGCACGCCGCGCCGCCGAGTCGGCTGAGCAGAACGGTCAGCGTGAGCAGAGCACCCGCCCGGCCGTGACCGGTGTGATTGGTGCTCCTTCGGTTGAGCCTGCTGAACCGAAGCAGGAGAAGGCGGAGCAGAAGCCGGCCCAGCCCGCATCGGTTGCGCCGTCTGCTCCGGCCCCGCGCAAACGTCGCACCCGCCGCGCCGCTTCGAGCGCCGGCGTGGGTTCGAAGGTCGTGACCGTCGATACTGCCGAGAGCGCTCACGGTTCTGTGGTGGCTTCCGCTTCCGTGGCGGATGTGGCCCCGGCCATCGAGGAGGCTTCGGCTCCGACGATGCTTGGCATCGGTGTGGCTGCTGCCGACATCAAGCGCCTGGGTAAGGACGATTAGCCCTGCGGTTCGCGCGTAGTGGTAGATAATGAAAAGGCCCCGACGGGGTGGAGGAATCCACGCCGCCGGGGCCTTTTCCGGTTAGCCATCGCCATTTTGCGTCCGCCGGTCTGCCT